>Ga0075429_100000015_pt1 | contig 78823 bp, 71 predicted proteins | sample RhiMetdeltSRZDD3_FD_75295 | JGI IMG/M metagenome (GOLD analysis project Ga0075429, IMG submission 75295) | Populus rhizosphere microbial communities from Tennessee, USA - Rhizosphere MetaG P. deltoides SRZDD3 | ecosystem: Host-associated > Plants > Roots > Rhizosphere > Soil | place: USA...
AGCGCGTGCTCGTTCCAGTTCAACCCGGTCGGCACGGCGCAGTTCACGTCCTCGTGCGACATCGCCAAGTCGTTTCTGGCGCGCAACGCGGTGAACTACTCGAACGAGCCGGCGAGCGCGGGCAGCGTGGCGCAAGTGAGGATCGGCGACAAGGTCGTGGCGAGCTTCGACGGCGCAGGCCTTTCCAAGGCCGAAGTCGCGAAGAAGTCGGCCGAGTTCAACAAGGCGGCGACCGCGGCGATTCGCGAGGCGGGCTATCCGGCGAAAGCCGATCCCGCGGGCATCAACTACGTCATGGTGACGGTCCTGCTCACGGTTCTCGTGATCTTCGTGACCATGGTGTACGGCCCGATCGCGGCGATGCTGGTCGAGATGTTCCCGACGCGCATCCGCTACACGTCGATGTCGCTGCCGTATCACATCGGCAACGGCTGGTTCGGCGGCTTCCTGCCGACCACGGCGTTTGCGATCGTCGCCGCCACCGGCAACATCTACTACGGCCTGTGGTACCCGATCGTAATCGCGGTGATGACGCTCGCGATCGGTCTGTTCTTCGTTCGCGAGACCAAGGACAACCGCATCCACGACTGAAGGGAGTCCCTGCGTGACAGACAAGGGCGCGGCCTGCGGGCCGCGCCTTTGCTTTCTTGCCTTGCATCAAAGAATCTGCCGACGAACGGTCTACAATCGACGCCATGGGTGAAGTCCTCATCATCCTGATCTTCGTCCCGCTCCTCTTTGGCCTTGCGCTTTGGGGTGTGCATTGGGCGTTCCGCGACGAAGAGGGCTATCCGGATCCGCGCCGGCACGGCGCAGTGCTCGAGTCCGAACACGAGCTCGAAGCGTTCGCACCGATGATCGGCACCTACCACGGCGACGAGATCCACGAGTGGGTGAAATACCAGGGCGCTCGCTACGACTACGCGTTCGTCGCGCCGCCCCGCTACAAGCTGCGGGTGAAGAAGAACGAGCTGTGGCTCGCGCCCGGCGTCGTCTACGTCAGGAACCGCGCGTAGCCCGCTTTCCTTCTATAATCCGCCCCTTCCAAAAACGGTGCGGGATTCGCCCGCATCGCCGGCAGGCCAAGTAGCTCAGTTGGTAGAGCAGCGGACTGAAAATCCGTGTGTCGCTGGTTCGATTCCGGCCTTGGCCACCAGACCCCACGTTCCTTCGAGCGCGGCCAGAGCTAGGCGCTGCGGACGAGCTCGCGGACCGCAGCGGAGAGCGCGCGCAATTCGAAAGGCTTCCTGAAGGATTTCGCCGCGCCGAGCTCCCGGGCTAGGCTCAGGTAGTCGGTTTTCGTCGTTCCGGCGCCTCCGGACATCACGATGATCTTCGCGCGCGGGAACTCGCTGCGCAGGGCGACGAGCGTCTCTATGCCTTCCTTTTCCGGCATGAAGATGTCTGTGATGACGATGTGCGCCGGCTTGGCTCTTTGGACTTCCAGCCCGCGCGTGCCGTTCTCGGCGCTCGCGACCTCGAAGCCATCACGCTCAAGCGAATCGTGGATCAACTCCCTGAGATCCGCGTCGTCGTCGATGATGAGCACGCGCGTGTTCCCGACGCTCATTCTTCCCCGTCGCCTCCGCTGGACAGACATTATTGCCGCCCCGGGGGGGGGCGCAACTGGCGGCGCCGTAAGATTTCCGTATAAGTTCATTGCTTCGGAGAGATTTCGCGCGGATGATCGCCCGACGCCCGGGCCTCGTGCGCGCAGACAATGAACTTGCGACAGGGAGCACCTGCTTATCTCCTCGCGGCTGCCGCGACTGCGGCGGCGATTGGGCTGCGCTGGCTGCTCGATCCCTGGCTTCGGGAATCCCTGCCGCTGGTGACTCTCTATGGGGCGGTTGCTCTCGCCGTGTGGCTCGGCGGCTACTTTCTTGCGGTGCTGGCAACAGCCCTCGGTTACCTTGCTTGTAACTATCTTTTTATCGAGCCCCGCGGCGTTTTCTCCTTCAGCATCCAGGATCTCGTCGGCCTGCTGGCGTACCTCGTCACCTGCACGATCATCATTGCGCTTGGCGAAGGGCTGCGCAGCGCGGAAGCCCGCGCGAGGGAGCGGGCCGAGCCGCTGCGCGGCACGCTCACGCATCTCGGCTCGCGCGGAGGCGTGTTAGCAGGACTCCTGCTGATGGCCGCCGCGGGCTTGGTACTTTTTGGGCTCGAGCTGTACCAGGCTTTCTGGAGTGCTCCGGAGATCAGCCGCGATCGGCAGAGAGTCTCCAACACTTTCGAGGTGATCACGACTGCCTTGGCGATCGAGCGCGCGTTGAACGACGCGCGGGCCAGCGACCGCGGCTACCTCATTACCGGCAACGAAGAGAGTCTTGCCGGTTATCGCGCCGCGATCACGGAGATTCCGCCCCTGTTCTTGCGGCTGAAGCAGCTCACCGCGGACAATCCGGAGCAGCAGCGGCGGTGGCCGGTGCTCGAAGGCCTGATCGCCACCCGGCTGGCGCAATTCGAGCAGCAGCGGATCGCGCGCGAGCGTGACGGTTTGGCCGCGGCCGCTGAGACGATGCGCAGCGTCATTGCCAGAGGCACCGATTCGTCCATCCGGCAGGTCATCGATGCGGGCATCGCGGCGGAGTACGAGTTGCTGCGCGCGAACGAGGCCCGTGCCGCCGGCAACGAGCGCCAGATAACAAACGCGGGGCTCGCAGGTGGGGTGCTTGCGCTGGTGGTTCTTGGACTCGGCGGCGGTCTGTTGCTGTACGCGTTCCGCGACCTGCGTGACTCGGAGCAGGCGCTGCGCGAGAGCGAAGCATTCCTCGGCAGCATTTTCGCGGAGAACCCGGACGCGTTGCTCGTCGTAGACCGCTCGGGCCAGATCGTGCGCACCAATCCGCAAGCCGACGTCGTGTTCGGCTGCGCCCCTGGGACGCTGGTCGGCCGAAGCATCGACGCGCTGGTGCCCGAACGCGTGCGCCCGAAGCACGGATCGTATCTCGGCGCCTTCTTCGCGTCGCCGCGCCGCCGCCCGATGGGCGCAGGGCTCGCGCTCTCGGGCGTACGCGACGACCGTACCGAGTTTCCGGTCGATATCATGCTCAGCCCCTTGCCATCGAGCCGGGGCGAGATGGTCATTGCGGTCGTGCGCGACGTCAGCGAACGTCAGCGACAGCAGGAGGCGCTCGAGCAAACGAGAGCGGCGCTCGCGCAATCGCAGAAGACCGAGGCGCTTGGCCAGCTCACCGGTGGGATCGCGCACGACTTCAACAATTTCCTGCAAATCATCCTCGGCTCGATCGAACTCGCGCAGCGGCGCCTGAGCGCGGGTGACCGGGATGTGGGCAAGCTCATGGACACGGCGAAGCGCAGCGGGGAGCGGGCGGCAAGTCTCACGCGGCAACTCCTTGCGTTCGCGCGCCGCCAACCGCTCGAGCCGAAGCCGCTTGCTCCGAACAAAGTCGTCGCCGGCATGGTCGATCTGCTGCAACGTACCCTGGGCGAAGCGGTATCCGTCGAAGTGGTGGCCGGCGTGGGCGTATGGCTGGTATCGGTTGATGCCAACCAGTTCGAAAGCGCGCTCCTCAACATCGCAATCAACGCGCGCGATGCGATGCCGGATGGCGGCAAGCTGACCATCGAGACGACGAACGCTTACCTGGACGAAACCTACGCACGCGCTCACGCGGATGTGACTCCCGGCCCGTACGTGATGATCGCCGTCAGCGACTCGGGACACGGCATGACGAAGGAGATTGCGGCGAAGGCTTTCGATCCTTTCTTCACCACGAAGGACATCGGGCAGGGAACCGGTCTCGGCCTCTCACAGGTGCAAGGCTTCATCAAGCAGTCGGGCGGACACGTCAACCTCTACAGCGAGCCGGGCGCGGGCACCACGGTGAAGATCTATCTGCCGCGTCTAGCGGGGTCTGCGGCGGACTTGCCGGCCGAGCCGGTTGCGGCGCTTGCGGGATCGGGTGGACAAACGATCCTGCTGGTCGAGGACGACGAGGAGGTGCGCGCGTGTGGTGCCGGCACGTTAAGCGAGAAGGGGTATCGCGTGCTCGAGGCGGGGGAAGCAGCCTCCGCTCTGCGCCTGCTCGATGGCGAGCCCACAGTCGATCTCCTGTTCACCGATGTCGGGCTGCCCAACGGCGTGAATGGGAAGCAGCTTGCCGACGAAGCGCTGCGGCGCCGACCTTCTCTGAAGGTGCTCTTCACCACCGGCTACGCGCGTAACGCGATCGTTCACCACGGAAGGCTCGATGCCGGCGTGCAACTGATCGCGAAGCCGTTCACCGCAGCGGATCTCGAGCAGCGAGTGCACAGACTGCTCCAGGCCGCTTAGGCAGATCGACGCCGCACCGCAACCGTTGCGCCAGATAGGCTTCACTTGAACAGCGCGGGGGCAACTTTGGGGGCAACATGGCACGTTTTGGCGCGAGCTTCATAGAGAGATTCGATTCCAGCATTGCCACCAATCTTTGGAGGTCGCGACATTGGACACGGTTGAAGAGGTGCTGCATCGCTTCTGCGTCCATGTGACCGCGACGTACCAGTACGCCCGCACATCCAGCGCGACAACTTCAGCGGGCGTCGGGATTTTGCCGCAAGTATCTCCGCGAGGTACTCCGTTCTTCTTGATCGCATCGTCAAAGAACGCGCTTCAGCCAGGCGGTTCTGGCACGCTCTCTTACGAGTTCGCTTGTCAACGCGGCGGCAAGACTCTAGTCGCGGAGACGAAGAGTCAACACGCTGGGGCGGCATGGACAGTGTTACTCGATCGCTACAACTTGGGCGTCACCGCCCTCCCCAGCGTAGAACTGTTTGACAAGAGCTGGGGACGTCCGCCGATCTTGCATGCCCCAAATGTCCTTCCGGTCGGCGCGGAGGTCGCGCTCGGTCAATACGAGGCGAAACCGGGCAAGGGAACTGGACTCTCCGTTCGTGTCGGATCGATCTCCAAATCAGCTGAACTCGCGACGGGAGGAACCTATCGGATTGCGTGGAAAGCGCCTTGTCGTGTTATCCAGGGCGCGCCACTCGCCGTTCTGGACGTCGTTTCCGGACACGCCGCGCTCTTCGCAATGTGTTCGTCGTCGAGTGTTGGCCGCAGCACGGAGGCGGAGGCAATTCCGCTCCCGTACCTTATCGCGGCCGTCAAGGCGCAGCGACCACCTGCCTTCTAGTCATCCACGGCGGCGCTAGCATGCGCATGCAGCTGACAACGCCCCGGCCTCGCGGCGTGATGGGAAAGGTATCATCTGTGATCTGCGGCGTCTTGAGCGGCGGTATTACACCTTGAAAAGCACGAAACCTCGGCGACTGGATGAAGAATGGTTGCGGTGGCTTCAGCTGAATGTCGCACGCGGTTGCGCGAAGGAAGAACTCAGGAACATCCTGCTTTCCGAGGGATTTGAGGCGCGAGCGGTCCAAAAAGCGTTCGAGCGAATCGGGACCGGTCGTTCGTCATCACGATCTCCTTCGTATCGGGTTGAGCTGAAAATTCCAAATGCGATGAGATTCCCGTCGCCCGAGATCGAGCTTTACACGGCGGACGGTTTTCTCAATCCGGGTGAATGCGCCGAGCTTACTTCCATAATCGTCGCGAGCTTGCGTCCATCGACCGTCTCAACGCCCCTGGCGGGCGAACCTGACAAAGCGTTTCGAACCAGCCGAACGTGTGATCTCGTTGGGGGTCAGGACGCGGTCCTCGCCCTCGACTCCAAGATCTGCCAGTCGTTAGGAGTAGATGCGGCGTTTGCTGAGCCGAGCCAAGGTCAATGTTACGAAGTTGGACAGGAATTCAAGCCGCACACCGATTTCTTCAAGGCATATGAACTTGACAGGTTCAGCACCGGCAATCTGGGTCAGCGGACTTGGACCTTGATGATTTACCTGAACGAACCCGAGAGCGGTGGAGAAACGCGTTTCGTAGAGTTGGACATAACTGTGAAACCCAAGCTGGGCATGGCCCTTCTGTGGAATAACCTTCTGCCATCGGGTGAGCCGAACTACTTTACGCGTCACCAAGGCATGCCGGTAACGGCCGGCAAGAAGGTGATTATCACCAAATGGTTTCGAATGCCGGTCGAAACACGCGCCGCTTCTGTTCGCTAGCGACGCGTCGGCAGCCACGCTGCTGAGGACGCGAGACGAATCAATGCCTCGGCGCTCGCGACCCCTTCGCTGCGCGCCTTGCCGAGCAGGACGAGCAGAAGCTGCGCGGTCGCATAAGCGTCGCTCAGTGCTTCATGGCGCGAAGCGCACTCGATCGCGAACGCCGCGAGCCACGAATCGAGATCCTGCGCTTTGCGGTCCGGAAACAGCACGGGTGCAAGCACCGCGAGATCGAGCCAGCGTTTCCTTTTAGCCGGCATACTCGCCTGCGCAAATGCTTTTGCGAGCACCGCCTTGTCGAAGGGCGCGTGGAAGGCGACCGGAATTGCGTCGTTCATGAAGACGGCCAACTCCCGAAGTACCTGCTGTGCCGGATTCCCGCCGAGCTGAGCGTCGCCACCGAGGCCGTGCACGAGGATGTTGTCCACGCGGCTTGGCTCTTGCTGCTGCAATACCGCTGCATAGGAGCGCCGAGCGGCGATGTGCTCTGCGGTGACCTCCACCGCGGCGACGGAGAGCAGCCGGTCCCGCTGCGGATCGAGGCCACTCGTTTCGCAATCGACGACGACCCAGTGCGCCGCCGCGAGGGGCGTGCGGCGCAACCACTTCACGATGCGAAATCCATGCGGATGCGCTGCTGCAGCAGCGCGGCCTCGCGGAACGCCTCCTTGAGGACGCGGCGCTCGAGCGCGCTCAGGGACTCGACGCTCAACCGATTGCCGTGCCGCACGCGCAGGCCCTGGATGAAATGAAATCCGTCGACGGCGCTCGCCTCGCCCTTCGCCCGCAGGCGCCGTGCGGTGCTCGTCTCGGAAATTCCTTCAGCAAGCGCCAGCACGCGCGCGGCGTCAACGAAGGGACGTGCACCGGACGCCTTCAGATCGAGCGTGTCGGCGGAGAAATCATGCAGCAGGCCGAGCGGCGGCCGGCTGCGCAACGCATTTTCGGTCAGCGCACGCAGGAAGCCGCGGCTGGCTTGCGTCTGTGCCAGCACGCTTTCGCGCAAGGCGCCCGCGAGGTGCGCCTCGCCCGCGAGCGGGCGGAAATCGAAGAAGATGCTCGCGTTCAGGAGCGCCTCGGGTTCCGGGGTGCGAATCCAGCCATCGAAGACGCTGCGCCAGTCCTCCGCGCTGAGGCACCAGCGAGGGTTACGGGCCATGATGCCGCCCTTGCAAAGCGGAAAGCCGGCCATGTCGAGAGCCTGGTTCACCTCATCCGCGAAGGAAAGCAGACGATTCTTGTCGGCGTCGGAAAAAATGAGCGCGTTGTCCTGGTCGGTGACCAGTGTCTGCTCCATGCGCCCCTCGCTGCCGAGCGCCATCCAGCACCAGCGCCCTTGAATGGCATGCACGTTCGACACGAGATCGATCAAGCGATGCGTAAGAGCGTCATTCAACGCACTGGTAATGGCGGTCAGCTGCTCCGAAGCGACCCCCCGCGCGCGCAGGTCATGGAGCAGGCGGCGGATGTCTGCCGCTGCGTCCACGAGCTCGGCGACGCCGTCGGCGGCCTGAATGCGCTCCGCGGTCCGCTGCAAGCTGACGCGCTGCAGCGCGAAGAGGTCGCGCTCGGACACGACGCCGGTCAGCTTGCCGTCGCGCGTGACGACGATGTGCCGGATCCCCCGGCTGGCCATGACGATCGCAGCGTCCGCGAGCGTCGCGTCTTCTTCGAGCGAGAGCGGCCACGGCGTCATCAGCGAGGAGACCGGCGCGTCGACGCTCGCCTGCGGCGCGGCGATCCTCTCCAGCACGTCGACTGTCGTGAGGATTCCGAGCGGAATGCCGTCGGCACCGGCGACGACCATCGAGCCGACTCGTTGCGCGCGCATGGTCTGCAGAACATCCCGGACCGGCGTATCCGGAGCGCACCATACGGCGGGGCGCGCGAGCACCGAGCGCAGCGGCGCGAGCATTCCGGCCTCATCGGCGAGCGCCTCGCCCGACAAGGCGCGTTGCGCGCGGCGCGCACGCTCGAGGAGCTCGGCAAGGTGGTTCGTGCAGAACGCGTGAAAAGCCTGGCTGCACTCGACGAGCGCATGGAAATCCGCGGCCGGAAGCTCCCAGCAGAAGACATCGCTCTCGGCGCGATACTCGTAGACGGTCGCGCGGCGTCCGATCAGAGCGCCGACCGGAAAGCACTCGCCCGCACCGAGGACCAGGTCCGCGGTGGGCTCCCCGGATTGCGTGCCTCGGCCCCGGACCTGTCCCTGCTTGAGGATGTACAGCCGGTCCACCGGCGCATCGTCCGCACCCCGGATCAGCGTGGAGCGCGCGTAGTACGCGAGCGTTACCCGATCGGCCAGATAGCGCAGCGAATCCGCGTCCATCCGGTCGAACGGAGCGTGGCCTCGCAACGCGGCGATGGTTCGCCCGGCGAGCGCGTCGGCGGCAGAGGGCATTCGCTAGCTTACCGTTTGACGCGGTTTGAGGCCGCCGCCGGTCCTGTAAGTGCTTGATTCGGGGTGCTGTGCGGCAATTGCCGGGGGAAATCGCGCAGCGGAAATCAAGCTTTCCTGACGACGATTCGAGGTTTCCTGACAGCGAAGATAGAAAAGCCTCCCTATAGTTTTCCTTCGGCTCGCCCTGGGAGGCGCGGAAAACGTGGGGAGAACTGGAAAAACAAGAAAGTGGCCACTCACGTGGATGAGTGCTCTGTCGTTTCTGGGGCTCGCGAGCGTTGCCTCGTCCGCGTTCGCGCAGCAGGCGAATCCCGGCCTCGCCGATTTGAGCCTGGAAGAGCTCGCAAATCTGCAGATCACATCCGTGTCGCGCCGCGCCGAGCGGCTTTCCGACGCGGCGGCTTCGATCTTCGCGATTACCGGTGACGACATTCGCCGCTCCGGCGTCACCAGCCTTCCCGAGGCGCTCCGCCTCGCGCCGAATCTGCAGGTGGCACGGGTCGACGCGCGCCAGTACGCGATCAGCGCCCGCGGCTTCAACAGCACCACTGCGAACAAGCTGCTCGTGCTGATCGACGGCCGCACGGTCTATACGCCGCTCTTCTCCGGCGTGTTCTGGGATGCGCAGGATGTCTTTCTGGAAGACGTGCAGCGCATCGAAGTGATCAGCGGCCCCGGCGCGACGCTCTGGGGCGCCAACGCGGTCAATGGGATCATCAACGTGATCAGCCGGCCCGCCTCCGAAACCAAAGGGCTGCTGCTGTTCGCGGGTGCCGGCAATCGGGAAAGCGGAATCGGCGCGCGGTACGGAATCGACCTTGCCGGCGGCGCGTTGCGCGTGTACGGCAAGGGCTTCGATCGCGACAACACCGTGCGGGCAAATGGAACCAACGTTCCCGATGGCTGGCACAACGGCCAGGCGGGATTCCGTGCGGACTGGGGCACGCCGGCGAACGGATTCACGCTCCACGGCGACGCGTACCGCGGCACGATCGATCAGTTGGCGCCGGGAGACGTGCGCATTTCGGGCGGCAACCTGCTCGCACGCTGGTCCCGGGACCTCGCCGCCGGTAGCCACCTGCAGGTCCAGGCGTACTTCGATCAGACCGAGCGCGAGATCCCGGGAAGCTTCCTGGAGCGCCTCGCGACGTTCGATCTAGAGCTCCAGCACGCGTTCCAGCCGTTCGCCGGCCACCTCGTGACCTGGGGCGCAGGCCACCGCAGCGCCCGCGATCGCGTCACCAATTCCGCCGGCCTGGCCTTTCTCCCGGCGAGCGTCACTCAGCGCTGGTCGAATCTCTTCATCCAGGACGAGATCGCGCTCGGCGAGCGGCTGCGCTTTACTGCCGGGGTCAAGGCGGCGAGCAATCCGTACACCGGCTGGGAGCTGCTGCCGTCGGCGCGCCTGGCATGGAAAGTCGACGCCAACCAGATGGTCTGGGGCGCGCTCTCCCGCGCGGTCCGCGCGCCCGCGCGGCTCGACCGCGACTTGTTCATTCCCGGGCAGCCGCCGTTTCTCCTTTCGGGCGGGTCGGACTTCCGCGCCGAGATCGCCAATGTGCTGGAACTCGGCTACCGGGCCCAGCCGTCGCCGCGCCTGTCCTACTCGCTCACGGCTTTTCGTGCCGACTATGACCGCCTGCGCAGCCTCGAGCCGATCGGGGGCGGTGCGCTGGTCATCGGCAACAAGATGAAAGCTCGTACGAACGGTCTCGAAGCCTGGGGCAATTTCCAGGCGAGCGCGAACTGGCGCTTGAGCGCGGGCGCTACGTTCCTGGACGAACACCGCAGCTTCCGGGCCGATAGCGGCGACACCAATCTGGCGGGCGCGGGCAACGACCCGAAGCGGCAGTTCGTCTTGCGGTCGTCGCTCGATCTGCCGGGCCAGCAGGAATTCGACGTCATGGCCCGCCATGTCTCGCGCCTGCCGAGTCCGGCCGTGCCGTCCTATACGGCGGTGGATGCCCGCTATGCCTGGCGGTTGCAAAAGGAGCTGGAGATCTCGGTAACCGCGCAGAACCTGTTCGACAAGCGCCACCCCGAATCCGGAGCGATTGCGACGCGCAGTGAGATCGAGCGCGGCGTCTTCCTCAAAGTCAAATGGTCGCATTGATCAAGCGCGTATTGCTGATGGCCGCGCTGCTCGCGGCGGCAAGCGCGCTCGGCCAGGGCGAGCGTGGGCTCGAGACGCAGATCAAGGCCGCGTTTCTGTACAAGTTCGGCGGGTTCGTCGAGTGGCCGGCCGGTGCGTTTACGCGCGCCGACAGCACGTTCACGATCGGCGTTCTGGGCGCCGACGGGGTGGCCGCCGAGCTCGAGCGCCTGGTGGCGGGACGCACCGTTCATGGCCGCGCCATTGCAGTGCAAAAGCTCAAGCGCGGAGAGCCTCTGGCGGGCCTGCATCTGCTGTTCATCGGACAGCCGGAAGCCTCGCGGCTCGCCGACATATTGGCCACGGCGAAGGGTCAACCGCTGCTGATCGTGACCGAGACCGAGGACGCGCTGGCCCGGGGAAGCATGATCAACTTCATCACCGTCGAGGACAAGGTGCGGTTCGACGTCGCGCTGCCGCCGGCCGAGCGCGGCCACCTCAGGATCAGCTCCCGGCTGCTCGCTGTGGCCCGCAAGGTGATCACGAGCTAGCCATGGATCTGCTCGCGACCCGCCCGGTTCAACAGAAATTGCTGGTGGTCGTGCTGCTCGCGACGCTCGTCGCGCTGCTCTTCGCCGTCGCCGCGATGGTCGCCTACGACCTGAGGCAATATCACCGCAGCTGGATCGCCGACCTGACGACGCAGGCGGAGCTGCTGGGACGCACGAGCGCGCCCGCGCTGGCGTTCAACGACGCGCGCGTAGCGAAGGAGAACCTCGATTTGTTGCGCTACCGGCCGAAGATGCGCGCCGCGGCGATCTATAACGCCAAGGGCAAACTGTTTGCGCAGTTCGCCAACAACGCCGACCGGGAGCTTCCCGCGCTTCCGGAGGCGGACGGCATACGCATCGAGGGCGACAACCTGATCGTGTTCAAGCGCATCGTCGCCGACCGCGAGATTCTCGGCACCGTCTATCTGCAGGCCGAGTACGAGTTGTATGACCGGCTGCTCAGCTATCTGGGCATCGCGGGGCTGGTGACGCTGGCGGCGATGCTCGTCGCCTATTTCCTGTCGCTGCCGCTGCGACGCGTGGTGACGCGCCCGCTGCTCGCGATTGCCGACGTGGCGCGGGAGGTTACCGAGAAACGCAACTTCACCCTGCGCGCGCAGAAGCTCAGCCAGGATGAAATCGGCCTGCTCGCCGACAGCTTCAACGCGATGCTTGCCGAGATCGAGCGTGCGACGAAGGAGCTCGAGTCGCTCAACCGCGAGTCGGCGCGCGAAGTTTCGGAGCGTCGGCGCGCGGAAGAGGAGATCCTCCGGCTGAACGCCGAGCTCGAGCAGCGCGTGCGCGAGCGCACGTCGCAGCTCGAATACACCAACGGCGAGCTCGAGGCGTTCTGCTATTCCGTCTCGCACGACCTGCGGGCGCCGTTGCGCGCGATCGATGGTTTCAGCCAGGCGCTCGTCGAGGATTGCTCCAAGGAGCTGTCCGAGGAGGCGCTCGGGTATCTGACTCGCGTCCGCAGCTCGACCGAGCGCATGGCGCAACTGATCGAGGACCTGCTGAACCTCTCGCGCGTGTCGCGCGGCGAGCTCGCGCAGCAGGAGGTCGACGTCGCCGACCTCGCGAAGCGGGTCGTGGCCGACCTGCGCCACCGCGAGCCGAAGCGAGACATCGAGATCTCGATCTGGGACGGCATGCAGGCGCACGGCGATGCCCGGCTGGTGCGCGCCGCGCTCGAGAACCTGATCGGCAACGCCTGGAAATTCACCTCCAAGGCGGCGCATCCGCGAATCGAAGTTGGCGCGCTGCGCGACGGCAAGCGCAGCACCTTCTTCGTTCGCGATAACGGCGCCGGGTTCGACATGGCCTATTCCAACAAGCTGTTCGGCGCATTCCAGAGGCTGCATTCGGTGAATGAATACCAGGGCACCGGAATCGGCCTGGCGACCGTGCAGCGGATCGTTCATCGCCATGGAGGGCGCATCTGGGCCGATGCGCATCCTGGCAAGGGAGCAGTGTTCTTCTTTACGCTGGAGCCTGGCGAGGCCGTCCCGGCCGCGCCGCGCACCGCCGAGGTGGTGTCATGAGACTGAAACAGGTAAAGGTGCTGTTCGTCGAGGATTCGGAAACGGACGTCGAGCTCGCGCTGCGCGCGCTCAAGCGGGAGGGCCTGGACGTGCTGTCGTGCCGGGTCGAGTCCGAGGACGCCATGAAGGAGGCGCTTGCCAACTTCGACCCGGACCTGATCCTGTCCGACTTTTCGATGCCGCAGTTCGACGGATTGAGCGCGCTCAACATTGCAAAGGGCATTGCGCCCGAGCTGCCGTTCATCTTCGTCTCCGGAACGATCGGCGAGGAGCGCGCGATCGAGGCGATCCGGATGGGCGCGACCGACTATGTCCTCAAGGACAACACGCGGCGATTGAGCACTTCGGTCAAGCGGGCGCTCGGCGAGGCGCTGGAGCGCGAAGAGATGCGCAAAGGCGAAGAAGCGCGCGCGCGCCTGGTGGAGATCCTCGAAGCGACGAGCGACTACGTCGCGATGACCGATCCCGACGGCCAGCTGACCTATCTGAACGGCGCATGGCGTCGCCTTGCCGGTGTCGGCACCGGCGATCTCGCGGGTCGAAAGCTGCTCGACTTCCATCCCGCAGCGACCCAGGACTTGATCCGCGACACGGCTTTGCCCGCGACGGTCACGCATGGCATCTGGAACGGAGAGAGCTCGGTGCTCGCGGCAGACGGCACCTCGGTGCCCGTGTCCCAGGTGATCGTCGGGCATCGCGACTCCGAGGGCCGGCTGCGCTTCCGCTCGACGATCGCGCGCGATATCCGCGACCGCAAGGCGTACGAAGCGCGCATCCAGCACATGGCGAACTACGATTCGCTGACCGGCATGCCGAATCGCAGCCTGCTCGGCGACCGCGCGGTGCGGGCGATCGCGCAGGCCAGGCGATCCGGGCGGGCCTGCGGGCTGATCGTGCTGAACATCGATCGCTTCAAGTTGCTCAACGACAGCTACGGGCATGCCGCCGGCGACACCTTGCTCAAGCTGCTCGCCGAGCGCGTTGCCCGCTCGGTGCGCGAGGTCGACACCACGGCGCGCCTCGGCGCGGACGTCTTCGCCGTCCTCGCAGTCGATCTCGCACGGCCGGACGACATTCTCGCGATCGCGCGCAAGATTCACGAATGCACCAGCACTGCGTTCACGATCGAGGGCCGCGGCGTGCACGTCTCGTTGAGCGTCGGGGCGAGCATCTTTCCGAAGGACGGCGACGATTTCGAAGTCCTGCTGCGCAACGCCGATGCGGCCATGCACCGGGTGAAGGAGGGCGGCGGCAACTGGATCCAGTTCTACGCGGCGGCGATGACGCGCGAGGCGACCGAGCGCATCGAGCTCGAGACCGCGCTGCGCCAGGCAGTCGAGCAGCAGCGGCTCGAGTTGCACTACCAGCCGCAAGTGGAGGTTCATAACGGCAGGATCGTCGGCGTCGAGGCGCTGATGCGCTGGAAGTACAACGAGCAGCGCTACCTGTCGCCCGCGGCGTTCGTGCCGATCGCCGAAGAATCCGGCCTGATCGAGCCGCTCGGCATCTGGGCGCTGATGACTGCATGCAAGCAGCTCGCCGAGTGGCACCGGGCGGGACATCACGTGCGCATGGCGGTCAACGTCTCGGCGCGGCAGTTCCGCAGCGACAGCTTCGTCGACGCGGTCGACCAGGCGCTGCGCGCCAACGCGATCGAGCCCCGGTTTCTCGAGCTCGAGCTCACCGAGAGCGTGCTGATCGAAGACCGCGAACGTGCGATCGCCACGCTGCAGCGCCTGAAGGGTCTGGGCGTGCAGATCGCGGTCGACGATTTCGGCACCGGCTATTCGAGCCTGAGCTACCTGTCGGGGCTTCCAGTCGACTGCCTGAAGATCGACCGCTCGTTCGTGGTCCAGACGATTAGCGGCGGGCGGGACGCGGCGATCGCCCAGGCCATCATTTCGCTCGCGCATGCGCTAAGCTTGCGGGTACTTGCCGAAGGCGTCGAAACCCCTGGACAACTCGATTTCCTGCGTGAGCATCGTTGCGACGAATGCCAGGGCTTTCTGTTCGCGAGGCCGCGGGTGCCGGAAGCGCTCCTCGGTGCGCTCGCGCACGGGTTGCTCGAGCCCGTCGGTTAGCCTGCGGAGAGGCTCGCATGCCCGCTGAAAAGATCATCCTGCTGGTGGAGGACAATCCCGACGACGAAGCGCTGACGATGCGCGCGCTCAAGCAATCGAAGCTGGCGAACGAAATCGTCATTGCACGAGACGGCAACGAGGCCCTCGAGTTCATGTTCGGCACCGGCAAGTTCGAAGGACGCGACGTATCGCACACGCCGGCCGTGGTCCTGCTCGACCTGAAATTGCCGAAGCTGAGCGGGCTGGAGGTCCTTGAGCGCTTGCGCGCCGATCCGCGCACCAAGCTCGTTCCCGTCGTGGTCCTGACTTCGTCCAGCGAGGACGAAGACATGCTGCGCAGCTACCAGCTCGGGGCCAACAGCTATGTGCGAAAGCCGGTGGTGTTCGGCAAGTTCGCCGACGCGGTATCGCAACTCGGCCTGTATTGGGTGCTTCTGAACCAGTTGCCGCCGAAGACCTGACCCCGCTTCATTGGCGGGCACGCGGTTGCGCAACAAAGTGATGCGCACCGCCGCCCGGGCGCTCCAGTGGAGTGCGCGTTTCGGTCCCTGGCGCCTGATTCCTTTGAGAAAAGCGGGTGGCATGCGAATTGCGGCCCGGATTCCGCGTGCGAGTTCTGGTCGTCGACGAATTCGAGGAACGGGCGGAAATCCTGCGCGACGGGTTGCGCCAAGCGGGTTGTGAAATCGCCGCGTCGCTGTCCTCGCCGGTCACGCTGCTCGAGACCGTCGAGAGCGAGAAGCCCGACGTCATCGTCATCGACACGGCCTCGCCGAGCCGCGAGGTGCTCGAGCATCTGGCCATCGTCACCCAGCGCACCCCGCGGCCGATCGTCATGTTCGCGAACGATGGCGCGCCGGCGACGATCCGCAAGGCAGTGCGCGCGGGCGTCTCGTCGTACGTGGTCGACGGGCTCGACCCCGCGCGGCTGGGAACCATCGTCGAGGTCGCCGTAGCGCGCTTCGAGAATTTCCAGGCGTTGCGCGGGCAACTCGCCGACGCCAACCTGCGGCTCGCCGAGCGCAAGCTCGTCGATCGAGCGAAGGGCCTGCTGATGAAAGGCCGCAGCCTCGACGAACAAACGGCCTACGCAATGCTGAGAAAGATGGCGATGGACCGCAAGCTGAAGCTCGCCGAGGTTGCGCAGCGGGTCATCGATGCGGCGGATCTTCTCGGTGCGTAATGTGGTCTGGCGCACCGCGACAGTGCGCGTGCCCTCCTCGGTGGAACGCTCAACCCGTTGATTCCTAAAAAGACTGCTGGTGGCATGGAGCTTGCTGACTAAGCACTGAAAGCGCAACGGCGCGCTCTCCGAACAAAGGCGTTCGTGCATCCGGGATCGGATGCGCCAACGCCTTTTTTATTGCCTTGGAGGCAAACAGGATGAGCGCAGACAGAAGGGATTTCATCAGGAAAGCGGGCGCGGCTGCGGTGATAAGCCTCGTGCCGCAGGCGGTGCGTCAGGGCGCATGGGCCGCCGGTTCCGACGCGCCCGAAAAGAAGGAAGTCAGGATCGGCTTCATTCCGCTCACCGACTGCTCGTCGGTGGTCATGGCCGCAGTGATGGAGTTCGACAAGAAGTACGGCATCAAGATCATTCCGTCGAAGGAAGCTTCCTGGGCCGCAGTGCGCGACAAGCTCGTCAACGGCGAGCTCGACGCGGCGCATGTCCTCTACGGACTCATCTACGGCGTGCAGATGGGCCTCGGCGGGCCGAAGAAGGACATGAACATCCTGATGAACCTGAACCATAACGGCCAGGCATTCACGCTCTCGCGCAAGCTCTTCGACAAGGGCGTCAGGGACGCGACCAGCCTCGCCGCGCTGGTGAGGAAGGAGAAAGGCGAATACACGTTCGCGCAGACCTTCCCGACCGGCACGCACGCGATGTGGATCTACTACTGGCTTGCAGCACACGGGATCCATCCGTTCCAGGACGCGAAGACGATCACCGTGCCGCCGCCGCAGATGGTGGCGAACATGCGCGTCGGCAACATGGATGGCTACTGCGTCGGCGAGCCCTGGCCGTTCCGCGCGATCGTCGACAAGATCGGCTTCACTGCCAACACCACCCAGGACCTGTGGAAGGACCATCCGGAGAAAGTCCTGGGCTGCACCGCCGAGTTCACGCAGAAAAATCCCAACACCGCGCGCGCCATGACTGCGGCGGTGATCGACGCCGGCCGCTGGATCGACGCTTCGCTCGTCAATCGGCAGAAAACCGCCGAGGTCGTGTCCGACAAATCCTACGTGAACACGGACAAGGACGTGATCGTCGCGCGCATGCTCGGGCGCTATGACAACGGGATCGGCAAGGTGTGGGACGACAAGGACCACATGAAGTTCTACAACGACGGCTACGTCACCTACCCATTCCTGTCCGACGGCATGTGGTTCATGAGTCAGCACCGGCGCTGGGGCCTGCTCAAAGAGGACCCGGACTATCTCGCCGTGGCGCAGAAGGTGAACCGCATCGACATCTACAAGGCCGCGGCGGCGATGACCAGGACGTCGTTGCCGAAAGATCCATTTCGCACGGCGAAGTTCATGGACGGCGTCGTCTGGGATGGCAGGGACGCAAAGACGTACGCGGGGTCGTTCAAGGTCAGGGTGGCCTAGATGAGCGCGGTCCCGCTGCGCAGGGAGATCACCCGCGCGAGTCCGGCTCATCCTGCCGCGGCGATGCTCACAGCCCGGGTAGACGCGGCGAAGGCGCGCGAGATCGCGAACGCCGCGGCGACCGGATATCGCCGCACGCGAGCGCCCGCGTGGCTGCCCGTCGTGCTTGCGCCGGTGGTCGGGCTGGCGCTGTTCGTCGCGCTCTGGGCGGTCGTCGCCAAGCTGGGAGGCAGGATCCCGGATCCGGCCGTGGTCTTCCAGGCGGCGGCGAAGATCTTCGCGGATCCTTTCTACAGCAAGGGGCCGAACGACCAGGGGATCGGCTGGAACGTGCTCTCCTCGCTGCGGCGCGTCGGCATCGGCTTCGGCATGGCGGCGCTCGTCGGCATCCCGCTCGGCTTCATCATCGGACGCTTCCGCTTCGTCGCCGGCATGGCTGCGCCGATCATCGCGCTGCTCAAACCCGTCTCGCCGCTCGCCTGGTTGCCGATCGGGCTGCTGCTGTTCAAGGCCGCCAACCCGGCGGCGATCTACGTCATCTTCATCTGCAGCCTCTGGCCGATGATCGTCAACACCGCGGTGGGTGTGCGGCAGATCCCGCAGGACTACCTGAACGTCGCGCGCGTGCTGAACCTTTCCGAATGGAAGGTGTTCAGCAAGATCCTGTTTCCAGCCGTGCTGCCCTACATGATCACCGGCGTACGCCTGTCGATCGGCGTCGCCTGGCTGGTGATCGTCGCCGCCGAGATGCTCACCGGCGGTGTCGGCATCGGCTTCTGGGTATGGGACGAGTGGAACAACCTCAAGGTCGAGCACATCATCATTGCGATCTTCACGATCGGCATTGTCGGCCTGCTGCTCGAGCAAGCCCTGGTACTGCTCGCCCGGCGCTTCTCCTATGCATAGCAATGCGGGCATGGACGTGAACCGGTATCTCGTCGTCGAGCGGGTCGGCAAGACGTTCGAGACCAAGAGCGGGGATTTCGTCGCGCTGACCGACATCGACCTGGTGATCCGCAAGGGCGAGTTCGTCACGCTGATCGGCCACTCCGGCTGCGGCAAGACCACGCTGCTCAACCTGGTGGCCGGCCTGCACAGGCCGTCGGAAGGCACGATGCTGCTCGCGAACAAGCACATCGAGGGACCCGGGCCGGATCGCGGCGTAGTCTTCCAGAATCACTCGCTGCTGCCCTGGCTGAGCTGCTTCGACAACGTCTACCTGGCGGTGGAGCGCGTCTTTCCCGAGCGCAAGGAAAAGCTCAGGGCGAGGACCCATGAAGCGCTGGCAATGGTCGGGCTTTCGCACGCCGAGCACAAATACCCGCACGAGATTTCCGGCGGAATGAAGCAGCGCGTCGGCATTGCGCGCGCGCTGGCGATCGAGCCCAAGGTGCTGCTGCTCGACGAGCCGTTCGGCGCGCTCGACGCGCTCACCCGCGCGACGCTCCAGGACGAACTGATGCGCATCGTGGAGAAGACCGGTGCGACCGTGCTGATGGTCACGCACGACGTCGACGAAGCGGTGCTGCTCTCCGACCGGGTCGTGATGATGACGAACGGACCGGCGGCGCAGATCGGCGAAGTGCTCGCGGTGGCATTGCCGCGGCCGCGCGCCCGGCTTGCGCTGGCGCACGACGCCCGCTTCATGGACTTGCGCGCCGAAGTGCTCGAGTTCCTCTACGAAAAGCAGGCCGCCGACAAGATGAAGAAGGTGGAGCTGAAGGTGGCCTGAGTCCTCGCCATGGGAAAAGTCTTCCTCATCGGAGCAGGGCCGGGAGATCCGGAGCTATTGACGCTCAAGGCGGTGCGCGCGCTGCGCGCGGCGGACGTGGTGCTGGTCGATGACCTGGTGAACCACGAATGCCTCGCGCACGCCCGCGTTGATGCGAGAATCATTCGCGTCGGCAAACGCGGCGGCTGCAGGTCCACGCCACAGCGCTTCATCGACAAGCTGCTCGTCCGGTACGCGAAGCAGGGACGGACGATCGCTCGCCTCAAAGGCGGCGACCCGTTCGTGTTCGGCAGGGGTGGCGAAGAAATGCTGGCGCTGACGCAGGCCGGCATCGAGGTCGAAGTCATTCCGGGAATTACCGCCGGCCTCGGCGTTCCCGCGGCGCTCGGCATTCCGGTCACGCACCGGCAGATTGCACGCGGCGTCATTTTCCTCACGGGACACACCGAGGACGGAAGCGAACCGGACTGGGATGCGCTTGTCCGGTCCGGGTTGACCCTGGTCATCTACATGGGCGTATCCCGCCTGCAGCGGATCGTTGCGGCGCTGCGAAAGGCAGGGATGCCGGCAGAAATGCCGGCCTGCGTGATCGAGAACGGAACGCTGCAGACCCAGCGGCAGCGCGTGACGACGCTCGGCAACCTCTCCGCGGAAGGTCTCGGCAGCCCGGCAATCGTCGTGGTCGGGGAGGTCGTCCGCTTCGCGCAGCTCGCGACGGCGGTGCCGGCAGCGAGAGCGGCATGACCAAGCCGCGCGTCGTCGTCATCGGCAACGGCATGGTGGGCCAGCGCTTCCTCGAAGAACTGGCACGGCGCGGGCAGGGCATCGACATCACCACGTTCTGCGAGGAGCCGCGGCCGGCCTACGACCGGGTCCAGCTCACCAGTTTCTTCTCCGGGAAGACGGCGTCCGATCTGAACGTCGTGCCGGAAAAATTTTTCCAGCAGAACGCGGTAACGCTGCGGCTGAACGACAGCGTGCTGGCGCTCGACCTGGCAAGGAAGGTGGTGCGCTCGACGCGCTACAAGGAAGTGCCGTTCGACAAGCTGGTGCTCGCAACCGGCTCCTACCCGTTCGTCCCGCCGCTCTCGGGCTCGGACCGGCGCGACTGCTTCGTCTACCGGACGATCGAGGACCTCGAGGTCATTGCCGCCGCCGCAGCGCGCTCCAAGGTGGGAGCCGTGATCGGCGGGGGACTGCTCGGCCTGGAGGCCGCGAAGGCGCTCAAGGACCTCGGCTTGCAGACGCATATCGTCGAGTTCGCCTCGCGCCTGATGGCGGTGCAGCTCGATGAATCCGCCGGGCGGCTGCTGCGCCGCAAGATCGAGGCGCTGGGCGCGACCGTCCACCTCTCGAAGACCACGAAGGAAATCGTTCCGGGAACCGAAAGGCGCAACCGGCTCGTGTTCGCCGACGGCACCAGCCTGGAGACCGACCTGATCGTCTTCTCGGCCGGCATTCGCCCGCGCGACGAGCTGGCGCGCGCCGGCGGGCTCGCCGTCGGCGCACGCGGCGGAATCCAGATCAATTCGCATTGCCAGACGACCAACCCGGACGTCTACGCGATCGGCGAGTGCGCGCTGTGGGAAGGACGCATCTTCGGCCTGGTCGCGCCCGGCTACCAGATGGCGGAAGTGGCCGCGCGCCATCTGCTTGGCGAGACGAACGTGCAGTTCCTCGGCGCCGACCTGAGCACGAAGCTCAAGCTGATGGGGGTAGACGTCGCCTCGATCGGCGATGCGCATGGCACCACGCCGGACACGCTGAACTACGTCTTCACCGACGAAGCGACCGGCGTCTACAAGAAGCTGGTGATCTCCGGGGACCGCAAGCACCTCGTCGGCGCGATCCTGGTTGGCGACGCGTCGGACTACGGGACGCTGCTGCAGATGGCACTCAACCCGCTGCCGCTGCCCGAGCGTCCCGAGGACCTGATTCTTCCGGTGCGCTCTTCTTCAGGGAAAGGCCTCGGCGTCGATCTGTTGCCCGGGTCGGCGCTGGTTTGCTCGTGCAACAGCGTTTCGAAGGCGCAGATCTGCGACGCGGTAAGGGGTGGCTGCGCCAGCCTGGGTGCGCTGAAGAAACGCACCAAGTGCGCGACGAGCTGCGGCGGCTGCGGCCCGCTCGCCAAGCAGATCATGGATTCCGAGCTGAAGAGGCTCGGCCATAGCGTAAGCAACCGGCTCTGCGAGCACTTCAGTTTCTCGAGGCAGGAGCTCTTTCATCTGGTGCGCATCGACGAGCTGAAAAGCTTCGAGGCGCTGCTCCGCAAGCACGGCCGGGGCAGGGGATGCGATATCTGCAAGCCGGCCGTTGCTTCGATCCTCGCGTCGTGCTGGAACGAGATGATCCTCGAGCCGAGGCACGCGCCGCTGCAGGACACCAACGATCATTTCCTCGCCAACCTGCAGAAGGACGGCACCTATTCGATCGTGCCGCGGGTTCCCGGCGGAGAGATCCATCCCGACAAGCTGATCGTGCTCGGCGAGGTGGCGAAGAAGTTCGGTCTCTACACCAAGATTACCGGCGCGCAGCGGATCGATCTGTTCGGCGCGCGCGTCGAGCAGCTGCCGCTGATCTGGAGCGAGCTGATCGACGCGGGCTTCGAGTCCGGGCACGCCTATGGCAAGGCGCTGCGCACGGTGAAGTCCTGCGTGGGCAGCACTTGGTGCCGGTACGGCGTGCAGGACTCGGTGACGATGGCGATCGACATCGAGAACCGCTACCGCGGCCTGCGCGCGCCGCACAAGCTGAAGATGGCGGTCTCGGGCTGCACGCGCGAATGCGCCGAAGCGCAGGGCAAGGACGTCGGCATCATCGCCACCGAGAAGGGCTGGAATCTCTACGTCTGCGGCAACGGCGGCATGAAGCCGCGCCACGCGGACCTGCTGGCGAGCGACCTCGACAATGCCACGCTGATCCGGTACATCGACCGCTTCCTGATGTTCTACGTTCGCACCGGCGATCGCCTGCAGCGCACCAGCGTCTGGCTGGAGAATCTCGAAGGCGGCATCGAATACGTGCGCAAGGTCGTCTGCGAGGATTCGCTGGGCATCGGCGCCGAGCTCGAAGCCGACATGCTGCGCCACGTCCAGACCTATGAGTGCGAGTGGAAGAAGGCGATCACGACGCCCGAAATCCTCAAGCGCTTCCGCCATTTCGTGAACAGCGACGCGCCGGACGCGAACGTCGCGTTCGTTGCCGAGCGCGGGCAGATCCGGCCCGCGCGGCCCGACGAGCGGAAGGGAGAACTTGAAGCGGCATGAGCCCGCAGCGGTCCGCGTATGCCGGCTGGAGGACATCGTCCCGAATACCGGCGTGTGCGCGCTCGTCGGCGGCGAGCAGGTCGCGATCTTCCGGCTCGACGACGACCGCGTCTACGCGCTAGGCAATAACGACCCTTTTTCCCGCGCAAACGTCCTGTCGCGCGGCATCGTCGGCGACCTCGGCGGCGAGCTGGTCGTCGCTTCACCCGTCTACAAGCAGCATTTCAGCCTGGTATCGGGACGCTGTGTCGAGGATGCATCGGTGCGAGTCCCCGTTTATGCGGCCCGGGTCGACGATCGCTTCGTCCTGGTCGAGCCGAGAACCGAAATCGCCACGACCTGCTGCTACTGCGGCATCGGCTGCGGCGTTCTGGCAAGGACGGAGAACCGTCGGATCGTCGCCGTACGGGGTGATCCCTCTCACCCCGCGAACCATGGGCGCCTGTGCTCGAAGGGGCTCTCGCTGCACAAGGCGGATCCGTCGTTCCGCGGGCTGTATCCCGAGGTCGGGAACCAGAGGCAGACGTGGGACGCGGCGCTCGAGTTCATCGCCGGCAAATTCAGATCCACGCTGCACGCGCATGGTCCGGAGTCGGTCGGGTTCTACATTTCCGGCCAGTTCCTGACCGAGGACTACTACGTGTTCAACAAGCTTGCCCGCGCGCTGATCGGCACCAACAACATCGACACCAATTCGCGCCTGTGCATGGCCTCGGCGGTGGCCGGCTACAAGCAGACGCTCGGTGCCGACGCGCCGCCGACCTGCTACGAGGATGTCGAGGTGGCGGAATGCATCTTCATCGCCGGCAGCAACGCCGCCTGGGCGCATCCGGTTCTGTTCAGAAGGATCGAGGACGCGCGTCCGAAGCACGTGATCGTCGTCGATCCCCGCAAGACCGAGACCGCGCACGGGGCCACGCTGCATCTGCAGATCGCGCCGGGCACCGATGTGGCGCTCTTCAACGGCATGCTGCACGTGATGCTGCGGGAAGGGTGGGTCGACCGCGCGTACATCGCTCGCTGTACCGAAGGATTCGATCCGGTTGTCGATATCGCAGGCAGCTTCAGTCCGACGCGAAGCGCGGAAATCTGCGGTATCGACGCGCGATTGATCGTCGAAGCCGCGCGGCTGTTCGCGACGTCCAAAGCTACGCTCTCTCTTTACTGCCAGGGACTCAACCAGTCTTCGAGCGGGACCGCGAAGAACGTGGCGCTGATCAACCTGCACCTCGCCACGGGCCAGATCGGCAGGCCGGGCGCCGGGCCCTTCAGCCTGACCGGCCAGCCCAACGCGATGGGCGGGCGCGAGGTGGGCGGGATGGCGAATCTGCTTTCTGCCCACAGGGAGCTGGGCAATGCATCGCATCGCGCCGAGATGGCCGCGTTCTGGGGAGTCGGCGACATCCCGGCCAAGCCCGGCAAAACTGCGGTGGAGATGTTCGAAGCGGTTCGCGCCGGCAAGATCAAGATCCTCTGGATCGCGTGCACGAACCCCGCGCAGTCGCTGCCGGACCAGAAGCTCGTGCACGCAGCGCTCACCCGGGCGGAGCTCGTCGTCGTGCAGGACGCCTACCGCAACACCGAAACGGCGCGCTACGCGCATGTGTTCCTGCCGGCGGCCGGCTGGGGCGAGAAGGAAGGCACGATGACGAACTCCGAGCGCCGCATCTCGCGCGTGCGCGCGGCAGTTCCTCCGCCGGGTGAAGCCTGGCCGGACTGGAGAATCGCGGTGGAATTCTCGCGGCGGCTCGCACCCGCGGGGGAAAGGCTTTTCCCGTTCGAGGACGCCGAGAGCATCTTCAACGAGCATCGCGAGACCACGTCCGGCCGGGACCTGGACATCACCGGCTTGTCCTACGCGCTCCTCGATCAGCGCGGGCCGCAGCAATGGCCGTTTGCGGAAGGCGCCAACGGAGGACAGCGGCGCCTCTACGAAAACGGCCAATTCCCGACTCCCTCGGGGAAGGCGCGATTTGTCGCGGCGCACTACCGGCAGGTCGCCGAGGAGGTAGACGAGCAATATCCGTTGCGTTTAACGACCGGGCGGCTGCGCGACCAATGGCACGCGATGAGCCGCACGGGAACGGTCGCAGGCCTCTTTGCGCACGAGCCCGAGCCGCGGCTCGGCATGCATCCCGACGATCTGTCCGCGGCCGGCTGCGAAGACCTCGAGCTGGTCAAGGTCAGCTCGCGGCGCGGCGACGTCTACATTCCGGTCGCTGCCGATCCGAGCCTTCGGCCCGGCCTGGTCTACCTGCCGATGCACTGGGGCGCCCGGTTTCTCGGCGGCGACGGCCGCCTCGGCGTCAACGAGCTCACGCTGGGCGCTCTCGATCCTTCGTCGAAGCAGCCGGAGCTCAAGCATTGCGCGGTCCGCGTGCTGCCTGCGAAGCTGCAGTGGCGTCTGGTCGCGTTTGGCGGCGCCGACGAGGCTTCCGCGCTGTTCGAGCAGCTGACGCCGTTCATGGCCGCGGTGCCGTTTGCCGCGCGCGCGCTGATCGGTCGCGAGCGCACGGGCGTGCGGCTCGTCCTCGCCGCGGAAACGGCACCCGCGCAGCGCTTGCTGGCGTCCATTGATGAAGCATTCGGCCTGGGCGCCGCGGAAGTCGCGAAGTACGACGACACTTCGCTGTCGCGGCGAGTCGCGCTCCAGGACGACCGCGTTCGCGCAGTGCGAGTCTCGGGCAACGTGCTTTCGGAACGGTGGCTGAGGGACCTGTGGCTGCGCGACGCGCCGATGGGTGAGCTGCGGCGCTATCTACGGCTTGCTGCCGATCCGCCGCTCGACGCGGCGATGTCGCGCGGCCGCACGCTGTGCAACTGCTTCGACGTCGCTGAATCCGAGATCGATGCGTTTCTGGCGACGCGCCGGTCCCTCGACGAACTGCAACGGCAGCTCAAGTGCGGAACCAACTGCGGGTCTTGCCTTCCCGAGCTGCGGAGCAAGATCGACGCGTGCACGGCTGCAGCCGTTTGACGGCGCTCTCGCGCTAGACCAGCTTTCTTTCCCGGCCCGGCGTAAAATCCGCTTGAAACAAGCGCTTGCGCCCAATGACCCTGTTCGCACTCGGACTCAATCACGAGACCGCGCCGCTCGAAATCCGCGAGCGCGTTGCGTTCGCCGCGCACGCGCTGGAAGGCGCGCTGGGCGAGCTGGTTCGTGGTCGCGGCGCGAGCGAGGCGGCGATCCTGTCGACCTGCAACCGCACCGAGGTCTACGTTTCCGCGGGCGAAACGCAGGGCGCGACCGCCTGGCTTGCCGAGTACCACCGGCTGCGCCCGGACGATCTCTCGCCGTACCTCTATACGCTGCCGCGCGAGCAGGCCGTGCGCCACGCGTTCCGCGTCGCCTCTGGCCTCGACTCGATGGTGCTCGGCGAGCCGCAAATCCTCGGGCAGCTGAAGGAGGCGGTGCGCGTCGCCCAGTCCGCCGGGACGCTCGGCACGATCCTGCACAAGCTCTTCCAGCGCTCGTTCGCCGTGGCGAAGGAAGTCCGCACCAACACCCAGGTGGGTGCGAACAGCGTCTCGATGGCGGCGGCCGCGGTGAAGCTCGCGGCGCGCATCTTTCCTTCGCTGCACGAACAGAGCATGCTTTTCATCGGCGCGGGCGAGATGATCGAGCTGTGCGCGACGCATTTCGCCGCCCAGGCGCCCGCCCGCCTGACGGTCGCGAATCGCACGCTCGAGCGCGGGCACGCGCTCGCGCGCCGTTTCAACGGGCGGGCGATCGAGCTGCGCATGCTTGCCGAGCATCTGCACGAGCACGACATCGTCGTCTCGTGCACTGCTTCGTCGCTGCCGATCCTCGGCAAGGGATTGGTCGAGCGCGCGCTGAAGGCGCGCCGCCGGCGCCCGATCTTCATGGTCGACCTGGCCGTGCCGCGGGACATCGAGCGCGAGGTGGCAGACCTCGACGACGTGTTCCTCTATACGGTCGACGACCTGCAGCAGATCGTGCAGGGAAATCTCGATGCGCGACGCTCGGCGGTCGAGCAGGCCGAGGCGATCATCGAGACTCAGGTCGGCCAGTTCATGCACTGGATGGCGGTGCGCGAGGCCGTGCCGCTCATTCGCCAGTTGCGAGAGCGCGCCGAGGAAGCGCGGCAGCATGAGGTGGACCGGGCGCTCAAGCTGCTGCACAAGGGCGAAGACCCGAAGCAGGTGCTCGAAGCGCTGTCGCAGGGGCTCACCAACAAGCTGCTGCATGGCCCGACACAGGCGCTGAACGAAGCGACGGTCGAAGAGCGTCGCAGCCTCGCCGACACCATCGCCCGCGTTTTCCGCCTCCGCACTTGAACGAAGCACTGCGCAACCGGCTCGAGCGCCTCGCCGGGCGGCTCGAGGAGCTGAATGGCCTGCTCGCCTCGGAGAACGCGGCGCGCGACCTCGACCAGCTGCGCAAGCTTTCGCGCGAGCACGCCGAGCTGACGTCCCTCTTGGACCTGTACGGGCGCTATCGGCAGGCCGAGCGCGACGCCGCTGCGGCAAAGGAAATGGCGGCCGACGCCGCGATGCAGTCCTTTGCCGAGGAAGAGTTGCAGACTGCGCGCGCGGCGATGCAGGGGCTGGAGGAAACTCTGCAGCAGCAGTTCCTGCCGAAGGACCCGAACGACGAGCGCAACGTGTTTCTCGAAGTCCGCGCCGGAACCGGAGGCGACGAATCGGCGCTCTTCGCCGGCGACCTTTTGCGCATGTACGTGCGCTACGCGGAGCGGCAGCGCTGGGCGGTCGAGCTCGTCTCCGAGAGCCCTTCCGAGCTCGGCGGCTACAAGGAGGTGGTCGCGCGCCTGGCGGGACAGGGCGTCTACGCGAAGCTCAAGTTCGAGTCCGGCGGCCATCGCGTGCAACGTGTCCCGGAAACCGAGGCGCAGGGACGGATCCACACCTCCGCGTGCACCGTCGCCGTCCTTCCCGAGGCCGACGCGGTCGACGAGGTCGCGCTCAACCCGGCGGAACTGCGCATCGATACGTTTCGCGCCTCGGGCGCGGGCGGGCAGCACGTCAACAAGACCGAGTCCGCGATCCGCGTCACGCACCTGCCGAGCGGGATCGTCGTCGAATGCCAGGATTCCCGGTCGCAGCACAAGAACCGGGAGAAAGCGCTCGGCGTGCTCGCCGCCCGCATCAAGGACCGGCGCGAGCGCGAGATCGCTGCGAAGACGGCCTCGACGCGCAAGTCGCTGATCGGCTCGGGCGACCGCTCGGAGCGCATCCGCACGTACAACTTCCCGCAGGGACGCGTCACCGATCACCGCATCAACCTCACGCTCTACAAGATCGAGCGCATCCTCGACGGTGAGCTCGACGAGCTGATCGCCGGCCTGCTCGCTGCCGATCGCGCGGAGCGGCTCGCCCAGCTCGCCGAGGAATCCGGCTGACTTGAACATCGCCCAGGCACTTGCCGACGCGGGAATCGAGCCGCGCGAGGCAAGGCTGCTGCTTGCCGAAGCCTGCGGCTTTTCCGAAGCGAGCGTGCTTGCGAACGGCGAGCGCGAGCTGCCCGCGGAGATCGAGGCGCGATTCGCGGACATGGCGGCGCGGCGCCGCGCAGGCGAACCCGTCGCCTACATCCTCGGCCGGCGGGAGTTCTACAGCCTGCCGCTCTCGGTCGGGCCGCCGGTGCTGATTCCCCGGCCGGAAACCGAATTGCTGGTCGAGCTGGCGCTCGAACGCCTGCCACCCGGCGTCCATGCGAGCGTGCTCGATCTCGGCACCGGCTGTGGCGCGATTGCGCTCGCGATCAAGCGCCACCGGCCGCGGATGCGTGTGGTCGCGGTCGAGGCGAGCGCCGCCGCGCTCGAATACGCCAAGCGCAACGCTGCCAAGCTCGGGCTCGCGATCGAATTCCTTCACGGTCGCTGGTTCGAGCCGGTGCGCGGCGAGCGCTTCGACGTCGTCGTATCGAATCCGCCGTACGTCGCGCTGGAAGATCCGCATCTCGGCGAGGGCGATGTGCGCTTCGAGCCGCGCTCAGCGCTCGTCGCCGGTGCGGACGGGCTCGACGAGATCCGCGCGATCACCAGCAATGCACCAGGGTTTCTCAAGGCGGGCGGCTGGCTGTTGCTGGAGCACGGTCAGGGGCAGCACCAGGCGGTGCAAACACTGCTTTCCGCGGCCGGATTCGAGAGCATCACGAGCTGGCCGGACCTGGCCGGCATTGCGCGCGCAACGGGCGGCAAGCTAAAATCCGACTAATCGAGTCGGATTTGGAGTATCAAGCTCATGGATACGCAACAAGTCATCAGAGATCAGGTCACCGGCCACCCCGTCGTGCTCTACATGAAGGGCACGCCGCAGATGCCGCAGTGCGGTTTCTCCCAAATGGCGGTGCAGGTGCTGCAGGCCTGCGGCGTCAAGCAGTTCTTCACCGTCAACGTGCTGGAGAACCCGGACATCCGCCAGGGCATCAAGGAGTACGCCAACTGGCCGACGATTCCCCAGCTCTACGTCAACGGCGAATTCGTCGGCGGCTCGGACATCATGAAAGAGATGTACGAGTCCGGCGAGCTGCACAAGGTGCTCGAGGGCGTCAAGCAGAGCGCGTAGCGGCGGCTCACGCCGCCTTTTCTCCGGACCGCTGCTCGGCGGGCTTGGCATGCGCACTCAGGTTCATCGCGGTGTTGACGAGCGCCACGTGCGAGAACGCCTGCGGGAAGTTGCCTAACTGGCGCTGCGACGCAGGGTCGTATTCCTCGGCCAGCAATCCGACGTCGTTGCAGAGCCTGACCAGGCGCTCGAACAGCGCGCGCGCCTCGTCGGCACGCCCTAGCAGGCAAAGCGCGTCGGCAAGCCAGAAGCTGCAGGCGAGGAACAGGCCTTCGCCCGGCGGCAGGCCATCGAGCGTGCGCCGCGTGCGATAGCGCAAGACCAGCCCGTCGACCGTGAGCCCGCGCTGAATGGCCTCGACGGTTTCGCGCACGCGCGGATCCGTCGCGGGAAGAAAGCCGGTCATCGGGAGCAGCAGCAGGCTCGCGTCGAGCTCGTCCGAGTCGTAGCTCTGGGCGAAGGCGCCGAGCTGCGGTCGCCAGGCGCGCCGGCACACCTCCCCGTGGATCCGGGCGCGCAACTCGCGCCAACGCTCGACCGGCCCGGTCAGCCCGTGTTCTTCGACCGCCTTGATTGCGCGATCGAACGCGACCCAGCACATCATCTTTGAATAGGTGAAGTGGCGAGGCGGCCCGCGAACCTCCCACAATCCTGAGTCGGGCTCCTGCCAGCAGGTCTCGAGGTGCTCGAGCAACGCGCGCTGCACGTCCCAGGAAGTATCTTCGCGCCCGATGCCCTGCTTGCGCGCCTGATGCAGCGCATCCATCACTTCGCCGTAGACATCGAGCTGGAGCTGGCTCGCTGCCGCATTGCCTATGCGCACCGGCGCCGAGCCCTCGTAGCCCGGCAGCCATTCGATGATCCATTCGGGCAACCGGCGCTCGCCCGCGATGCCGTACATGATCTGCATTTGCTGCGGCGAGCCGGCCACTGCGCGCAGCAGCCATTCGCGCCAGGCGCCCGCCTCCTCGTAGTACCCGCCGCCCATCAGCGCCAGCAGCGTGAGCGTCGCATCGCGCAGCCAGCAAAAGCGGTAGTCCCAGTTGCGCACGCCGCCGAGCATCTCCGGCAACGATGTGGTCGGCGCGGCGACCAGGCCGCCGGTCGGCGCGTACGTCAGCGCCTTCAGCGTGATCAGCGAGCGCCGTGCGATGCCTGCCCATTCGCCGCTCAGCTGGCATCGTGTGCACCACTTTTCCCAGAACTTCTGCGTCTCTTCGAGCGCGCGTTCCGCATCGATGCCGCGTGGGAGCTCGAGATGCGAAGCGGCATGCGCGAGAACGAACGGCAAGCGTTCGCCTTCTGCGACTTCGAAGCGCGCCACGGTCGTGAGATTCTTTCCTTCCAGCGGTACCGGGGAGCGCAGCACCACCAGGTCCGGGCCTGCTATGGCGCGAATGCCGTCGCCGCCGGGCAGCCGCGTGACCCACGGCACCGAGGCGCCATAGTCGAATCGCAGGATGAACTCCATTGCCATCGCGACGCGCCCCCGCGTGCCGACCACCAGGCGCACCAGCTGGCAGTGATTGCCGCGCACCGGCATGAAATCGATGAGCGTGACCGCCCCGCCCTCGGTCTCGAATTCCGTCTCGAGAATCAGCGTGCTTTCCCTGTAGCTGCGGCGCGTCGTGGCCCGCTCCTCCGGGGAAATCCTCCAGCGCCCGTGCTCGGGCGTGCCGAGCAGCGCAGCGAAGCACGCGCACGAGTCGAAACGCGGCCAGCACAACCAGTCGATCGAGCCGTCGCGGCCGACGAGCGCCGCGCTGTGGCAATCGCCGATCAGCGCGTAGTCTTCAATCTTCAAAGAGCAGCACCGTTTTCACGTCGCCGCGCCGCTTCTCGTAGGCCTCCCGCCAGTTCCCGAGCGCGACGCGGCGCGTGATGATTCGCTCGAGCCATTCGCGGTCCGCGCACGCGAGCGCGCCGGCCGCCGCACGGTAGTGCCGAAGGTTCGCGTTCACCGTGCCGAACACGACGCGGTTTTCGAGCACCATCGACTGGTTGAGCGCGGCTACGTCCAGGCTCGGGCCATGCCGCGAGCCGGACAGGCCGGTCAGGCAGACGATGCTGCCCGGCGCGCCGCGCGCAAGCGCCTGCGCGACGATGGCGGGAGAGCCCGTGCATTCGATGACGACGTCCGGCGCGAAGGACGGAAACTCGACGTGATAATGCGCACCGAGCTCGCGCGCAAGGCGTGGCTTCGGGCCCTCGTCGTTATGGTCGAGCACGTGGACCTCGAGCCCGCGCTGCATTCCGATCAGGGCCGCCATCAGTCCCACGGGTCCGGCACCCATGACGAGCGCACGTTGCGGCGTCCGGCGCGAGCGCGCGCCGATGCGCTCGATGTGCTCCCACGCCTTTGCGACAATGCTCGCCGGCTCGACCAGCACGCCGGCGAGGCCAAGCGCTGGGCTCACTTTGACCAGAAAGCGCGGGTCGGCCTGCCAGCGCTCGGCGCTGAATCCATTGGCCTGCTTGATGCCGCGCTCGGTGTAGCGCCCGTTGGCGCACAGGTCCCATTCGCCGAGTGCGCAATAGGCGCAGGGAACAGGGTCTGGATGGCGCACGACCCCGACGACGAGATCGCCAGGCGCGAGTCCGCTTTGGTGCGGGGCCGCGATGACCGCGCCGAGCGATTCATGGCCGAGGATCAGATGGCTGTGCCCGGCTGGCGCTTCTCCATACACGCCGTCGATCAGGTCCCGGTCGGTGCCGCAGACACCGATCGCGAGTGTGCGCACGAGAACCGCGCCGGGATCGCGCATCGGTTCCTCGACCTCCTGCAGCGTCAGCGAATGCGGCTTGCCCGGCTCTATCGTGACGGCCCGCATAGTGAACGGACCGCTGCCGAGCCCGGTTAGTTCACGTTTTCAATCGCTTGCGTGCGCGGCGAACCGCGGCCTGCACTTGCGCGGGCGCGGTGCCCCCGGGATGGTTGCGGCTCGCAATCGAGCCTTCCAGCGTGAGCACGCGATACACGTCCTTGCCGATGTCGCGCGAGAAACGGCGCAGCGCCGCGAGCGGAAGGTCCGCAAGGTCGCAGCCGCGCCGCTCGGCTTCCTTCACTGCGCGCGCCACGGCTTCGTGGGCATCGCGAAACGGCACGCCCTTTCTTGCGAGGTAGTCGGCGAGATCGGTTGCGGTCGAGAACCCTTCCATCGCCGCGGCCCGCATGGCTTTCGGTTGCGGCTCGAGGCCCGCGGCCAGCCCGGCAAACGCGGCAAGCGAGTCCTTCACGGTGTCGACCGTGTCGAACAGCGCTTCCTTGTCTTCCTGGTTGTCCTTGTTGTAGGCGAGCGGCTGCCCCTTCATCACCACCAGCAGCGCGGCGAGGTGCCCGAACACCCGTCCGCTCTTGCCGCGCACGAGCTCCGGCACATCGGGGTTTTTCTTCTGCGGCATGATCGACGAGCCGGTGCAGTAGCGATCGGGTACGCGCACGAAAGCGAAGCGCGGATTCATCCACAGCACCAGCTCCTCCGCGAACCGCGACAGATGCATCATGATCAGCGCTGCGCACGCGGCAAATTCGATCGCGAAGTCGCGATCCGAGACGGCGTCGAGCGAGTTCGCGGCGATTGCCTCGAAGCCGAGCTCGCGCGCGACCCGCTCGCGATCGATCGGGAACGTCGTGCCGGCGAGCGCCGCCGCGCCGAGCGGCAGCACGTTCATCCGCTTCCTGCAATCGGCGAGCCGCGCGCGGTCGCGCTCGAACATTTCGCAGTACGCGAGCAGGTGATGGCCGAACGTCACCGGCTGGGCGACCTGCAGGTGGGTGAAGCCCGGCATCACGAGCGCCGCGTGCCGCCCGGCCTGCGCGAGCAGTGCGCCGAGCAGCTTGTCGAGCAGCGCGCGGATCGCGTCGATTTCGTCGCGCAACCACAGCCGCAGATCGGTTGCGACCTGGTCGTTGCGCGAGCGCGCAGTGTGCAGCCGCTTGCCGGCATCGCCGGCGAGCGCAATCAGCCTGCGCTCGATCGCGGTGTGCACGTCTTCGGCGTCGTCGGACCAGTCGAATCGGCCGGACTCGATCTCGCTGCGGACGCGCGCCAGGCCGCGTTCGATCGCCTTGCCGTCGGCAGCGGAGAGAATCCCGCAGGCGGCGAGCATGCGTGCGTGCGCGAGCGAACCGGCGATGTCGTGCAGCGCGAGGCGGCGGTCGAACGCAAGCGAAGCGGTAAAGCGCTTGACCAGCGCGTCGACGGGCTCGGTGAATCGGCCGGACCAGCGCTTGTTATTGGAACCCTTGGACGCTCGCCGGGCCATGGGGCATACTCGGAAGACGCGGCGCGTTTGCGCCGCACGGCAGTGATGATAAGGCAAAACGTCCAGCCGGACGCCCTTCCCGACTTCCGCAATCTCGGCGTGATCGCGCGCATCGTGATCGGCGCGCACCTGCTCGCGCTCGGCGCGGTCGTGTTCGCCGAGCCGAGTTGGACGCTGATGCCCGAGCGAATCATGCGCACCGCGGTGCTGCTCGAGCCGGTGCTGCTCGGTAGCCTGGTGACGCTGTACTTCGCGTCGGGCAGCCTCGGACGTCTTCCGTACTGGGCAGGCTGCGCATCCGTGCTGGGACTGGTGCTCGCGCTTGCATGGGCTGCGCACCTGTATTTCGCACCGGGCGGAGGGTCCGCCAGCACGGGAACGATGCTGCGAGCGCTCGTGCTGGCCGCGATCGTCACCATCACGCTGCTCGGGTATCTCCGGTTGAACGTGCGCGCGTATTCTCCGGCGCTCGCGGAGGCGCGGCTGCAGGCACTGCAGGCGAGGATCCGCCCGCATTTTCTGTTCAACAGCCTGAACGCCGTGCTTTCGCTGATGCGGCGCGATCCGCAGCGCGCCGAACGCACGCTCGAAGACCTTGCCGACCTGTTTCGCGAGCTGCTGGCGGAAGGCAGGCGCTTCGTGCGGCTCGCCGACGAGATCGCGCTGCTGGAGCGCTATGCCGCGATCGAGCAGCTGCGCCTGGGCGAGCGAATGCGGATCGCGTGGGAGCTCGATGGCGCGCCTTCGGACGCGCTGCTGCCACCGATGGTGCTGCAACCGTTGCTCGAGAATGCGGTGCATCACGGCGTCGAGCCCGCGACGCAACCTTCGGACATCATGGTGCGGATCGAGCGGCGCGGGAATCGCGTGCAGGCGCGCATCGAAAATCCGTACCACGAGAATGCGCCTGCGCAGCCGGGCAACCGCATGGCGCTGGAAAACATCCGCGAGCGCCTGCGCTTGTGCTTCGACGCCGAAGCGACGCTCGAATCGAGGATCGAAGGCGGGCGCTACCGCGTGCAGATCGAGATTCCGTACCGCAGCGGCGCTGCGGCCGCAGCAGGCGCGCAAGGGCCGGTCGCGTGAGCGAGCTGAGAGTGTTCATTGCGGACGACGAGGCGCCTGCGCGCGAGCGGCTGAAGGAGCTGCTCGCCGATCTCGCCGGCGAGCTGCCGACCCGCATCGTCGGCGAAGCGCGCAACGGCATCGAAGTCATGGAAGGCTTCCCCGCAAGCGGTGCGCAGGTCCTGCTGCTCGACATCGCAATGCCGGGAATGGGCGGCCTCGAAACGGCGCGGCACCTGGCCCGGTTGCCCGGCGCGCCGGCGGTCGTTTTCGTGACTGCGCACGATGAGCACGCGATCGAGGCGTTCGAGCTGAACGCGCTCGACTACCTGCTGAAGCCGGTACGCGCATCGCGGCTCGCAGCGGCGCTGCGCAAGGCCTCCGCCGCGGGACCGCCGGCCGCCGAGCGCCTCGAACGGGCGGGGAAAGGCGGGCGCGAGTTCTTCTCGGTCAGCGAGCGCAGCCGAATCGTGCTCGTACCGGTGAGCGAGGTGATCTATCTGCGGGCCGAGCTGAAGTACGTGACGCTGCGCACCCGTACCGGCGAGCACCTCGTCGAGGAGCCGCTGGTTGCGCTCGAGCGGGAATTTGCCGAGCGTTTCGTGCGCATCCATCGCAACTGCCTGGTCGCGAGCGCCGCGATCCGTGGGTTCGAGCGCAGCGGCGGCAGCACCGAGGAGCCGAGCTGGAGCGTGGTGCTCGATGGCATCGAAGAGCGCCTGCCGGTGAGCCGCCGGCAGTGGCCGGTGGTGAAGGAGCTGATTGCGGAGCGCCGCGAATGACGGCCCGGCTCGTGATTGCGACGCGCCGCAGCCGGCTCGCGCTCTGGCAGGCAGAGCATGTGAAGGCGCTGCTCGAGGCGCGGGGCATCGCGGTGCAGCTGCTGCCGATGTCGACGCGCGGCGACGAGCTGCTGCAGGCGAGCCTCGCCGAGGTCGGCGGCAAGGGACTGTTCATCAAGGAGCTCGAAGCGGCGCTCGCCGACGGCAGGGCGGACCTTGCCGTGCACTCGATGAAAGACGTGCCGGCCGAGCTCCCGCCGGGATTCATGCTCGCGGCGATCACCGCACGCGACGATCCGCGCGATGCGTTCGTGTCCGCTCGCTACGCCGGATTCGCCGAGCTTCCCGCGGGGTCGATCGTCGGCACCTCCAGCCTGCGGCGCCAGGCGCAGGTGCTCGAGCGGTACCCCGCGCTCGCAGTGCAGCCGTTGCGGGGAAACGTCGATACTCGGCTGGCGAAGCTCGACCGCGGCGAGTACGCGGCGATCGTGCTTGCGTACGCGGGCTTGCGGCGGCTTGGACTTGCCGATCGCGCGCGCAGCGTGCTGCCGATCGAGGAAAGCATGCCTGCGCCCGGACAGGGCGCGCTCGGCGTCGAATGCCTGTCGACCCGTGCCGACGTGCAGGCGCTCGTAGCGCCTCTCGCCGATGCAGTGACGAGCGCCTGCGTGCGCGCGGAGCGTGCGGCCAACCGGGCGCTGGGAGGCGATTGCACGATTCCGCTGGGCGCATTCGCCGACCTGCAAGGAGCGAGCCTCAGGCTGCGCGCGCTGGTTGCCGCGCCCGATGGCCGCCGCGTCGCGCGTGCCGAGGCGCTCGGGGAATTCTCGGACCCCGAAGCCCTCGGGCGCCGGGTCGCTGAACGATTGCAAGGCCAGGGCGCCGGCCAGATCCTCGCTGCGCTCGCCAAATGAGCGCCGGGCCGCTGGCCGGCAGGCGCATCCTGGTTACCCGCCCACGCGAGCAGGCTGCCGGTCTCGCGGCGCTGATCCGTGAGGCGGGAGGCGAGGCGATCGTGTTTCCGGCGATCGAGATCGGCGACCTTACCGACCCGACCGCGTTCCTTGCAATTGCCGATCGGCTGGAAGAGTTCGACCTCGCGATCTTCATCAGCCCGACAGCGGTGCAAAGAGCGCTCGACCTGCTGCAGCTGCGTCGCACGGGACGGCCGTGGCCGGCGCGGCTGCAAGCGGCAGCGATCGGTCGCGGCACTGCGCGCGAGCTGGAGCGCAGGGGCTTTCGTGGGGTTCTTGCTCCGGCAGCCGAGGCGGACAGCGAGGCGTTGCTCGCGCTGCCCGCGCTCGCAACCGTCGCTGGAAGGCGGGTCGTGGTCTTTCGCGGCCAGGGCGGGCGCGAACTTCTCGGGGACAGCCTCGCCGCGCGCGGCGCGCGCGTCGAATACGCCGAGTGCTATCGCCGCATCCGGCCGGCGCAGGAAATTTCGGCGCCTGCCTGGGCGCAGCGCGCGCTCGACGCGGTGAGCGTGTCGTCGAGCGAGGGCCTCGCCAACCTCGACGCGCTGCTCGGTGCGTGGCGCCGCGATTGGCTGCGGGAAAGCCCGCTGTTCGTTTCGCATCCGCGCATCGCCGCAGAGGCCGCGCGGCTCGGGGCGCGCGAGACCGTGGTGGCGGGGCCGGGCGACCGCGAAATCGCGCTCGGGCTTGTTGCATACTTTCGCGACGCCAAGTAAAAGTCTTTGCATGGACCAACCGGATCCGAACGAGCCGAGCGAGGCGCGCAAAGCGCGCGGGCCACGCCTTCTCGCGGCGCTGTGGATCGTTCTCGCGATCGCGCTCGCGACCGGGTTCTGGCTCGACGTGCGGAACCGCATCGACGCGACGCAGGAGGAAGTCGCGCGCCGCTTGCGCGACGTAGAGGCCGAAAGCCGCAGCACGCGCAGCGCCGCGCGCGAAGCGCAGGAAACGTCGCGCGAGATGCGCACCAAGCTCTCGGCGCTCGAGCAGCGGCTGACCGAATCGCAAGGCCAGCAGCTTGCGCTCGAGGCGCTGTATCAGGAACTGTCGCGCAACCGCGATGAGTGGCAGCTCGCCGAAATCGAGCAGGTGCTGGCAATCGCCCAGCAGCAGCTGCAGCTCTCGGGCAATGTGCGCGCCGCGCTGCTAGCGCTGCAGCTCGCCGAAGGCCGTCTTGCGCGTGCCGACCGGGCGCAGTTCCTGCCGGTGCGGCGCGCGCTGGCGCGCGACATCGAGCGGCTGCGGGCGGTCCAGCCGCTCGATCTCTCCGGCATCAGCCTGAAGATCGACAGCCTGATCGCGGCGGTCGATTCGCTGCCGCTTGCTTTCGACGAGCGCACGCCCAAGCTCGCCGACGAGCGCGGCGGGCCGGGTGCCGCCGACAAGGAAGGCAGGGTTGCCCCCGTAGAAGATGGATTTCTCGTGCGCTTCGGAGCCGAAGTCTGGCGCGAGCTGCGCCAGCTGGTCGTGGTGAGGAAGGTCGAGACGCCGGAGCCGCCGCTCTTGCCGCCGACCCAGGCGTACTTCGTACGCGAGAACCTGAAGCTGCGGCTCCTAAATGCGCGCCTCGCGGTGCTTACGCGAGACGAAGCCGGCTATCGCGAGGACCTGCGCGTCTCGCAGGCGTGGATCCGGCGCTACTTCGATACCCGCAGCAAATCGGCGCAAGGGGTGCTCGTGCAGATGCGCCAGCTCGCGTCGGCGTCGATCAGCTTCGAGCCGCCGTCGATCGCCGAGAGCATCGAGGCGGTGCGCGGGTTCAAGTCGCGCCGCGAGCGCGGCGCGGGATGAAGTCGCTGTTCTGGCTGGTCATCGTGTTCGCCGCGGCGGCGGCGGTGGCCGTCTTCGGCCGCACCAACGAGGGCTACGCGCTGCTCGTGTACCCACCCTGGCGCATCGAGGTTTCGCTGCTGCTCGGGATCATTGCGCTGCTGCTGACGTTCGCGCTTCTGTATGCGGTCACGCGGCTGGTTCACCATGCGCTCGAGATTCCGTCGCAGGTGCGCGCCTATCGCGAGCGCCGCAACCGCGAGCGAGCCCAGGGCGCGCTCGCGGCCGCGCTGCAGGCCTACCTGGAGGGACGCTTCGTGCGCGCCGAGCGCGAAGCCGAGCGGGCCTGGGACGGCGACAGCGCGCGGGGACTCGCGGCGCTGATCGGGGCGCGCGCCGCGCACCAGTTGCGCGAGACCGCGCGCCGCGACCGATGGTTCGAGCGCGCTGCCTCGGTCGGCAGCGAATCGCTGCAGGCTGCCCGCCTGGTCTCGCGCGCGGAACTGGCGCTCGAGGAGCGGGACTTCGCAACCGCCCGCGAGGCGCTGACCTCGCTGCACGAGAGCGGCCCGCGCCACATTGCCACGCTGCGCATGCTGATCCGCGCCGAGCGCGGCGCGGGAAACTGGGAAGCGGTGCTGCGCCTGGCGTCGGTGCTCGCCAAGCGCGACGCCATCGCACCGGCAATCGCCGAGGAATACCGGGTGCAGGCGATCCTCGAGCTTCTCGCGCGCGACGCCCTCGACCGGCGAACGCTGGAAGAGCGCTGGCGCAAGGTTTCCGCGCACGACCAGACGCTGCCGCGCGTCGCGGCCGCGGCGGCGCGGCACCTGACTGCGCAGGGCAATGCGGCGCTCGCGCGCGAAGTGATCGAGCGTGCGCTGGAGGCGGATTGGGCGCCCAGGCTGGTTGCGCTGTACAGCGAGCTGCCCGCGGGGATGGCCGAGCCCGAGCGCAGCGCCGAAGCGCGCGCGCGCATCGAGCGCGGCGAGCGCTGGCTACGCGAGCGCAGCAACGATGCGCACCTGCTCGCGACGCTGGGAAGGCTGTGCGCGCAGGTCGAGCTGTGGGGGAAGGCGCGCAACTTCCTCGAGGCAAGCCTGGCGTTCGACGAAAGCCGCTCCGCGCACCTGGAGCTCGCGCGGCTGGGCGAGCGCCTCGGGCAGAACGACAACGCCCAGCGGCACTACCGCCGGGCCGCCGAGATCGCCTGATTCAGGCCCAGTCGCGCGGCTTCAGATAGTCGGTATAGAGGGTTTCCTCGGGGGTTCCGGGTTGCGGCTTCCAGTCGTAGCGCCACGCGCTCACCGGCGGCAACGACATCAGGATCGATTCGGCGCGGCCGCCCGACTGCAGCCCGAACAGCGTGCCGCGGTCGTACACCAGGTTGAACTCGACATAGCGCCCGCGGCGGTAGGCCTGGAAGGCGCGCTCGCGCTCTCCATACGGCAAGACGCGACGGCGCTCGAGGATCGGCTGGTATGCGGCGAGGAAGTGATCGCCGACCGAGCGCACGAGCGCGAAGCAGGTCTCGAAATCGGGCTCGGCGAGGTCATCGAAAAAGATCCCGCCAATGCCGCGCGGCTCGCCGCGGTGCTTCAGAAAGAAGTATTCGTCGCACCATTTCTTGTACTGCGGGTAGCGATCGGCGCCGAAGCGCTCGAGAGCGCTGCTGCACGTCGCATGGAAATGGCGCGCGTCCTCGGCGAAGCCGTAGTACGGCGTCAGATCCATCCCGCCGCCGAACCACCAGACTGTGCCGGCGGCGATGAAGCGCACGTTCATGTGCACGGTCGGGCAATACGGGTTGCGAGGGTGCAGCACCAGCGAGATGCCCATCGCCTCGAACGAGCGGCCGGCGAGCTGCGGCCGCGCGGCGGATGCCGATGCCGGCAGCTGCGCGCCCGTGACGTGCGAGAACCCGACGCCGGCGCGCTCGAACAGCGCGCCCTCCTCGAGAATGCACGTCACGCCGCCGCCGCCTTCCGTCCGCTGCCACGCGTCGCTGCGAAACTTGCCGCCGTCGAGCGCCTCGAGCGCGGCGACGATCCGCTGCTGCAGCGTGGTGAAGTAGTCCCGGACGGCCTGCGCGTTCACTTCTTCAGCGCGCGATGCCCGATGTCGGTGCGGTACTGCATGCCGTCGAAGCGGATCGATCCGAGCGCCTTGTACGCACGCGTGCGTGCGATGCGCAGCGAATCGCCGAGCGCGCTGACGCAAAGCACCCGGCCGCCATCGGTGACGACGGCCTTGGCTTTCGAACGCGTGCCTGCGTGGAACACATGGCAATCGTCCGTCGGTGCGGGAATCCCGTGGATGGTGTCGCCTTTGCGCGGCGCGTCCGGATAGCCCGCTGCCGCGATCACCACGCCGAGCGCGGCCCGCCGGTCCCATTGCACCGCGGCCCGGTCGAGCGTGCCCGCGAGCGCGTGCTCGAGCAGCTCGAGCAGATCCGACTTGAGGCGCAGCAGGATCGGCTGCGTCTCGGGATCCCCGAGGCGGCAGTTGAACTCGAGCGTGCGCGGGTTGCCCGCTTTGTCGATCATCAGCCCGGCGTAGAGAAATCCGCTGAACGGCATGCCGTCCTTGACGGTGCCGGCGATCGCCGGCTGAATGATCTCGCGCATGACCCGCGCGTGCACTTCGGGGGTGACGACCGGCGCGGGCGAATACGCTCCCATGCCGCCGGTATTCGGACCCTGGTCGCCGTCCTGCAGGCGCTTGTGATCCTGGCTGCTCGCGAGCGGCAGCGCATGCACGCCGTCGGCGATGACGATGAAGCTCGCTTCCTCGCCTTCGAGGCACTCCTCGATGACGATCTTGCTGCCGGCGTCGCCGACCCGGCGCTCGATCATGATCGCGTCGATCGCCTGCTTCGCGTCGGCCACGGTGCGGGCCACCACGACGCCCTTTCCGGCCGCAAGGCCGTCGGCCTTGACCACGACCGGCGCGCCCTGTTTTTCCACGTAGGCCTTGGCTTCCGCGGCGCTGCTGAAGACCGCATGACGAGCGGTGGGAATCCCGTGACGCACCATGAAGCGCTTGGCGAATTCCTTGGAGGATTCGAGCTGCGCGGCAGTCTGTGTCGGCCCGAAGATGCGCTGGCCTGCCTGGCGGAACGCATCGACGATTCCCGCGGCGAGCGGTGCTTCCGGCCCGACCACGGTGAGCTGGATGCGCTCGCGCTTGGCAAATTTGATCAGGTCCGCGATCTCGGTGAAGGCGACGTTCTCGATCCCCGGCTCGGTCGCGGTGCCGCCGTTTCCCGGCGCGACATAGACCTTCTGCACGCGCGGGCTCTGCGCGAGCTTCCATGCCAGCGCATGCTCCCTGCCGCCGGACCCGACGACGAGAAGTTTCATCTCAGTGCCTGAAGTGCCGTACGCCCGCGAACACCATCGATACTCCGCGCTCGTCGGCCGCGGCGATCACCTCCTCGTCGCGCATGCTGCCGCCCGGCTGGATGACCGCGACCGCACCGGCTTCGACGACCACGTCGAGCCCGTCGCGAAACGGAAAGAACGCATCCGACGCGACCGCCGAACCCGCGAGCGTGAGGCCGGCCGCTTTCGCCTTGATCGAGGCGATGCGCGCGCTGTCGACCCTGCTCATCTGTCCGGCTCCGACGCCGACGGTCGCGCCGTCGCGGCAGAACACGATCGCGTTCGACTTGACGTATTTCGCCACGCGCCACGCAAACAGCAGGTCGGCCCATTGCGCTTCGCTCGGGGCTTTCTTCGTCACCACGCGCGCTTCGCTTCGCTCGAGCAGCCGCGCGTCCGCGCTCTGCACCAGCATCCCGCCGCCGACGCGCTTGAAGTCATACCGGTTGACGCCATGGGCGATCGGTACTTCCAGCACCCGCACATTGGGCTTGGCGGCGCAGGCGGTGCGTGCCTCCGGCTCGACCCGGGGGGCGATCACCACCTCGGCGAACTGCTTTGCGAAGGCTTCGGCAGTAGCGCGATCGAGCGCCCGGTTGAACGCGAGGATGCCGCCGAATGCCGACACCGGATCGGTGGCCAGCGCCTTTTCGTACGCTTCGAGCAGATTCGCGCCGACCGCGGCGGCGCACGGATTGGCGTGCTTGACGATCACGCAGGCCGGCTCGGCAAAGCTCTTTACGCACTCCCACGCCGCATCGGCGTCGGCGACGTTGTTGTAGGACAGCTCCTTGCCCTGCAGCTGGCGCCAGCTCGCGAGGCTTCCCGCGGCGGGCGTCAGGTCGCGGTAGAACGCCGCCGACTGGTGCGGGTTCTCGCCGTAGCGCATCTGCTGCACCTTGTGCAGCTGGATCGAGAGCACGTCCGGATATTCGCCGCGACGGTTGCGCTCGTCGAGCGAGTACAGGTAATTTGCGATCGCGCCGTCGTAGCATGCGGTGTGCGCGAAAACCTTCTTCGCGAGCGCAAAGCGCAATGCCTCGGAAACGCCTCCCGAGGCCTGCAACTCGCCGAGCACCGCGGCGTAGTCGTCCGGGTCCACCACCACGCAGACCGAGTGATAGTTCTTCGCCGCCGCGCGCAGCATCGCCGGGCCGCCGACGTCGATGTTCTCCACGGCGTCTTCCAGTCTGCAATCCGGATCGGCGACCGTGGCCTCGAACGGATACAGGTTCACGACGATCAGGTCGATCGGCTCGATGCCCGCGCCGCGGATCGCTTCGAGATGCGCCGGCTGGTCGCGGCGGGCGAGGATTCCGCCATGGATCTTCGGGTGCAGCGTCTTCACCCGGCCGTCGAGCATTTCAGGAAAGCCCGTGTAGCTCGAGACCTCGGTGACGCTCACGCCTTCGCGCGCAAGGAGCTTTGCCGTTCCGCCGGTCGAGAGAATCGAGACGCCGAGCGCGACGAGCGAGCGCGCGAGCTCTACGACCCCCGACTTGTTCGAAACGCTGATGATCGCCCGACGGACCGGGGTCACTTGATGCGCAGCTGCTGCATTTTCTTGCGCAGCGTGTTGCGGTCGATGCCGAGCATCGCGGCCGCGAGCGTCAGATTGCCTTGCGCCTTGCCGAGCACCGTCTCGATCATCGGCTTCTCGACGTTCTTCAGCACCATGTCGTAGATGCCGCTCGGTCGCTCGCCGTCCATGTCGCGGAAGTAGCGCTCGAGCGCGCGCCGCACCGTGTCGGCGAGCTCGTTCTGGCGGCTCACGCGGCCCTCTCGAGGAGGGCCCGACCCAGCAGGCATTCGAAGAAATCGCGCACCGCCGAGCGTTGCGACGCTGCACAAGCCGCACTGTTCGCAGCGCGCCGCAACGCCTCGCCGCCGGGGAGCGCACGCGCATACCAGCCGACATGCTTGCGCGCCACGCGTGCCCCGAGCTCATCGCCATAGAGCTCGTACATCGCATCGAGATGCCCGAGTACGATGTCGCGCACTTCCGCCACGGCGGGCGCCGGGCGATGCGAGCCGGTCGCGAGATAGTGCTCGATCTCGCGGAAGATCCACGGCCTGCCGTGCGCGGCGCGGCCGATCATTACGCCGTCGGCGCCGGTCTGCGCGAGCACGCGGGCGACGTCTTCCGGCGTCTCGAGATCGCCGTTCGCGATCACCGGGATACGCACTGCCGACTTGACTTCCGCGATCGTTGCATACTCGGCATCGCCGCCGAATCCGCACGCGCGCGTTCGCCCGTGAACCGCGAGCAGCTGCACGCCCGCGGACTCGGCGATCCGCGCAATGCGCGCGGCGTTGCGGCGCTTGGGACAGGGGCCGGTGCGGATCTTGAGCGTCACCGGCACTATCGCCGCGGCGACGACGGCCTCCAGGATCCGGGCGACGAGCGGCTCGTCTTCCAGCAGCGCCGAGCCCGCAGCGACGTTGCAGACCTTGCGCGCAGGGCAGCCCATGTTGATGTCGACGACCTGCGCGCCGTGCTCGACGTTGTGTCGCGCCGCGTCCGCCATCATCGCCGGGTCGGAGCCGACGATCTGCACCGAGACCGGCGCCGGCTCGCCCGCATGCGCGACGCGCAGCCGCGACTTGCGCGTATCGCGCAGCTCGGGGCGCGAGGACACCATCTCGGAAACCGCGAGCCCGGCGCCGAAGCGCCTGCAGAGCATGCGGAACGGACGATCGGTCACGCCTGCCATCGGAGCAACGAACAGTCCGTTGCGCAGGTCATGCGCGCCTAGACGCATCGGTTTGCGGTTTGCTGGATTCGGGTTCTACGGGACGCGAATTTTATACGCTTTCGAAGCGAAAAAATCCATCGCCGCGCGCACTCGACGCACTAGGGCAGCGCGGACGGCCCATAGATCATGCGCCGGGCGAGAAATTGCCGAGCGGGCGCGCAGACATCGAGCGCGCACATCGCAACGCCGCGCGCCGCGCGTGCCATCGCGCTCGTTCCGGTGAACAGCTCCGCCAGCAGGTCGGTGACGCGAATCGTCGCGAACGCGTCGAGCCGCCGGCGCCTTGCGTAGCGGCCGAGAATCTCGGCGCTGCCCGGATCGGGCGCACCGGCGACCAGGCTCGCGAGCTCCCATGCGTCGCGCAGCCCGAGATTCAGGCCCTGTCCGGCGACCGGGTGCAGCGTCTGAGCGGAGTTGCCAACGTACGCTTCGCGCTCGCCCGCGCGCCGGGCGCGAACCCGCAGCGCAAGCGGCACGCTGGAGCGGCCGGCGACGGACGCAAAGCGACCGGCGCGGCGGCCGAACGTGGCCTGCAGCGCATCGAGGAATTCCGGCTGCGGCATGGCGAGCAAAGCAAGCGCCCGCTCCGGGCGCACAGCCCACACGATCCCGAAGCGGCCCGCGAGTGGCAGCAGCGCAAGCGGCCCCTCGGCGGTAAAGCGCTCATAGGCAATGGCGCCGGCACGCGGCTCGGCGTCTACCAGCGCCACCACTGCGCTCTGGCCGTACGGTTTCTCGGTGGAATATTGCGCGCTGCCTTCCGCGTGCACGACGAGCGGCGTCGCGCGATCGTATTCCGCGACGACCGGAATGCCGGCGGACTCGACGCAGCGGGCGAGCGTCTGCGTGAGCGCCCTGTAATCGATCACGTACCCGAGCGCCGGGACGCGCGCATCGGCCGCGCTCAAGCGCGTCGTGCCGAAGCCGCGTTGCTGTGAAACGTGCACGGTCTCGATCGGCGTCACTTCCAGCGCGCGCCAGGCTTGCGCGCGCTCGAGGATGATGCGGCTCGCGTCGGAAAGCGCGATCGGGCGCGCGACGCCCGGGGCTTCTGCCTGCCCGCGCGGTCCTACCAGCGTGACGGATCGGTGTTGAGAGCGCAGCAGCAGCGCGAGCACGCTGCCGGCCGGGCCGGCGCCGACGATGGCGACGTCAGGACGCACTGCGCATCAGCGCTTCGATATCGGCGATCGACTTCGGCGCTGCGTCGGTCAACACTTCGCAGTCGCCTTGCGTCACGAGCACGTCGTCTTCGATGCGTATGCCGATATCGTGCAGCGCCGGCGGCACGTCTGCAGCGGCGCGGATGTAGATCCCGGGCTCGACCGTCAGCACCATGCCGGGCTGCAGTGCGCGCCATGCGCCGCTGTGCTTGTATTCGCCCGCATCGTGCACATCCAGCCCCAGCCAATGGCCGGTGCGATGCATATAGAAGCGCCTGTACGTTTCCTTTTCCAGCACGGTGTCGAGCGAGCCGGCGACGAGCTTCAGGTCGATCATGCCCTGCGCGAGCACGCGGACTGCAGCGTCATGCGGCTCGTTCCAAGAATTTCCGCTCCTCACCTGCCGCATCGCGGCCTGCTGCGCCGCGAGCACCAGCTCGTAGACGTCGCGTTGCGCGCCGGAGAATCGCCCGTTGACCGGAAACGTGCGCGTGATGTCCGAAGCGTATCCCTGCAGCTCGCACCCGGCATCGATCAGCAGCAGCTCGCCGTCGTGCAGCTCGGCGTCGTTGAATACGTAATGCAGCACGCAGGCATTCGCGCCGCCGGCGACGATCGGCGAGTAGGCCGGGAACTGCGCGCCGCGCCGCCTGAATTCGTAGAGCAGCTCGGCTTCGATCTCGTTCTCGAGACGGCCCGGGCGAGTGCTCAGCATGGCGCGCCGGTGCGCCGCAGCGGAGATCGCAGCCGCGCTGCGCATGGTGGCGAGCTCGTCGCGGTCCTTGATCAGCCGCATCTCGTCGACCAGCACCCGCACGTCCTGCACGCGCGCGGGCGCGGTGACACCGCTGCGCTCCCTCTCGCGTACCGTGTTGAGCCATTTCACGGTGCGCGCATCCCACGCCGCGTCCGCGCCCAACGGGTAATACAGCGCCGGCTGATCGGCGAGCAGCTTCGGCATCTCTTCATCCAGCGCGGCGATCGGCAGCGCCGCGTCGAAGCCGAAACGCTCGCGCGCGGCTTCCGGGCCATAGCGAAAGCCCTCCCAGACCGCGCGCTCCTCGCTGCGCTCGCGGCAAAAGAGGATGCTGCGAGGAGATTCGCCGGCAACGATCACCAGCACCGACTCCGGCTCCGGAAAGGCGGTCAGATACCAGAAGTGGCTGTCGAACCGGAATGGATAGTGCGTGTCGCGATTGCGCACGCGCTCGGGCGCGGTGGGGACGACGGCGACGCCGCCCTGCATGGCTCGCGCCAGGCGCAAGCGCCGCTCCGCATACGCCGGTGGTTGGATATCGGTCAGCTTCATTGGGTCGATGCCAGCATTGCCTGCAGCGCGGCAAGCCGCTCCGCGGTGCCTATGTCCCTCCACACGCCCTGGTGCAACTCTCCGGTGACCGCGCCGCGCGCCGCGGCTGCGATCAGCATCGGCCCCAGCGGCGCCTTGTCGCCGGGCCTGATGCCGGTCACGAGCTCGGGCGACAGCATCGCGATGCCCGAGTAAGTGTAACGCGGAGCGGGACCCGTGCCGACCGCGGCGCCGTCGAGCGAGAAATCGCCCGCGGGGTGGTGCGGCGGGTTGCGAACGAGCACGAGGTGCGCGAGGTGCGAACCCAGCTCATGGTTGCGCAACCCCGAAAATTCATAGTCGCACCAGATGTCGGCATTGACGAGCAGGAACGGCGCCGTACCGAGCAGCGCGAGCGCCTGCGCAATTCCGCCCGCCGTCTCGAGCGCCTGTGCTTCGTGCGACCAGTGCACCGCAAGTCCATATTCGGCGCCGTTCCCAAAACGCTGCGTGATCTGCGACGCAAGGTGCGAGACATTGATCACGACTTCCCGAACGCCGGCGCGACGCAGGCGCTCGAGGTGCCACGCGAGCAGCGGCTTGCCGCCCGCGTCGACTAGAGCCTTCGGCATCCGATCGGTCAGCGGCCGGAGCCGCTCGCCGCGGCCGGCTGCGAGGATCATCGCCTTCATGAAAGCTCGTCCAGAAGCCGGGTGAGCGGCTTGAGCGGCTGATAGCGCGTCGCCACGGCGCGCGCATAGCCGACGAATCGAGGCGTGTCGCTCACGTATTTCGCCTTGCCGTCGCGGTAGGTGAGCCGCGCGAAGATCCCCATCACCTTGAGATGGCGTTGCAGTCCCATCCACTCGAGCGCGCGCCAGAACTCGGCAAAATCCGCGTCGACCGGCAGCCCCGCCTTCTTCGCCTTTTCCCAGTAGCGCACGCTCCAATCGAGCACTCGCGCCTCGTCCCAGCTCAGAAACGCGTCGCGCAGCAGCGAAATGACGTCGTACGTGATCGGTCCCATCACGGCGTCCTGGAAATCGAGCACGCCCGGATTGGGCTCGCTCACCATCAGGTTACGCGGCATGTAGTCGCGGTGCACGTAGACCTTCGGTTGCGCGAGCGCCGAAACTGCGAGCAGCGCGAAGACGCGCTGCAGATCGTTCTTTTGGGCCGCCGCCAGCGCCTTCGCAAGGTGCCGCCCGACATACCAGTCCGGGAAAAGCGCCATCTCCCTTTGCAGCAGCGCTTCGTCGTAGGACGGCAGCACGCCCGGGCGCGTCGCCAGCTGCCAGCGCAGCAGCGCATCGATCGCATCGCGCATCAGCGCATCGGCATCGCCGGTTTCGAGCGCATCCAGATACGTCGTCGTGCCGAGATCGGAAAGCAGCAGAAAACCCTGCGCGAGATCCTGCGCATGCACATCGGGTGCGTGCACGCCGGCGTCGCGCAGCAGTTGCGCAACGCGCACGAAGGGCGCGCAATCCTCGTGCGCGGGAGGCGCGTCCATCACGATATAGGTGCGTCCGTCGGCAAGGCGCGCGCGGAAATAGCGCCGGAAGCTCGCGTCTTCCGACGCGGGCGCGAGCTGGTATGCAACGCCGTCAAACTGGCCCGTGAGCCAACGCTCGAGGGCGGCGAGCCTGGAGTCCATCAAGCCGGGGATTCGCAGAATATTCGCTGCTTGCGGCTGGAACGTTTGCGCATTCAGCGGTATTGTTCGATTTTAGCATTCAAACTCTCGCGGTCCTTTTTCACTCATGCAGCATTGCCGTGCGCGCGAGCCGGTGGTCGGTGTACTCCGGTTCGCGGCGCTGTTCCTGACGATGGTCTGTGCGGCACCTGCGTCGGCGCAGATCATCGTGCCGCCGGTGAAGCCGCCGCCCGTGAAGCCGCTCGAAACGAAGCCGGCTGCAAAGCCGGAGCCGAAGGTGCAAGGACCGACCCGGATCGACGCGCAGAGCATCGAAGGCGTGCCCGACCTCGAGGTCACCGCGCGCGGCCAGGTGGAGCTCAAGCGCGACGACCTCACGATCTATTCCGACTATCTGCGCTACAACCAAGAATTCGGGCGTGTCGACGCCGAAGGCGGCGTGCGCCTGGAGCGGGCGGGCGACCGTTTCTTCGGCTCGCGCCTGCGCTTCGATGTCACGAACGACACCGGCGTATTCGAGGAGCCGACGTTCGTCATCCGCCGCGAGCAGACCGCGCGCGGCGGCGCCGAGCGGCTCGAGATGCTCGGCAAGCAGCACGTGCGGCTCACGCGGGGCACGTTCACGACCTGCGAGCCCGGCCGGGAGGACTGGACATTCGAAGCCGGCGAGATCGACTTGGACTTCGAAGCCGGGGTGGGCAAGCTGCGCGATGGCCGGCTGAGGTTTCTCGACACGACGATCCTCGCGCTGCCCTTCGGCTCGTTCCCGCTCGAGAACCGGCGCAAGACCGGATTTCTCGCTCCGTACTATTCGCACAACACCCGTCGCGGCCTCGAAGTCGGTACGCCGTTCTACTGGAACATTGCGCCCGAGATCGATCTGACGCTGAAGCCGATCTATATGACCAAGCGCGGCGGCCAGCTCAAGTCCGAGCTGCGCTACCTGGATGCGGCGTTTTCGGGTGACCTGCGGCTCGAGCACATGCCGGAAGACAAGGTGCTCGGCATCTCGCGCACCGGCTTCGCGCTCCAGCACCAGCACCAGTTCACGCCGAACCTGCTCGGATGGGTCGATCTGAACAAGGTGACCGACGATCGCTATTTCGTCGACCTGACTTCGCAGGTGCGCACGGTATCGCTCGGCAACCTGCAGCGCGAAGGGTTCCTGCAATACACCGGCGAGATCTATCGCGGATCCTATTTCGCGCAGGCCCGGGTGCAGCGCTTCCAGACGCTGCAGGACCCGCTCGCCCCGATCGTGCCTCCGTACCATCGCGTTCCGCAGATCAACGCCGGCGTGACGCGCAACGAAATCGGCGGATGGCTCGACGCGTCGGTGCCTGCGGAGTTCGTCCGCTTCACGCACTCGACCCTGACGCAGGGCGACCGCTTCTCGATGAATCCGGTATTCACCGCGCCGATGCTCGGACCGTGGTACTCGCTGATCCCGAAGCTCGGGCTGCGGCATGCCGACTATCACCTGTCGCGCACGAACCCGGGCCAGCCCGACCGCCAGACCACTACGGTCCCCTGGGTGAGCGTCGATGGCGGGCTGACGCTCGAGCGCAGCGCGCGCTGGTTCGGCAAGGGGGTGACGCAGACCCTCGAGCCGCGCATGTTCTACGTCTACGCACCGTACCGCAACCAGGACCAGATCCCGCTCTTCGATACGACGCTCGCCGATTTCAATTACGCGCAGCTGTTCAACGAAAACCGCTTCGTCGGCGGCGATCGCTTCGGCGACACCGAGCAGCTGACGCTGGCGGTGACCTCGAGAATCATCGGCGCGGGAGGCGAGGAAGTCTTCCGCGCCATGATCGGCCAGCGCTACTACTTCAAGGACGAGCGCGTCGGGCTCACTGCGACGACGACGCCGCGCTCGAGCGGACAGTCCGACGTGCTCGCCTCGGTGGGCGGCAGGCTCGGCAGCGACTGGAGCTTCGACGCGACGGTCCAGTACAACCCGCAGCTCTCGCAGATGGAACGCTACGGCGTGTCGGCGCGCTTTTCTCCCGAGATCGCGAAGGTGATCAACGCCAGCTATCGCTACAACCGCGACGTGCTGCATCAAATCGATGTTTCCGGCCAGTGGCCGGTGGGTCCCGGCTGGTACGCGGTCGGGCGCTACAACTATTCGCTGAGGGACGGCCGCCTGCTGGAAGGCATCGCAGGCCTGGAGCGCAACGCCGGCTGCTGGGTATTCCGCGTGCTTTTGCAGAAGCTGCAGGCGGCGACGCAGACGACCTCGACGGCGATCTTCTTCCAGCTCGAATTCACCGGCGTAGGCGGCCTCGGATCGGACGATATCGTGACCCTCCTGCAGCGCAACATTCCCGGATACATGATCACCAATCCGGCAGACGGCCGTTTCGCGCCGCCGAGCATGCGACGCACGCTGCCGTTCGAGCAGGTGTTCTGACCGTGCGAACGCGGGCGATTCTGGCGGTGATCGCGCTGAGCCTGCTCTGCGGCCCTGCCGCGCTCGCGCAGCGGCTGGAACTCGTCGACCGCATCGTTGCGGTCGTCAACAAGGAGGTGGTGACGGCGAGCGAGCTGCGCGAGCGGGTTGCTTACGCGGAGCGCGAGCTCAAGCGCCAGGGCACGCCGGCGCCCGAGCCGGCGCTGCTCGAGCGCCAGGTGCTGGAACGGCTGATCCTCGATAAGGCGCAGCTGCAGCTCGCGACCGAAAGCGGCGTGCGGGTGGACGAGGTGCAGCTCGACCGGTCGATCGAGCGCATCGCCGAGAACAACAACCTGACGCTGGCGGCGTTTCGCAAGGCGCTGGAAGCCGACGGCGTGCAGATGGACAAATTTCGCGAGGAGGTCCGCCGGCAGATCATCATGCAGCGGCTGCGGGAGCGCGAAGTAGACGAGCGGATCGAAGTGAGCGAGTCCGAGATCGACCTGTACCTCGAGGAGCAGAAGACCGGCGGGGCGGAGCGTGTCGAATACAACGTGGCGCATATCCTGGTGCGCCTGCCGGAGCAGGCGAGCCCGGAGCGCATCGCCCAGGCGCGCAGCCGCGCCGAGAAGGCGCGCGACGAGGCGCGCACGGGCGCGGATTTCGGCCGGCTGGCGGCGAGCTATTCGGACGCGGGGGACGCGCTGCAGGGCGGGCAAATGGGATGGCGCGCCGCGGACCGGTTGCCCGAGCTCTTCGCGACCGCGCTGCAGGCGATGAAACCCGGGGAAGTGAGCGACGTGCTGCGCAGCCCGGGCGGCTTCCATGTGCTGCGGCTCGTCGAGCGGCGCGGCGCGGGCGAAGGACGCGCAGTCACCCAGAACCACACCCGGCACATCCTGATCCGGACCAACGAGCTGGTTTCGGAGACCGAAGCGCGCCGCCGCCTCAGCGAGCTGCGCGAGCGGATCGTCGCCGGCGGCGCCGACTTCGCGCAGATCGCGCGCTTGAACTCCGCCGACGTCAGCGCCGCGCAGGGCGGCGACCTGGGATGGATCTATCCCGGCGACACCGTGCCGGAATTCGAGCGCGTCATGGCTGCGCTCAAGCCCGGCGAGATCAGCGAGCCCGTGAAGACGCCGTTCGGCTGGCATCTCGTGCAGGTGATCGAGCGGCGCACCGGCGGCCTGCCTCCGGATCGCCAGCGGTTCGTCGCGCGCCAGGCGCTGCGCGAGCGCAAGTCCGACGAGGCCTACCAGGAATGGCTGCGGCAGCTGCGCGACCGCACGTACGTTGAGATCCGGCTCGAAGACAAGTAGCGGCCGCAGCCGCGCCGGACACGTTCCCCGCAAGCGGTTCGGCCAGCATTTTCTGCACGATCGCGGCGTGCTCGCACGCATCGTCGATGCGATCGCGCCGGCGCGCGAAGACGTGCTCGTGGAGATTGGACCGGGGGAGGGCGTGCTGACGCGCGCCTTGCTCGAGCGCGTACCTCACCTGATCGCGATCGAGATCGACCGCGATCTTGCGGCGCGGCTGGAAGGGGAATTCCCGCGCGAGCGGCTGACCGTACATTGCGCCGACGCGCTCGATTTCGATTTCTCGACGCTTCCGCCGCGCGCCCGCATCGTCGGCAACCTTCCGTACAACATCTCGACGCCGCTGCTCTTCCATATTGCAGACTTCGCAGCGCGACTGCGTGATCTGCACTTCATGCTGCAGCGTGAAGTCGTCGAGCGGATGGTGGCCAGGCACTCGACGTCCGACTACGGTCGCCTTTCGGTCATGCTGCAGACGCGCTTTCGCATGAAAAGGCTTTTCATCGTCGCCCCGGGCGCATTCCGCCCGCCGCCCAAGGTGGAGTCGGCCGTGGTGCGCATGGAGCCGATCTCCGAGGACGAGCTAGCGAAGGTGGATACGAAGGTGTTCGCTGATCTGGTGCGGCGCGCGTTTTCCGCCCGGCGCAAGACGCTGCGCAACGCGCTCGGATTGCAGCCGGGAGACTTTGAAGCGCTACAGCTCGATCCGCAGCTCAGGCCGGAGAACCTCTCGCCCGCGGATTACGTTCGGATCGCGCGAAGGCTTGAGCGTTAGCTCGGGGGTGTCCACTTTGTCGGATGAGGTTCCCGCGTCGGTGCGATGGAAGGGCCAGCGTCCGCGTTTTGCCGCGCCGGAAGCGCAGCGCGGCAAGCCAAAGGCACCGGTAAACAACGCGCTGTTAGCCATCATTTCTGCGCTGCTTGCCATTCGGCCTCAATGATGGCCATTGACGCGTCGTCTGGGTGACAAGGTTCTGCTGGTCACTTCTGTTTGTAGTAGAGGGTATTGAGAAGCGCGTTCGTTATCCTGACGTCGCCAAGCGCCTCGTCCGAAACGCGGAAGAACATTCTGGTCCGGATGCGCGAGAGCTCTGCGATCAGGTAGGCATTCGGCAGTCCAGATACCAGAAACGCTCGCGGGTCAGTCTCGTCGTCCTTGCCGTAATTACGATACATGGCCGACAGCCTCTTCTTGAGCTCAGCATCATTGACACGTCCCTGACTGGGAGAGCCCTTGAATTGCTTTTGCAATACCTCGTACGTGGTCGCTTCGATATCTCGCCGGACCTTGGCGTAATACTGCTGTGACTTGGCGTCGAAGCTATCCATAGGGAGAGCGAGCAGCGCGGCACGACCTTTCGGCCCTCCAGCCGACATCATGAATGCAGTTCCGCGAACGAAGGTGTCGTAATCGCGGCTCGCCACCATTGCTGCCGTGACCTCGGGAACGCTCTCGGGCGAGCCGATCCAAATGAGAATCTCGATAACCCTTTTGGCAGCGGATCGATCCGTAAGCAGAGACTTCAGGTGACTCTCTGATCCTTGCCCGAACACGCCGTAGAGAAAGACGCAAACGAGTGTTTCGTCAAGGGACAACGCGTGCTGTGGAATGAAGGCCGTGACGTTTCCACGGAGGAAGGCTCTGTCAAGAGCAGGCAGCGTGCGAGGATCGCGATCCGGAACGACTGCGTGGGCAAACTGAAAGAGCTGTTGCCCGTTCCAGCGGACGACTTCGGCACCAGAGTCAATCGCGAAAAATGTTTCCCGCCCCAGCTCCTTGTCCGATTGGTCCTCCTGCAAGCGGATGAAATAACCGATGTCGAGTAAGAGCATCTGGTTCGGCCGCTCTTTACGTAACTCCGCGGACAGTTCGCTCCGTAAGATAGGAAGAACAGTCGTTCTGTTTGACTTGAAGAATGTCCACGCGTCGTCCAATTGCTTGTTGTAGCGATCGGTGGCCTCTCGACCGCCCTCTGCTTTGATAGCGCGGATCGCAGCAAGCCACTTCCCGGTCTCTTCCTCGATAGCGGCCGATTGCGCCGTGGCCATGCCAATGGCACCGAGGAGGGTTACGAAAAAGTAGCTAACAACCTTCAAGTGGCGCATTGCGAATCCAATAAGTGCCGTCGAGGTGTGGGTGTCCGGAACAACGCGCTGTTAGAGCGCGGAGCCGAGCTCCTTGGCGAAGAGCGTGATTCGCGCCGCAGACTCTACCGGTTTCGTCTGAAGGAGGAAATGCGGGCCACTAATCTGTTCCAACCGCGCCGACGGCAGCGACCGTTTGATTTGACGCCATGCTGACCGCGGGACTACGCGGTCAGTTGTGGCCTGCAAATAGAGGAGCGGGGCATCGAGCGTCTTGAGTTTCGAGGTGACATCAACCGAGAACACCGCACGCAGGCGAGCGCGCCACGTATTGGTCGTGACTTCACACATCGCCGCCGATAGACGCTGACGAAGAACAGGCGTCGAGTGGCGGCCTAGCAGCGCTGCCGCTGCCAACCGCGTCGGCGCACGCCACAACGGCAGCTTTGACAGCAGCGCACCAAATAACGCGGAAACTGGCGCTTTCGCGAAAGAGCACACCAGCACGACACCGCGAAGACCGAGCGGGGCCGTGGCAGCCACCGCTATGGCGATTGGGCCCGAGAATGACTCGGCGACGAGAATGTGCGGCTGTGTCGGCAGTCGCGCAGACACAAACGCCTCGAGCTCAGCATAGGTGAGAGGCTGATCGGGCGGATACGTTACAACAAGCGGATTACTGTCTTTAGGCAGGACGGAGATGAAATCGGAGAATAGAGAACCCGTGCCATCCATTCCTGGAAGAAGGACTAGGCTGGCCATTTCTCCGTTGCCTCTAACGTCGAAGCCACCGGCGCGCGCCCGGCGGAGTGTCCCGAATGGCGGTGCTCGCGCGCGCGTCCGCGTGGGCTGCCAAAAGCGTCTTCACCTTGGCTGAACAAAAGTCTGAGCGAGCGCCTTCCGGTACTCGGGGTCCTTTTCGGAGATCACCACCTCGCGCTGTCCCATGTCTATGTGCAAATAGAACTCGGCGTACTTTTCGGGTGAGCGGTCGGTCCTGAACGCTTTCATCTGAAACTTGCGCGTGTTCCTTGTGGGCTTGTCTCCCAGTGTCACGGTCTCCAGTACTAAGTCTTCTATCGGGGAGATGCTGTCGGTGCTCTCGCCAAGGGCTTTACGGAACTCCTGCACGAATGCGTCACTTTGTGGTCCCGCAGCTGCAACGCCAACTAGTCCCAACCACACCGGAAAGGGCGACTTCTCTTTGGGAGCTTCCCAGAGCAAGTCCAGCGTCAGCGCCATGACAGTGTCGCGGCCATTCCAGCGCCCACCGAACCACACAAGCAACAACTCACCTCCCTGGGGATGCTGGGCAAACTCGGATTGCAGGATCCGGAATGTGAAGGTTTTGAATCCGCTGTCTTCCGTGACGCGGACGTCGAGAGCCGGAATAGGCTGGTCCTGGGCCGAGGATTTCATAGTTGCACAGAACGCCCCTAATACTGCTCCGATAAACAACCGGCGGTCCACAAGACGCTTAACGTCCTGTTGAGCGGCGCCAGCAAGCGCAGCTTGCTGCGCGTCCGCTCGACCTGGGGTTAGGCTTCTGCTGGTCCGTCACTTGAAAACTCTCGACTTGTCATAGCCTAGTGCCCGCAACCTTTTCAGAATTTCGGATTCGCTCATGCCGTACGGATAACTCAGCAGAGAGCCGTGCCGGCTGCGTCGAGAAAATAGATGCCGCGGCCGCCTGGCATCACATGAGGTGAGCAACTGGTCCGCGCCGCGCCAATATTGTCCAACGGAGCACCTTTGAATTGCTCGAGTACCTTGACCTTAGCTCGACGTTCGCCGGAGATGGTCTCAAGCTCGAGCACTTCTGCGTATACAACGTACGTGGATTCCTCGAGGAGTTGCTCGACGGTTGGGGGCTCCGACCCCGGCGGGGGCTTGCATGCGTTGGAAAGTGTAGGCGTCATTCCGCACGAGATTGCAAACGCAAATGAAAGGACTGGCGGTTGAAAGTAAAGATGGCGCCCTCTCATGGAAGCCTAACCTGAATTGATTGACAAATTAGTTGACAAAGAAGGCATTGAGCAAAGTCTCTAAATCGCCTGATTTTGCGGAAAAGTCTTTCCGGCGCACATCCTTGTGTAGCATCGTGAATCCCGGCTAAACCGCCTATTGTCAGGTTCGGTTTGGCCCCGTCCATCTGACACGAATCAGCCGCGCTTGCCCTCGATGAACTCGATCTTGTAGCCGTCGGGGTCTTCGACGAAAGCGATCACCGTGGTGCCGCCTTTCACCGGGCCGGCCTCGCGGGTGACCTTGCCCCCGTGCTGGCGCACGTCGCTGCAGGCTTTCGCGACGTCGGGGACCTCGATCGCGAGATGGCCGAACGCATTGCCAAGGTCGTATTTGTCGACGCCGTAGTTGTAGGTCAGCTCGATGACGCTCGCCTTGTCCTCGGTGTCGTAGCCGACGAACGCGAGCGAATATTTCTGCTCGGGCCGCTCGGTGCTGCGCAGCAGCTTCATGCCGAGGATCTCGGTGTAGAACTTTACCGAGCGTTGCATGTCGCCGACGCGGATCATGGTGTGCAGGAGTCTCATGGTTTTTCCTCAAAGAATCGGCAGGGTGGCGGCGGCGAGCTCGATCGTCTTGCGCGCCGCGCGCCAGTCAGGATACAGCGCCTCCACCACTTTCCAGAAGCGTTTCGAATGATTCAGCTCGACCAGGTGCGCGGCCTCGTGCGCGACCACGTAGTCGGCGAGCACCGGCTCGAGGTGAACGAGCCGCCACGAGAGCCGCAGCCGGCCGTCTTCCATGCACACGCCCCACTGCGTGCGGGCGTTCGAGATCGCGACGGGCGGCGTGGGAACGCCGAGGCGTGCCGCGTAGTACGCGGCGCGCGGCGCGAGCGCGTCGAGTGCGCGCGCCTTGAGCCATCGCACCAGCAGCTCGCGGACCGCGCCGAGCTTCCGGGGTTCTGGATGCTCGATCAAAAGGCGTGGCGCCTGCAGCGTGACGCTGCGACGGCCCGGGCGAACGTCGAGCGTCACCGGTCGCCCGAAAAGCGGCAACGCTTCTCCGGTTGTCCCGTACAGGCGCGCAGGCTTGCCGGCGCACGCCCATTCGTCGAGCTTGGCGAGAATCCAGCGCTCGCTCGAGCGCAGGAATTTGTCGATCTCGCGCCAGGACGTGCGCCGCGGGGCGGATACCGCGAGCCCGGTTGCGTCCACCCGCAGGCCGATCGTGCGGCGGCGCCGGCGCTCGAAGCGGTACTCGACGATGCGGCCCGCGAGCGCGAGCCGGCGCAGCGACGCCGTTTCCGGATCGGCCGGGAGGTCGAACAGCGCTAGCTGTCGAGCGTCTTCTGCTGCGTCTCGATCCATGCTTCCGCCTGCGCGAGGATCTCTTCCGCGGGCCGGCCGCTGCTTTCGATCGGCGGGCCGATCCGCACGGTGACGAGGCCGGGATACTTGAGGAACGAGTTGCGCGGCCAGACGCGTCCCGCGTTATGCGCAACCGGGACGACGGGCGCGTGCGCATAGGATGCGAGCCACGCGCCTCCGGGCTGGTAGCGGCGCTTCTCGCCCGGCGCCACGCGCGTGCCCTCCGGAAAGACGATCACCCAGAATCCCTGGTCGAGCCGCTCCTTGCCTTTGCGCGCGATCTGCCGCATCGCCGCCATGCCGCGCGAGCGGTTGATCGCGATGGGGCTCATCAGCGCGAGACCCCAGCCGAAGAACGGGATCCACAGCAGCTCGCGCTTCAGCACGTGCACCTGGGGCGGCAGGATGCTCTGGAACGCGAGCGTCTCCCACGCCGACTGGTGCTTGGAGAGGATGACCGCGGGATTCGAAGGCAGGTGCTCGCGCCCTTCGACGCTCCAGCGCACGAGGCACAGGCGGTGCAGCAGCCACAGGACCATCTTCGACCATCCGGAAATCACGCGGTAGCGCGCATGCCGCGGAAGCGGCGCGGAGGCGAGCGCAATCAAGGCATAGGGCGGGGTGAGGATCAGCAGCGCGAGCCAGAACAGGCTCGATCGCAGCAGCGTCATGGGGCGAAGTGCTCCGCGACGCCGGCGAGATCCGCGAACACTTTCGTGCCCGCAGGCAATCCGCCGGTGTTGTGCGTGGCCTTGCCCTTGCCCGTCAGCACGAGGATCGGTATCGCGCCCGCGGCCGCCGCGGCCTGCACATCGCGCAGCGCGTCGCCGACCATCGGGACGTCGGCGAGATCCACGTTCATGCGCTCGGCGATCGCATGCAGCAACCCGGGTTTCGGCTTGCGGCAGTCGCACGCGTCTTCGGCTGCGTGCGGGCAGAAGAAGACCGCGTCGATCCGCCCGCCGGCGTGGGCGACCGCGCGGTGCATCGTGTCGTGAATCGCGTGCAGCGCCGTGATGCCGAAGAGGCCGCGCGCCAGGCCGGACTGATTCGTCGCCACCACCACGCGCCAGTCCGCCTGCGTGAGCCGGGCGATCGCCTCGAGGCTGCCATGGATCGGCTTCCACTCGGCGGGCGACTTGATGTGCTGCTCGCTGTCGACGTTGATCGTGCCGTCGCGATCGAGGATGATCAGCTTCATTGCGCGAGCTTCGAGATGTCGGCGACGCGGTTCATCGCCTCGCGCAGGTCGTGAAGCAGCGCGAGGCGGCCGTGGCGCAGCTTCGTGTCCTCCACCATCACCATGACCTTGTCGAAGAACGTGTCGACGGGTGCCTTCAATACGGAGAAGCTCTTCAGGTAGCCGGCGTAGTCGCCCTGATCGAACAGCGCATTGGCCTTTGTCGAGGTCGCCTGGATCGCCTCATGCAGCGCCCGTTCGGCGGGTTCGTTCAGTTCCGACGGCGCGGCGTTGGCAAACGAATCGCCTTTCGATTCCGCCTGCCTGAGGATGTTGGCAACGCGCTTGTTTGCCGCGGCGAGGCTTTCGGATTCGGGAAGCGACTGAAATGCTTTCACCGCTTCGAGCTGCTTTGGCACGATGCTGAGCAGGACCGGATTCTGGCTGAGCACCGCATCGACTTGCAGCGTCGAGAAACCCTGTTCCTTCAGGTAACCCGCGAACCGCTCGAAGATGAACGTCACGAGATCCGTTTGTGCACCGCCCACCTTGGAACCGTAGCCCTTGAACGCTGCATTCACCAAGTCGCGCAACGACAACGCCAGTTGCTGCTCGACCAGGATCCGGATCACGCCTAGCGCCGCGCGGCGCAATCCGAACGGGTCCTTGTCGCCGCTTGGCTGCTGCCCGATGCCGAACAGGCCGGCGAGAATGTCCAGCTTTTCCGCGAGCGCAACCGCGCAGGCGGTGGGCCCCTCGGGCACGCGGTCACCGGCGAAGCGCGGCCGGTAGTGCGCTTCGATTGCTTCCGCTACGTCTTTAGACTCGCCGTCGTGCAGCGCGTAGTAGCGTCCCATGGTGCCCTGCAGTTCAGGGAACTCGCCCACCATGCCGGTGATCAAGTCGGCCTTCGCGAGCCACGCTGCGCGTTCGCCCGGCGCCGGGTCTGCGCCGAGTACACGAGCGATGTGTCCGGCCAGGAGTTGGATCCGCTCGACCCGCTCGAGCTGGCTGCCAAGCTTGGCGTGATAGACAACCTTGGCTAGCTGCGGCACGCGATCTTCGAGCCGCGTCTTGCGGTCCTGGTCGTAGAAAAAGCGCGCATCCTCGAGCCGCGGCCGCACTACGCGCTCGTTGCCGCTGATGATGTGGCGCGGATCCGCAACCCGCATGTTCGAGACGATGAGGAATTTCGGCAGCAGCTTTCCGTCAGCGTCGAAGAGCGGGAAATACTTCTGGTTCTGCCGCATCGTCAGGATCAGGCACTCCGGCGGCACCTTCAGGTACTGAGCATCGAACGCTCCGGCATACACGCTCGGATGCTCGACGAGTGCGGTGACTTCGTCGAGCAGGCCTTGATAGTCGCCCAGCGAACTGCGCTGACTCGCCGCCTCGGCGACGAGGAGGCGCTCGATTTCGGCGCGACGCTTGGTGAAATCGGCGACGACGCATCCGTCCTCGAGCAAGCGGGTTTCGTATTGGTCGGCGTTGGCGAGCGCGATCGACGGCGTCCACATGAACCGATGGCCGCGCGTTTCCCGGCCGGCCGTGACGCCGAGGATCGTTGCGGCGATTGCGCGCTCTCCATGCAGCAGCACGACCCCATGGACCGGCCGCACGAACTGCGCATCGCCCGCGCCCCAGCGCATGACCTTCGGGATCGGCAGCTTCTTGATGGCCTCATCGACAACGCCTGCTAGGACGTCGCCCAAAGAAGCACCTTTCAGCGTGACACGAGCCAGGTAGATCTTGCCTTTCGGTGTGTCGCGCTGCTCGAGATCCTTAATGTCGATGCCTTGCTTCCTCGCGAAACCTGCCACCGCCTCTGGCGGCGCCTTTACCGGCGGCCCAGTGACCTCTGTCGATCGATCCCCGGCGGAGGCGGCAACGTCTGGAATCGATACTGCGAGTCTGCGTGGTGTCGCGAATCGCTGCCAATTCGGTACTCGTTGCTTGAGCTGATGCCGAATCAAGCCGTTCGCAATCTCATTGGCAAAGACTTCGCCGAGCAGAGCCAGAGACTTCGGCGGCAGCTCCTCCGTCAGCAGCTCGACGAGCAGCGTCGCTTCCATCTAGGCCGTCTTCGGCAGCATCGGGAACCCGAGCCGCTCGCGCGACTCGTAATACGCCTGCGCGATCATGCGCGCCAGCGCGCGCACGCGTCCGATGTAGGCGGCGCGCTCGGTCACCGAGATCGCGCCGCGCGCATCGAGCAGGTTGAACGTATGCGAGCACTTCATCACCATCTCGTAGCCGGGCAGCACGCATTGCGCTTCGATCAGGCGCCGCGCCTCGCCTTCGAATTCGCCGAAATGCCGGACCAGCATCTGCGGGTCGGAGAGCTCGAAGTTGTAGCGCGACTGCTCGACCTCGTTCTGATGGTAGACGTCGCCGTAGGTCACGCCGGGTGCCCACACGAGGTCGTAGATCGACTCCTTGCCCTGCAGGTACATCGCCAGGCGCTCGACGCCGTAGGTGATTTCCCCCAAGACCGGCCGGCAGGCGAGCGAGCCGACTTCCTGGAAGTAGGTGAACTGCGTGACCTCCATCCCGTCGAGCCAGACTTCCCACCCGAGGCCCCACGCGCCGAGCGTCGGAGATTCCCAGTCGTCCTCGACGAAGCGGATGTCGTGCACCTTCGGATCGATCTCGAGCGCGACCAGCGACTCGATGTAGAGATCCTGGATGTCGGCGGGCGAAGGCTTGAGAACGACCTGGTACTGGTAGTAATGCTGCAGCCGGTTCGGGTTGTCGCCGTAGCGGCCGTCCTTCGGCCGTCGCGAAGGCTGGACGTACGCCGCCTTCCACGGTTCCGGGCCGATCGCGCGCAGGAACGTCGCCGTGTGAAAAGTGCCCGCGCCGACCTCCATGTCGTACGGCTGCAGCAGCACGCAGCCGCGGCCGCCCCAGAACTGCTCGAGGCGCTGGATGAGCTCCTGGAAGGTCAGCATCGCAAAAAATTCTAACCGCTCGACGCGCGCCGCGCGAGAACGAGCGCGATGCCGAGCGCGAGCGCGCAGGCAGCGAGCGCGAGCGTGTCGCCGAAGCGCACGTAGGGCGTCGTGCCTGTGTACCCTTGTGCTGCAACCTCCAGCTTCCCTTCGACGAACTGCGGCAATTCGGCGATGACGCGAGCGTCTCTGCCGATCGCAGCGGTGACTCCGCTGTTGGTCGCGGTGAGCAGCATCCGTCCGGTCTCGAGCGTGCGCATGCGCGCGATCTGCAGGTGCTGTCGCGGCGCGAGCGAATCGCCGAACCAGGCGACGTTGGAGACGTTGACGAGCAGCGTGGCGGCGGGCAGCTGGCGAGCGATCTCCTCGCCGAACGCGTCCTCGTAGCAGACGTTGATCGCGACCCGCTCGCCCGCGACCTGCAGCGGCGCCGGGCGCGCGTCGCCGCGTGAAAAATCCGCCAGCGGGATCGCGAGGATGGAATTGACCCACCCGAATCCGAACGGGATGAACTCGCCGAACGGCACGAGGTGCGTCTTGTCGTACGCCTGGGGCGGCGAGACGCCGAGGCTGATCACGCTGTTGAAATAGGCTCGAGGCCCGGTGCGCAGCGGCACGCCGAGCAACAGGTCGCCGTCATTCTTGCGGGCGGCGCGCTCGAGCCGCGCGAGAAAGGCCGGATCGACCTGGTCGAGGAAGCGCGGCGCGGCGGTCTCCGGAAGGACGATCAGGCGACCGCGGCTTTGCTCTGCGAGGCGCGCGTAGATGTCGAGCGTGCGCGCGTAGCGCGCAGGATCGAACTTCAAATCCTGCGGAATGTTTCCCTGCAGCAGGCTCGCGCTCAGCGCAGGGCCGGCCGGCACGGACCAGGTGATTCCCTGCAGTGCGGCGCCGACGGCGCCAAGCGCTACGAACGCGCCCGCGGCGAGCCATCGGCCGCGCCCGATCGCCACGCACCAGAGCAATCCTGCGCCCATCAGCGTGGCCAGTGAGAGTGCGAAGACGCCTCCCAGCGGGGCAAACCCCGCAAGCGGCGAATCGATCGCAGCGTATCCGGCGGTCAGCCATGGAAAGCCGGTCAGGATCCAACTGCGTACCCACTCGACGAACGTCCAGACGGCCGGAATGACGAGCAGCGCGCGCAACGCCGGCGAAGCGCTCGCCCGCGCCTGGAGCGCACCCGCGAGCGCCGGAAAGAGCGCGAGGAACGCGCAGAACGCGAGCGTCGCGAACGCCGCGAGCGGGGCGGGCATCGCGCCGAAGCGATGCAGGCTCACGTAGACCCACGACACGCCGGCGCCGAAAAGACCCAGGCCGAACCAGAACCCGTACAGCGCCGCCCGTCTCGCCGACGGAGCGCGCACCCAGGAGTGCAGGAGCAGCGCAAAGCCTGCGAGCGCCGCGGGAAACAGATCGAACGGCGAGAAGCCGAGAACGGTTGCCGCACCGGCCAGGAACAAAAATGGGGACGGACCCCATTTTTCAACATAGCGAAAAATGGGGTCCGTCCCCATTTTCCTACTTCTGCTTTTCCACGATCAGCGTGTACACGCGCCGGCTGTCGGCGCGCAGCACCTGGAATTTCAGGCCTTCGATGGCGACGGTCTCGCCGCGCTTGGGCAGGCGGCCGAGGCGATGGATGATCAGGCCGCCGACGGTGTCGTGCTCATCATCGTCGAACGACGTGCCGAACGCGGCATTGAAGTCGACGATCTGAGTGAGCGCCTTCACGCGCCAGCGGTTTCCCGGCTCGGCGAGGATGTTGTCGCTCGCCTCGTCGAAATCGTATTCGTCCTCGATCTCGCCGACGATCTGCTCGAGCACATCCTCGATCGTCACCAGCCCGGCGACGCCGCCGTACTCGTCGACGACGATCGCCATGTGATTGCGGCTGGCGCGGAATTCGCGCAGCAGCACGTTGAGGCGCTTGGACTCGGGGACGAACACCGCCGGGCGCAGCATCTCGCGCACGTTGAAGTCTTCGTCGCCCGCGTAGTAGCGCAGCAGGTCCTTGGCGAGCAGGATGCCGATCACGTCGTCGCGGTTGCGGTCGATCACCGGGAAACGCGAGTGCGCGGTGGAAATGATCTGCGGGATGAATTTCTCCACCGGCTCGTGCAGGTCGATGACGTCCATCTGTGCGCGCGGGATCATGATGTCGCGCACCTGCATCTCGGACACGCTGAGCGCACCTTCGATCATCGACAGCGCGTCCGCGTCGAGCAGGTTGCGCTCGTAGGCGGAATGCAGCAGGCGCGCCAGGCTCTCGCGGTCTTCCGGCTCGCGCAGGATGAGCGCCGAAAGACGCTCGAGCAGCGTAGGTCGCGAGGGGTCGTTCACAGGAGGAAGCGGCGGCAGCGCTATTCTATCAGCGCGCCGCGCGCGGGTCGGCGTAGCCGAGCCGGGCGAGGATCGCGGCTTCGCGCGCCTCCATGCGCCGGGTTTCGCGCGAGCGCTCGTGCTCGTAGCCTCGCAGGTGCAGCATGGCGTGGATCACGAGGTGCGCATAATGCGCTTCGAGCGTCTTGCCCTGACTGCGCGCCTCGCGCACGACCACCGGATGGCACAGCACGACGTCGCCGGCGTGAAACGCGAGCACGTTCGTCGCGTGATCGGCACCGCGATACGTTCGATTGAGGCGCCGCCCTTCCGCCGCGCCGACGACGCGCAGCGTGACTTCGCTCGTAGCCTTGCCGGCTGCTCGCGCAAAGCGCTGCAGCTTCGCCGCCCGGGGCGCGCCTGCCGCACGGCACGCGAACTGGACCGCGACGCGCGCGGCCCGGCTACGCGTCCGACGGATCGCTCGCCTGCTTTTCGTAGGCATCGATGATGCGCGCAACGAGCGGGTGGCGCACGACGTCCACGGCACTGAACTCGGTGAACGCGATTCCGCGCACCTCCGCAAGCACCCGGCGCGCCTCGATGAGGCCGCTCTTCTGGCCGCGCGCGAGATCGATCTGCGTGATGTCGCCGGTGACCACCGCCTTGGCGCCGAAGCCGATCCGCGTGAGGAACATCTTCATCTGCTCGGGCGTCGTGTTCTGCGCCTCGTCGAGAATGATGAACGCGTGATTGAGCGTGCGCCCGCGCATGTACGCCAGCGGCGCGAGCTCGATCGTGCCGCGCTCGAGCAGCTTTCCGGTCTTGTCGAATCCCATCAGGTCGTACAGCGCGTCGTAGAGCGGGCGCAGGTACGGATCGACCTTCTGCGCGAGATCGCCCGGCAGGAAGCCGAGGCGCTCGCCCGCTTCGACGGCGGGGCGAACCAGCACGATCCGCTTTACACGGTCGCGCTCGAGCGCGTCCACTGCGCACGCGACTGCGAGGTAGGTTTTGCCGGTGCCCGCCGGACCGATGCCGATCGTGATGTCGTGCGCGAGGATGCTTTCGATGTACTGCACCTGGTGCGGCGTGCGGCCGTGCAGGTCGGGACGGCGGGTCAGCAGCTGCGGCTGGCCTTCGCGTTCGGCGGTCGGAAGCTGCGCGCCCTGCGCCAGCTCGGTGAGCCCGAGCTGCAGGTCATCGAGCGTGAGCTCGTCGGACGCCTTCTCGTAGAAGTGCTCGAGCGCGGCTTGCGCACGCGCGGCCTGGCGCGGCGTGCCGCGGATCGAGAAGCGCGCGCCGCGCCGCGCGATCGACACGTCGAGCGCGGACTCGATCTGCCGCAGATTCGCATCGAGCGCGCCGCACAGCCGGGCGAGCCGCTGGTTGTCCTCGGGGTCGAGGCGCACCTCGAGCGGTCTCGTCATTCCACCAGCGCTCCGCGCAGCGAATGAGGCCGCACCTCGGTGACGCGTGCATCGACGAACGATCCCACGAGCCGCGGCGATCCGGGAAAGTTCAGGACCCGGTTGTTCGAGGTCCTGCCGGCGAGCTCTTGCGGATTCTTTTTCGACGGGCCCTCGACCAGGATGCGCTGCACGCTGCCGATCATTGCCGCGCTGATCGAGTGCGCTTGCCGCTCGAGGAGCTGCTGCAGCCGCTGCAACCGTTCGAGCTTTTCCTCGCGCGGCGTCGCATCGGCAAGCTCGGCTGCGGGCGTTCCGGGACGCGGGCTGTACAGGAAAGAAAACGATGCATCGAAGCCCATCTCCTCGACCAGCTTCAGCGTCGCGGCGAAATCAGAGTCGGTCTCGCCTGGAAATCCTACGATGAGGTCGCTCGAAAGGCTGATCCCGGGCCTCGCCTTGCGCAGCCGCCGCACGATCGAGCGGTACTCGAGCGAGGTGTATCCGCGCTTCATCGCCGCCAGCACCCGGTCCGAACCCGACTGCACGGGCAGGTGCACATGCGTGGCGAGCTTTTCCAGCTCCGCGTGCGCGTCGATCAGGCGCTGAGTGAACTCGCGCGGATGCGAAGTGGTGTACCGGATGCGCTCGATGCCATCGATTTCCGCGACGTAGCGAAGCAGCTCGGCGAAATCCGCGCGCCGCGCATCTTCGGCGCCGCCGATTTCGCCGCGCCACGCGTTGACGTTCTGGCCGAGCAGCGTCACGTCCTTCACACCCTGCTCGGCGAGCATCGCGATCTCGGCGATCACGTCGGCGAACGGGCGCGAGACTTCCTCGCCGCGCGTATAGGGGACCACGCAGAAGCTGCAGTACTTGCTGCAGCCCTCCATGATCGAGACGTACGCCGCCGGACCGTCGGCGCGCGGCGCGGGCAGCGCGTCGAACTTCTCGATCTCCGGGAAGCTGATGTCGACCTGCGGCTCGCCGGTCGTGCGGCGCCGAGCCATCAGCTCCGGCAGCCGGTGCAGCGTTTGCGGGCCGAACACGATGTCGACGTAGGGTGCGCGGTCGATGATCGCGCCGCCCTCCTGGCTCGCAACGCATCCGCCGACCGCGATCAGCAGGCCGGGCCGGGCGCGTTTGAGATGCTTCACGCGCCCGAGATCCGTGAATACCTTCTCCTGCGCTTTCTCGCGCACGGAGCAGGTGTTGAACACGATCAGGTCGGCGTCGTCCGGCGCGTCGGTGGATTCGTACCCCTCGCGCTCGGCGAGCACGTCGGCGATTTTCGCCGAGTCGTACTCGTTCATCTGGCAACCGAAGGTGCGGAGGAAGAGCTTGCCCGCCACCGGCTACCGCTTGTCGCGTTGCGACGCTTCCGGCAGGGTCAGGATCCAGACGCGGTGTACGGAGCCTTGGGCATCCAGCGTGTACTTGACCAGAGTTCCGGCGGGCACCGCAGCGGGCTGGATGATCAAATTAGAAGCGTCGCGGATCTGGGCGCCCGCGGAGAGTCGCATCAGCTTGCCGCTCATGCGGATCGTATTCTCCTGGACGTGCTGCAGCTGGCCGCGTTTCGCCTCGGCAGGGATCGTACGGACCTGCGCCAGCGCGCTGAGGCTTGCGGCCAGTCCGATGGCGAGGATCAGGGTGCGTAGCATGTGCGTGAGGCGCTCGCTTGGAATTGGTGGCGAATCAGGGACTCGAACCCCGGACACACGGATTATGATTCCGCTGCTCTAACCAGCTGAGCTAATTCGCCGCTCTACAAAAGGGCGCGCATTTTCGCCCAAAAGCAGCTTGAAGTCAAAGACTTGGGAATCACGGTAGTGCCTCAGTTTGATTTGTAACCGTCTCATAGCGCACATACGGCGCATACTTCCCTCCGGGGGTGTGCCCATGGAGAAGTTCATCAAGGGTTTCGTGCGCGATTCAGATGGCTCGTGGATATGCATCGAGCCTGCTTTTTGGGCTGGACCGCCAGTGTTCCAAGTGACCACGGGAACGCGATTCTCACCAGGAACGATAATCGCTGGCGTCGCGCCAACTAAGCTGTTGGACGAGCAGTACCAAAAGCAGCATCGGCGCAACTACTAATCCGCCAGTTTCGCAATTTCTTCCAGCGACCAAACGTGATCGCTGATCCCGGCCTGCATTGCAGGCGTCACGCGCAGCGTCTTATGAATCCGCGCAAAGTTATAGAACATGTAGTGCAACGCCACCGCATGAGCATGGTTCTCAACTTTCTTCCTGAATGCGTTCGTTAGCCGAGTAAAGCGGCGTATCTGCATCCGTAGGGATCGCCAGGGGTCTCTGCCTCGCCTATAAAGATGTCAACGATCAGTTTCGCTAGCTGATTCAGGTCTCTCGGGCGCTTAGGCTTCGCCATGCGAGTCAGTCTAGCAAAGCAGACCGGGGTGACGCATCATCCCTTACATTCAAACTGAGGCACTACCGGAATCACCGTGGCGGTAGAGATCGCGATCGTGGGCGGCGCACTCGTCGGCGCAGCGCTGGCGCGGGCGTTGCGCGGGTCGGCTGTCGCGCTCGTCTCGCAGGAACGCCGCACCCCGGGCCAAGTCCCGGCGTCGTTCGATTCGCGGGTGTACGCGATCAGTCCCGCAAATGCCGCGTTTCTCAAAACACTCGGGGCGTGGCAGCAAATCCCCGCGGAGCGCGTCGCGCCGGTTCATGCGATGCGCGTGTACGGGGATGACGGCCAATCGAAGATCGAGTTCGATGCGTATGCCGCCGGCGCAAGCGAGCTCGCATGGATCGTCGAGGACGCGTTGCTGCAGGATGCGCTGTGGCGCGTGCTCGCGACTCAGGAGCAGCTCGAGCTCGTCGCGCCGGGCGATTGCGAGCGACTCGAGTTCGGCCCCGACCGCGCGACGGTGGTATTGCGTGACGCCAGACGGATCGACGCACAGCTGGTGGTTGGCGCGGACGGGGCGCGTTCGCTGGTGCGCGCGCAGGCCGGCATCCCATCGCGAGAGCGCGCGTATGGACAGAATGCAGTGGTCGCCAATTTCGCCTGCGAGCGGCCGCATCGCAACGTCGCGCTGCAATGGTTCCAGGGCGGGCCGGTGCTCGCGCTGCTGCCGCTTGCGGGGGAACACGTTTCGATGGTCTGGTCCACGGACGATGCGCACGCGTCCCGGCTGCTGGCGCTGGAGGGCGGGGCGCTCGCGCGCGCGGTGGCCGACGCATCCGGCCACGCGCTCGGTGCGCTCTCGCTGCTTGCGCCCGCACGCAGTCTTTCGTTGCGGTCGCTGACCGCCGCGCGCAGCGTGTCGCCCCGCGTCGCGCTGGTCGGCGATGCGGCGCACGTCGTGCATCCGCTGGCCGGGCAGGGCGCCAACCTCGGATTCCAGGATGCACGTGTTCTCGCCGAGGTGCTGCGCGCACGCGAACCGTTTCGCGATCCCGGCGACTTGCGTTTGCTCAGGCGCTACGAGCGCGAGCGGGCCGAAGCTATACTTGCGATGCGCGCCGCGATTCACGGCCTGTTCGTCCTCTTCGGCGCCGAGGAGCGAGTGTTCGGCCCGCTGCGGAACGCCGGATTGAACCTCGTCGACCACCTGCCTGTCCTAAAGAACGTGCTGATGCGGCACGCGATGAACTGAAGGAACTCCGTGCACCGAATTCTCCTTGTCGCCGTCTTGCTCTGCGCGACTCCTGCCCTGGCGGATGAAGCGGCGATCCGGCAGACGATCGAGGCCAAGCTGGGAGGCGGAAAAGTCGAGGGCGTGCAGGCGACGCCGATGCCCGGCATCTACGAAGTACGCTTTCGCGGTTCCGAGGGAATGCAGATCGTCTACACCAACGCAGACGCGACGCACATCATCGTCGGCAGGCTTCTCGACGCGAAGACCGACCGCGACCTCACCGAAGAGCGCCTGCGCAAGTTCAGCGCAATCAACATGGAGACGCTTCCGTATGACCTCGCAGTCAAGGTGCAGCGGGGCAACGGCAAGCGATCGCTGGTGATCTTTTCGGATCCCTACTGCCCGGCCTGCAAGCAATTCGAAAAGGTGCTCGCTACGGTCGACGACATCACCATCCACTACTTCATGTATCCGGTGATCCGGCCCGAGCTTGCCGAGCATTCACGCGCGGTATGGTGCGCGTCCGACCGTGGCAAGGCATGGCTCGATCTCGCGCTGCGCGGCAAGCCGGTCGCCAGCGCGGCGAAGTGCGATGCCCCGATCGAGAAAGTCATCGACCTCGGCGGCAAGCTCGGCGTGCGCTCCACGCCGACCCTGTTTCTCGCTACCGGCGAGCGCCTGCGCGGCGGAGTGAGCGCCGCGCAGCTGAAGGTCCTGCTCGACGAAGCTTCGATGCAGAAGAAAAAATAGGGACGGACCCCATTTTCCCGTGCCTCGAAAAATGGGGTCCGTCCCTATTTTTTTCCGGGCAACGGCTCGCCGCGAGGCCACAGCAGCCACATCGCACCCTGCTGGCGCATGCGACCCGCCTGCGTTCCCGCGGCATCGCCGGTTCCCCAGAAAAAATCTGCGCGGACGGCGCCGCGAATGGCACCGCCCGTGTCCTGCGCGATGACGAGACGCTCGAGGGGCTCGGTCGAAAGCGGCAAGGTCGTCGCCAGAAAAACCGGTGCACCCAGCGGCACGAAGCGGGGATCGACGGCAATCGAGTAGCCCGCGGTCAGCGCGACGCCGAGCGATCCGACCGGGCCGTCCGCAGCGTCTGAAACCCGAAAGAAGACATAGCTCGGGTTGGCATTCAACGCGTCGGCGAGCTTTGCCGGATTCGCCCGCGCCCACGCCTTGATTCCCTGCATCGACGCCTGCTCGAGCATGAGCTCGCCCTGCTCGACAAGATACCGGCCCAGCGACCGGTACGCATGGCCGTTCTGGTCGGCGAAACCGAGCCGGATTCGGTCGCCCGACTCGAGCCGGATCTGTCCGGACCCCTGGATCTGCAGGAAAAAGAGCTCGACCGGGTCCTCGACCCACGCGAGCACCGGAACGCCCGGGATTGCTCCTTCGTGTGCGCGGCTGCGCTCCTCGAATTCCGCGCGCGACCAGTACGGCACGAGCCGCCGGCCATCGAGGCGCCCGCGCAGGTGCAGACCGCGCACCTCGGGGTGCAACTCGGCGAGATCGACGACGATCAGGTCCTGCGGAACGCCGTAGACCGGAAAGCGGAAGGTCGCAGTGCGGGTACGGCTGCCGGCGAATATCGGTTCGTAGTAGCCCGTCACCAGGCCCTGCGTCGTGCGATCGGGCGCGACGATCGAATACGCCGTGAATGCGGTTTCAAAGAAGCGACGCGCCGCAGGTTCGTCGGCGATGCCTCGCGCGCTCTCGCAAGCGTTCTTGAGCGGACTGGTCGCAGCTACTTTCGCGCAGCCGGAAACAAAGGCCTTGAGGCTGGGCAGCACCGTGGCCGCCGGCCAGCCGGGGAGCGACGCAAACTCCGTCGCTTCATAGCTCGCCTCGGCCGGCGCGGGCTTCACGGGCGGCGGGCACGCCGGGCATACCGGACACGACGGGCACGGTGGCGGCGGCACCGATGCGCAGCCGGCAGCGACCAGTAGAATCGCTGCGATGTGGGTGATCCTGCTCGAGATGGCGGTCGCTCTCGCGATCCTCATCGTGATCGTGTGGTGGACGTGGCCGAAAAAACCGAAGGACGATTGATGCTCAGTGGAGAACGCGCGGCACGGACAGCGTGAACTCCGGAATCGGCGCATCGAACCGATGGCCGTCATCGGCCGTCATCTGGTAGGTACCGCGCATCGTCCCGACCGGCGTGGCGATTGCGGTGCCGCTGGTGTATTCGTGGCTCTCGCCCGGCTTCAGCACCGGTTGCGCGCCGACGACGCCCAGTCCGCGCACCTCCTGCACCATCCCCTGCGCATCCGTGATGATCCAGTGCCGGCTGATGAGCTGCGCGGTCACAGTGCCGGTGTTGCGGATCGTGATCGTGTACGCGAATACGTAGCGGCCCGACGGCTCGTCGGACTGCTCGGGCAGATACTGCGTCTTCGTGCTCACCGCGACCTCATAGCGCTTTTCGCTCGCCATGCGCGCATTGTAAACTCGGCGCGCGATGGCCTACCGCATTGCGCCTTCGATTCTGTCCGCCGATTTCGCGCGCCTCGGTGAAGAAGTGCGCGCGGTGCAGGCGGCGGGCGCCGACCTGATCCACTTCGACGTCATGGACAACCACTACGTGCCGAACCTGAGCGCGGGACCGCTCGTATGCGCCGCGATCCGGCCGCACGTCTCGATTCCCATCGACGTGCACCTGATGGTGAGGCCGGTCGATCGCATCGTCCCCGAGTTCGCGCGCGCCGGCGCGAACCTCATCACGTTTCATCCGGAAGCGTCCGATCACGTCGACCGCACGATCGGGCTCATCAAGGAGTCCGGGTGCAAGGCAGGCCTCGTGTTCAATCCGGCCACTCCGCTTTCGTATCTCGACCATACGCTCGCATCGCTCGACCTGGTGCTGCTGATGAGCGTCAATCCGGGATTCGGCGGCCAGCAATTCATTGCTGCGGTGCTGCCGAAGATCGCCGAGGCGAGGCGCAGGATCCAGGCAAGCGGCCGCGAGGTCTGGCTCGAGGTCGACGGCGGCGTGAAGCCGGAGAACATCGCGCAGATCGCGCGCGCCGGGGCAGACACCTTCGTCGCCGGCTCGGCGGTGTTCGGCTCTAGCGACTACGCGGCGACGATCCGCGACCTGCGCGCCCGGCTCGCCATGGTATAGTGGCCTCGCTGTGAAATCTCCTCTCGATCGCGCATCCCTCCGGCTCTGCTGGCGCCCCTGGCGCCGCTAGAACTCCTCGCGCTTCCGTGCGGCCCGGCGGCGCGTACGTAAGGGCCGCACCCGCAGTCCCCAGAAGTCATTGCAGTCGGAGCGCAGCGCCATGATGCAACCGGATTTCCGCAAGCTCGCAGATCAGGGCTACACGCGGGTGCCCGTCGTTCTGGAAGCGCGCGCCGATCTGTACACGCCGCTTGCGGTCTATCTCAAGCTCGCCGACGGTCCTTACACGTACCTGCTGGAGTCGGTCGTCGGCGGCGAGCGCTTTGGACGCTATTCCTTCATCGGCCTCGCGTGCGCCGAGCGCATCGAAGCGCGTGGCGGTGCGATCCGCAGGCTGCTGCGCGATGCGCGCGGCAACGATGTCTGTCTGGAACGCGTCGAGAACGCCGATCCGTTTGCGTTCGTGCAGCAATGGCTCGCGCGCCAGCGCGTCGCGCCGGTTCCGCAGGCGCTGCGCTTTGGCGGCGGACTGGTCGGCTACTTCGGCTACGAAACCGTCCGGCACATCGAGCCGCGCGCGTTGCGGGGCGACAAACCGGATCCGATCGGCACGCCGGACATGCTGCTGCTCGTTTCGGACGAGCTCGCCGTCGTGGATAACGTGATGGGCAAGCTCTACCTCGTGGTGTATGCCGATCCACGCGATCCGGACGCGTATGCGGTTGCGCGCGCGCGCCTTGCGAAGCTGCGTGCGCGTCTCGCCTTGCCGCTGCCCGAGGAGACGCTGCTGCCTGCCGAGGGAGATGCGGACGCGCCGGCCGCCGACGCAGGCCCCGCACCGCTCACGCGGTCCTTCACCGAGGCGCAGTTCCTCGAGGCCGCCGGCCGCTCCAAGGAATACGTGTTTGCCGGCGATTGCATGCAGGTGCAGATTTCGCAGCGCACTTCGCGCCCGTTCCCTTCGCCGCCGCTCGCGTTGTACCGGGCGCTGCGCAGCCTCAATCCGTCCCCGTACATGTTCTATTTCGATTTTGCCGATCATCACGTGATCGGGGCCTCGCCCGAGATCCTGGTGCGATTGTCGGGAAACGACATCACGCTGCGTCCGATCGCCGGCACTCGACCGCGCGGGGCAACGCCCGAGGAGGACACGGCGATCGCAGCCGAGCTGCTCGCCGATCCCAAGGAGCGCGCGGAGCATGTCATGCTGATCGACCTGGGCCGCAACGATGTCGGGCGGGTTGCGGCCACCGGCTCGGTCCGGGTGACCGACAAGATGGTGATCGAGCGCTACTCGCACGTGATGCACATCGTTTCCAATGTCGAGGGCCGCGTAGTCCCCGGGCTCGGCGCGCTCGACGTCCTCAAGGCGAGCTTCCCGGCGGGGACCGTCACCGGTGCGCCCAAGGTGCGCGCCATGCAGATCATCGACGAGCTGGAGCCGGTGAAGCGCGGAATCTACAGCGGCGCGGTCGGATACCTCGGCTTCAACGGCGACATGGATGTCGCCATCGCCATTCGCACCGCAGTGGTAAAAGACCGCGTGCTGCACGTACAGGCTGCGGCCGGCGTGGTCGCCGACTCGATTCCGCAATCCGAATGGGCCGAGACGCTGCACAAGGCGCGCGCGCTGCTGCGCGCAGCCGAGGTCGCGTCGGCGGAGCAGGCAGGATGAGGATGGCGACGCGCGACCGATCGAGCGCCGAAGCGATCCGCCAGGCGGCGCTTTGCCTGCAGCGAGGCGAGTGGCTGAACGCGGAAGGAATCTGCCGCTACGTGCTCGAGGCAAGCCCCGGCGACGCCGAGGCGCTGGAATTCCTTGCCGAGGCGTGCTTCGCGCAGGGCCGCCTGGCCGAGGCGCTCAGTGCCTACGAGCAGGCATTGCAGTCGAAGCCGCGGAACGCCGGCACGCTGTACAACCGCGGCGTCGTGCTGGACCGGCTCGGGCGTCACGCGGACGCGGTCGCGAGCTTCGACGACGCGCTCGCGTTGCAGCCGCGCGACGTTGTGGCCCTCGTCAGCCGCGGGAACGCGCTGCATGCGCTGCAAAGGTTCGCGGAAGCGCTCGGCAGTTTCGACCGGGCGCTCGCGATCGCACCGCGCAACGTCGAAGCACGCTACAACAGGGGAAACGCGCTACTTGCGATGGACCGCTACGACGAAGCGCTGGCAAGCTTTGACGAGGCGATCGCGCACCGTCCGGATCACGCGGACGCGATGTTGAATCGCGGGCTGGCGCTTGCGGCTCTTGGAAGGCATGCCGAAGCGCTCGAGAGCTATCGCCGGCTGCTCGTGATCGATCCGCGACGGGCCGAGGCGCATTACAACTGCGGCAACGCATTACGCGCGCTCGAGCGCGACGCCGAGGCGATCGCGTGTTACGACGCGGCGCTCGCTTTGCAGCCGGAGCATCCCGACGCGCATTGGAATCGCGCATGGGCGCTGCTTGCGCTCGGCGATTACGAGCGCGGCTGGCCGGAGCATGAGTGGCGCTCGAAGAGTCCGCGCTGGCTCGCACCGCCGGCCCGCTCCACGGCGCCCCGCTGGCTCGGCGAATCGGATTGTCGGGACCGCACCTTGCTGATTCTCTCGGAGCAGGGCACAGGCGACACCGTGCAGTACCTGCGTTATGTGCCGTTGCTCGCCGCGCGCGGCGCGCGAGTTCTGCTCGAACTACCGCGTTCGCTCGAGCGGCTGTGCGCGCACTACGGAAAATGGGTGACGCTCGCATACGACGATGAGCCGCTGCCGCACCACGATATGCATTGCCCGATGGCGTCGCTCCCCCTCGCGTTCCGTACCACCGTCGGGACGATCCCCGCGCAGTTTCCGTATCTCCCTGCGGATCCGGTGCTGGTCGCGCAATGGCGCGAGACGCTCGCGTCCACCGAAGATGGGCTGCGAGCGGGCCTCGTATGGGCAGGTAATCCGAAGCAGGGAAGCGAGCCGCGGCGTGGCATCGGTCTCGAACCGTGCCTGCCGCTGTTCGAAGTCGCTGGCGTGCGATGGCATAGCCTGCAAGTGGGCGAGCGTGCCGCGGACCTGGCTCGGCTCGCACCGGGTGCGGCGCTCGACCTGTCGGCGCGGCTCACCGATTTTGCCGAGACGGCAGCTGTGATTGCCAATCTCGATCTCGTCGTCACGACGGACACGGCGGTGGCGCACATCGCCGGCGCGATGGGCAAACCGGTCTGGCTCCTGCTCATGTTTGCCGCCGATTGGCGCTGGCTGCGGGGACGCGACGACAGCCCCTGGTATCCGAGCGCGCGTCTCTTCAGGCAGCAATCTCCCGGCGACTGGCGCGGCGTCATTTCCCGAGTGCAGGGCGAGCTGGAGCGATCGCAGGAGACGAGGCCATGATCGCGATGATCGACAACTATGACTCGTTCACCTACAACCTGGTGCAGTACCTGGGCGAGCTTGGCGCGAAGGTGACGGTCTGGCGGAACGACGAGATCACCGTCGACGCGCTTGCGGATCTTGCGCCCGAGCGCATCGTCCTCTCTCCCGGGCCGTGCACCCCGAGCGAGGCGGGCATCACGCTCGAGGTTCTCGAGCGGCTCTCGGGGAAGATTCCCATTCTCGGCGTGTGCCTGGGCCATCAGGCGATCGGGCAGGCGTTCGGCGGCAAGGTGGTGCGCGCGAAGCAGGTCATGCACGGCAAGGTTTCGCGCATCCGGCACGACGGGCGCGGCGTCTTTTCCGGCGTTCCCGACGATTTCGTCGCCACGCGCTATCACTCGCTCGTCGTCGAGCGCGAAACGTTGCCTGAATGCCTAGCTCTCAGCGCGCAGGCCGAGGACGGCGAGATCATGGGCGTGCGGCATCGCTCGCTCCCGGTCGAAGGCGTGCAGTTTCATCCGGAGGCGATGCTCACCGAGCATGGGCACCGGATGCTGGACAATTTCCTGAAGGGGAGACAGCCATGAAAATCACGATCGCCGAGGCGATCCAGCGCACCGTCGAGCACCGCGAGGTGTTCCACGACGAGATGCTCCACGTCATGCGCCAGATCATGGGCGGCGAGCTGACGCCGGCGCAGATCGCCGGCTTCATCATCGGCCTGCGCGTGAAAAAGGAAACCGTCGGCGAGATCGCGGCGGCAGCACAGGTGATGCGCGAGTTCGCGACCACCGTGCCGGTGAAGGATCCGAACGAAGTGATCGACGTCGTCGGCACGGGCGGAGACGCGGCGCATACATTCAACGTGTCGACGGCGGCGGCTTTCGTAGCGGCGGCAGCGGGTGCCAAGGTCGCAAAGCATGGCAATCGCGCCGTTTCGTCGCGTTCCGGGAGTGCCGATGTCCTCGAGTCGCTCGGCGCACACGTCACCCTGACGCCCGAGCAGATCGCTGCGTGCGTCGAGAAAATCGGCATCGGATTCATGTTCGCGCCCGCGCATCATCCCGCGATGAAGCACGCTGGGCCGGTGAGAAAGGAGCTCGGTGTGCGCACGATCTTCAACATCCTCGGGCCTCTTACCAACCCGGCAGGCGCGAAGAATTTGCTGCTCGGCGTCTTTCATCCGGATCTCGTCGGCATCCAGGTGCGGGTGCTGCACCGCTTGGGGGCGAAACGCGTCATGGTGGTGTACGGGCTCGAAGGCCTGGACGAGATTTCGATTTCCGGCCCGACCGCAGTCGGCGAGCTCGCCAATGGTGAAATCCGCGAGTACGAGATCCATCCGTCGCAATTCGGGCTGGAGCTGTACGACCGGCGTGCGATCCAGGTGAACACGGTCGAGGAATCCAAGGCGATGATCCTTGCGGTGCTGCAGAACCAGCCCGGCCCGGCGCTCAATATCGTGGTGCTCAACGCGGGCGCCGCGATCTACATAGCTGGGCACGCCAAGTCGCTGCAGGACGGGATCGAGCGCGCGCGCCGGGTGATCGCGAGCGGCGAAGCGAAGGCCAAGCTCGACGATTTCGTCGCCGCAACGAACCAGTTCCGCGCCAAAGGCTGATCGCGCTTGTCGGACATCCTGCAACGCATCCTTGCGACGAAGCGCGCCGAAACGGCCGCGGCCCGGCGGCTCGTCTCGATCGACGAGATCGAACGTCTCGCGCGTGCGGCACCGCCGCCGCGCGACTTCGTGCAGGCCATTCGCACGAAGGTTGCTGCAGGAAATACAGCGGTCATCGCCGAAATCAAGCGCGCGAGCCCGTCGAAAGGGGTGCTTCGTCAGGATTTCGACCCTGCCGCGATTGCACAGAGCTACGAGGCAGGGGGTGCGGCGTGCTTGTCCGTGCTCACTGACCGGGAGTACTTCCAGGGTGCTCCAGAGCACCTCTCCGCGGCTCGTGCGGCATGCACGCTCCCGGTTTTGCGCAAGGACTTCATCGTCGAGCCGTACCAGGTCTTCGAAGCTCGCACGATCGGCGCCGATTGCATTTTGCTGATCGCGGCCGCGCTTCCAGTCGAAACCTTGCGTGAGCTCGAGCGGCTTGCGCACAGCCTCGGGATGGCGGTGCTGATCGAGATCCACGAGGCGAGCGAGGTGGCTGCGGCGTTGTCGCTCGCGACGCCGCTGGTCGGGATCAACAACCGCAACCTGCGGACTTTTGAGACGAGCGTGCAAACGACCTTGGACTTGCTGCCGCGGATCCCGGCCGGCAAGACCGTGGTGACGGAAAGCGGAATTCGGGGTCGGGAAGACGTGCTGCAACTGCGAAAGAGCGGCGTTCAGGCTTTTCTGGTCGGCGAGGCTTTCATGCGGGCGGCGGATCCCGGTACTGCACTTCGAGCCCTCCTTCTATCGGCATAACTATCTGAATTCTATTGATTAAGTTGAATGTTGCATTGACGCAACGCAGCGCGGGGAAAGCGTGAAAAAGTGCCGGCAACCGTTGCCCCGGCGAGACGTCGCCTGAGACAATTCATGCGACTTCTCAATTGAGAAGCTTTAGGCGGGGTGGCGCGGCTCAGTTTTGGCTGCCCGAAATTTCAACGATCGGGAGATTCATTGATGAACAAGAAACTTCTGGCAGTGGCAGTCGCAGGGGCGCTGGCGGCTCCAGGCGTTGCGCTCGCTCAATCGAGCGTGACGATCAGCGGCAATCTCAAGATGAGCATGCAGCAGTACAAGATCGGCAATGCGTCGGCAGCGCGCGCGGGCACGCATACCAGCCAAGGCCTGGTGCATGACGATTCCTCGCGGATCATCTTCAACATGGTCGAGGACCTCGGTGGCGGCCTGCAAGCGATCGGTCAGGTCGACTGGCGTGTCACGGTTGACGCGGGTGCTGACGCAGCCGCCGGCAACAACCACGTCGGTCTGCGCAGCAAGGCCTGGGGCCGGATCTTCTTCGGTCGTCAGGACGTGCACTACTTCGGTCGTGAGAGCGATCTGACGGTCAAGAACGATCTCCAATCGGACAGCATCTCGCTGCTCGCGTTCGTAGCAGGCGCAGGCGTTCCGGCAGGCGGCATTGCGATCGCCGGCGCGACTCGTACCACGAACATCGTGCACTACACGACGCCGAACTGGGGTGGATTGACTGCGGTCTTGGCGTATTCGTTCAACCCGACCGCGCCGGAAGCCGATATCGGCTCGACGATCCGGAGAGGCCGTGCATGGAACGTCGCCCCGACATTCGAGGCGCGGAACTTCACGATTGGCTACAGCTACTGGAGCCAGAAGCTGGACGCTACTGCAGCTTTCGGCGACCAGCGAGGCGACAGGCTGTTTGGGTCGTATCGTTGGGGTGGTTTCCGCATCGGCGGCGCTTGGGACAAGTCGAAGGTCAAGAACAGTGTGACCGGAGTCGTAGCTGCGAACCGGACCGCCTGGTCGATACCGCTCGAGTACACCTGGGGTCCGCACTGGATTGGCGGCCACTTCACCAAGGCACGTGACGACAAGGCCACTGCAGTGCAGGACGGCTCCAGGATGTGGGCCTTGGGCTACAACTACAGCCTGTCGAAGCGCACCTCGGTTGGCGTGACCTACGCGAGCATCCGCAACGACACCGGCGCGACGTATACGCCGTTTACTGGAAATGGCGGTCTTGGCGGCGGCGCTGCACATACGGCGCTGGCTGGCGAAGATCCGCGTTTCTGGTCGATGACG
>Ga0075429_100000017_pt1 | contig 76192 bp, 107 predicted proteins | sample RhiMetdeltSRZDD3_FD_75295 | JGI IMG/M metagenome (GOLD analysis project Ga0075429, IMG submission 75295) | Populus rhizosphere microbial communities from Tennessee, USA - Rhizosphere MetaG P. deltoides SRZDD3 | ecosystem: Host-associated > Plants > Roots > Rhizosphere > Soil | place: USA...
AAAAAAAAAAAAAAAAAAAAAAAAAATACAAGAAGTAGTAGCCAGACTCCCGAGAACACACAGCTTCATTTCCGCGACCACATGCGCAAATCAAGATGAGTCTTTGACGCCGCGTCGAGAGTATACCTGCCAGTCTGCCGACGTTAGGCTACACGAGCCGCAACTACCATAACCGGCACGTGGACCTATCTCGATACTTGCATCGAACCTGAGCCATCCTAGAGCCTTCCTGGTGGCTATCATCGATGCTCTATCGATACTGTAACTCTACTATCTAGACGTCCTGGTGCACCTCGATGCACTCTGGCTGTATTCAAGCCGCGTCGAGCTCGCTACCAGGGTCGTGATCACTTCCACCTTGACGCTCATACGTGATGCATGTAGCGTTTGTGCTCACAGAACGAAGATCTGTACAGAGCTGCCCAGTAGTGGCAGGCCTAGTCCCACAGAGGGACGTCTCTTCGATGAGAAGGGGCTGCAACGTCACCGACTTCTGTCGTCAAGTGCGTGGCGGCGGGGTGTAGATAACTACTGATCTTCGACCCGCCAATGCCTCAAATGAGCCGACAGAACCATCGAATGTCCGCGCTCGAATAGCCGCGCTTCTGGGTGGCTCTGTACATACAGCCCGAGAAACAGCCGGTCAGTCCGCCGGTCGAGGTCACAGAAGGGGAGCCTGTTCCATGGGTCTTGAACTCGCGGTAAGCATCGCCTGCATCCTCGTTACCGCTGTAATCTTGCTGCTCTTGACGCGTTCATCAGGGCGCAAGGTGGTTGCGGATGCACCTCAGCCTGCACCTCAGCCTGCCGCTATCGAGGTTGCTTCGGCACCGGGCTCCAAGTGCAGCGACTGCGCCCACTTCGACAAGGAAGAGGGCCAAGCGATCCTGCGTCTCTACCCAGCGTTCCCGCGCATGGACCTGCCACCGTGCTTGATCGGCGCTCAGTATGATAAGGACACGGGCGGCCTCAAGCGTAACGAGGCCGTTCCCGCGCGCTGCTCCTGGGACGACTTCGGCGCGTGCGCGTTGCACACCGAGCTCCGCTGGTCCGAGGACGCATGCCCTGATTTCAAGCGGCGGTTGAGGGCAGCGTGAGCAGCGAACCTCGGCGAATCCTTCCGGTTTTGCCTACGACCTGGATCGACGGCACCAACCGTAAGCGTCGCATGCAGGGCCCGGAAGCGCCTGTCGTGATGCCTTCCGAGGACGAGGTCACGCGCTACGGTCCTGTCGCCGACGCCTTCGCCGAACTGCGCGTGTGTGGCGCGTGCCGATTCTTCGACCATCAAGGTGGTCGTGAAGAGATCGCACGCCAACGTTTTCTCGAGCGTCTCGTACGTGAAGAGGAATGGAAACTCGCGCACTTGGGCGCGCCGCCGGATGATCTAGGCCTCTGCGGTCAGTCGAACGGGGAACTGGTCACCTCGAAGATGGCCGCGGCTCACACCTGCGACATGTTCCGGCGCCGATGACTCCCTCAAAACGCAAAAGCGCCGTCGTCATCAAGTGCGCGACGCCGACCTGTAAGGCGCGCCTCTTCTTCTACGACGACGAACAGATCCCAGCGGAGCGAAAGAACGTGCTCTGTCCACGTTGCCGCGCGCGCAGACAGCGCAAGACGAATGGGTTCGAGCATGCACGCGGGTGACGTCATCAGGTACTTCGGCCTTGTGCTCGGCTTGACCTTGGTCATTGCTTTCGTGTCGATCACGGCGCCCATTCGACGGTTCATCGCGCGGCGATCGGCGTTCCTCGCTGCGCTCGTCTACTGTTGGACGTGTGCGGGTTTCTGGGTCGGCGTCGCGCTCGCGGGTTACTACCCGTTCGGCGCCGCTTTCGATCTACCGGCGTCAGCGGCCGTCGCTGTACGCATCATCGAGTCCGGCCTCTGCGCGATGGCTTTCATGTTCATCGCGAGTCAGCTGCTCACTGGCGGCACCAACCCGGCGTTCGACGCTGAGCAAGGCGCACCACATGACGAAGAGAAGGAGACGACAAATGGCTGAGGGTCGCATTCCGGCAGCAGCAGAACTTCCGATCGACGCGATCCGTGAGGCCGCAGGTCGCTTCACGAGCGTCGTGGTCAAGGTCGGTCGCCAGAACGCCAAAGGGCAGTGGGCCACGATCACGACGAACGTGGTGATGCAGACGTCCGAGCTCCTGCACATCGAGCAGTGGATCATGGATGTGTGCGGCGGCGGTCGCTTCCGCGTCGAGATCCGCGATCCGCAGAACCCGCTCGGTGACTTCCCGGTGCCGCCGTTCTTCGTCGAGATCGACGCTCCGCCCAAGCCGCCGCAGATGGTGCAAGAGGCCTTGCACGGTAGCGAAGGCTACATGCCTCCGGGGATGGCGCCGATGCACCACGCGAGCTCGTACGCGTACGATGGTCGCGGCGGCGTCAAGGGCCCTAACGGCGGTCACAACGCGCCTGGCTCTTTCGTCGCAGGGCTCACACCGAATCAGCGTGCGCACTGGGAGCGCATGCAGGCCGAACAGCGCGCAGAGGGCGCGCCGCCTTTGCCACAAGCACCCGCAGCACGACATTCCTCGGACGAAATCGCCTACACGCTGCTCCAGAAGATGGAGCAGCGTCTCGACGTGATGCAGCGCGAGCGCGACAAGGAACGTGTCGCCAATGAGCGCGCGCGCGAAGAAGACCGTCGACGCCTCGAGCAGGAACGCATCCAGTCGCAGCAGGAGTTCTTCAAAGCGCAGATCGAGATGATCAAGCTCCAGTCACGTCCGGTGGAGCCTCCCAAGCCCGCCTTCGACGTGACGACGATCGCCGCTCTCGTCGGCGCCGCGGCACCCATCATCACCGCGATCATCACGAGCTCGCGTGACCGCGAGGCACGCATCCTCGAGACGCAAACCAAGAGTCAGGACGCGCAGCGCGAGCAGATGAACGCGCTCATGAGCGCGATGATGACGCGGCCCAAGGACGACGGCGTCGAGAAGATCCTCGCCATTGCGCTGCCAGCGCTGATGCCGCTCGTGATGGAGTTCACGAAGCAGAAGTCGCCGGAGGCGCAGGCCGCGCTTCTGTCGACGATGGCCGAGAACCAGCTCGCCATGATCTCGATGTTCGCGCAGTTCATCCAAGAGCAGACCAAGCAGGATGGCGAACAGCCGTGGTGGTTCCCGATGATTCAAGAGGGCCTCAACGGCGTTGTCCAGATGGCGGGTGCCATCGTCGATGCGCGTAAGAAGGTCAGCCCTGCGATCACGGTTCCTGCATTGCCGCAGCCAGCCGTGCCGCAACAGATGGCGGCGCAGCCGTCAGCGAATGTGCCGCCGAACGGAATGCCGCAAACGGGGGCATCGCGCGCCGAGTGGAACGCATGGATGGCGCAGCAGCCGCCGGAACAACTCGCCGATTCGGTCATCGCGCAGTTGCCTGGGGTGCCCAAGACGCCAGAGTGGCGCCAGTTCCTCATCGACATTCATTCGCGTAAACCCGTCGAAGAACTCGCCGCGGCAATCGTCGATCATCTCGTCGACCTCGACGATTCAAACAAACTCGATCGACTCTTCCTCGGTGTCTTCGAACATCCGGATTCGGTCTTCGCAGGCCTGCTCTCGCACCTGCCGATTGCGGCGTATGACATCGCATACGCGGAGAGTCTGCATCGCGCCCTCTGTGCGGAGATCGCGTCGCGGGAGGCGGAAGAGGACGACGATCGTGATACCTCTGAGCAAGAAACAAAGGATTCCGAGCCGGCTCCGACGGTGCGTCAGAAAAATCGCACGGCACCGTCACCTATTTCTTGACCGAGTAACTTCTCCGATGTAGGTGTGGGTCACTTGGTAGCGGCTCTGCGTGCCTCTACCGGGTGACTCAATGAACAACGCCTATCGTCTTGCGCGCCCCACTTGGGGGTGGCTGCGCGTCTCGTGGCCTGACGGCCACGAACACACCAAGACGGTGTGGCGTTGTCTTGAACAAGCTGTGGATATACCGGGGATAAGTGTCGCGCCACGCGCGATGGACATCCCGGCGAACGCGCTTGTTCTCGCGGACGTCGAGCGCCTCTTCGAGGCTTTCGATCTCGACGTGTCCATATACTTGCCGGACGCGCACGTCACGCGCCGATCGTGGCTTCCTGCTACCGCACTTTTCGAGCATCAATCTCGCGCCGCAGCGCACGCGCTGAGCCACCGCGGAATGCTCCTCGCGGACTCTATGGGCCTTGGAAAGACCCGCGCTGCAATCACCGCCGCCGAATCCTGGCTGCGTGATACCGAGACCGGTTCTTGTTTGATACTTGCGCCGCTCTTCACACGGGCGACGTGGCTCGGCGAGCTTCTTGCTCTCGGCGCGATCTCTTCTCCAGCAGAGTTCTGTTCGGTAGAGAGCCTCAACTTCAACTCGCCGAGTTTCCGTGCTGAAGCGCGGTACAAGTTCTGCCATTACGGTCTTGTTTCTGCATGGGGCTCGCGCTTTTGGATGACGGCATCCACACGTCGTCCACAGGTCGCGATCCTTGACGAGGCCCACTACGTCAAGAACAGCCGCGTCAAGCGCTCGGAGGCCTCGCGCGTCGTCGCGCAGCAGTGCCCGATGCGCATCCTTCTCACAGGGACGCCGATCGAGAACCGCGTCGGCGAGCTGTGGCACCTGCTCACCATCCTGAACGGCGCGCACTCGTGGGGCTCGCCGATCGCCTTCAGGCGTCGCTACGCAGGCGCCTACCGCGGACAGCATGGCTGGGTCGACAGCGACATGCCGACGAACGTCGCGGAGTTTCAGGCGCGTCTCGAGGCCGCGGGCTATCTGCGCCGTACCGTCGATGACGTCGGCCTCGACTTGCCGCCGTTCACGCGGCAGACGCTCACTGTCACGCTCAAGCGCACAGATGCGCACGCGCACAATGACCTCACGCGTGGTCGTGACCTCGAAGTGCTCGTCGATGCCGTCCTTGAGCACCGCGCCGGTGAAGACACGATCGCGCTCCTTACAGCGCTTCGGAAGCTCACGTCGCGCGCCAAGCTGGCGGCGACCATCGAGTATGTCTCGAACTTGCTTGACCAAGGTGAGGACGTCGTCGTCTTCGTCTGGGAGCGTGAGGTCGCCGGTCACATCCAAGCCGCGCTTCAGGACCTGACCGACAAGGTCGTTTACCGCGTGACCGGTGAGGTCACGCCCGCGATGCGCGACACCACCGTCGAGCACTTCCAGGCGCACGGCGGCGCCCTCGTCGCGACGATCGATGCGCTTAAAGAGGGCGTGACCCTGCACCGTGCACGCTTCGTCGTCATGCACGACCTCGACTGGCGCCCGACCGCTATCCTGCAAGCGGAGAAGCGTATCCACCGCATCGGCCAGCGCCGCGCTTGTCAGTCCGTTTGGGTGCTGGGCGTCTCTACGATCGATGTGGTGCTCGCGCGCTGTATCGTCGCCAAGGTCAAACAGGCCTCAGCGGCGCTCAACATCGTCGACGGTCAGAAGGCCGTTGAGGAGCTCGGTCTCGAAGACGCAGTCGGCCTCGAGTCCTTCGAGACCAAGTTCTCACGCCTCGTCGAAGAGTGGAGGGCACAGTGACGAGAAAGACACGACCCAAACAGTCGTTCACCTGCGCCGACTGCGGCAAGGAAACCCACGACACGCCGTGCGCGGCTACGCGCAACGGCCGCCGAGCGCGCATCTGTCAGTCGTGCGCGGGAAACTTCATGTCGATCCTGCGCGAGGCGCACCTCGCACGCAAAGAGGACGCGACATGAACGGGATGCCTTACAACGAGCGCCGTTTGCTCTGGGCGATCCTCGCCGCAGGTGCGCTCGCGTCGAGCACCGATGATGAGGAGGAGGAGGAGGGCGGCGGTGACACCATCGCTTTGGTTGCCGAGGGCGCTGCGAACCTCGCAGATGAGGTGCTTGAGCAGATGCTTGAGCGTGAATACCTCTTCGATCCGGCGCTCGTCGACGTCAAAGAGGACGAGACGTGAAGCGCGGATTCGCAGTGGCGCACAAGCGCTGTGACGAGTGCCTGTTCTCGGACGCCAAGATCGTGTCCGACAAGCGCCGCGAGCAGATCCTCGACGAGTGCGAGTCGCACGATTCGCACTTCATCTGCCACAAGGCGACGATGAACGAGCGCGAGGCGATGTGCCGCGGTCACTACGACGCAGCCATGGACGGCTCGATGGTCCCGCCGCAGATGCTTCGCATCGCAGGTCGTCTTGATTGCATCTACTTCTGCGATCCGGAGACCGGTGAAGAGGTCACGCCGTGAGCGTCAAAGTAAAGCTGTCGGAGAACGACCGTTCGATGCTCGAGATCCTGCGCGCGCTCCGGCGTTTGCAGTGGACGCGTGATCGCAAGGACGCCCTCGTCGCGGCGCTCATTCTGTGCGACGAGGACGATCTCGCGCTTCTTCTCATGCAGGCAGTTCGCAGGTCCGAGGTGAGGTCATGAAGCGCGTCGTCATAGAAAGCCCCTTTGCCGGGGACCGCGAAAGAAACGTCGAGTACGCCAAGGCGTGTCTGCTCGACAGCCTCAAGCGGGGTGAGGCCCCGTTCGCGAGCCATCTCCTCTATCCGTACGTGCTCGACGACGACAATCAGGAGCACCGCAAGCTCGGCATGGAAGCGGGCTTCGCATGGCTCTCGTGCGCCCTTGCCAGCTGCGTCTATACCGACCTCGGTATCAGCCCCGGGATGGCCAAGGGCGTCGCTATCGCGGAGGACTACGGTGTTCCGGTCGAGTACCGCACGCTCGGCGCGCCATGGAGCGAAACCGATGGCTGAGGCGCTGACGACGATCACGGGGCGCCTGCGCTTCGCACGCGCGCTCAAGGACACCTGGGGCAAGCTCGAGATCGATACGAGCGACGATGAGGCCAAGCGCGTCATCCACACGGTGATGTGTGACGGCGTCCAGAACTACGCGCCGCTCGTCGGCCTCGCGTTCGAGGTCAAGGGCGTCGCGAGTATGCACCCGACCTACGGCTCGCAGATCAAGGCGCGTGCCGTCGTCGTCCTCAAGCCGCGCACGCGTGCCGAGTTCCGCTCGTGGCTCATCGCGCGTTTCCTCCTGCGCTACGCGTCAATGACGGAGTTCCTTGTCGGCATCGCGGACCTCGTCGAGGACAAGACCTTCTTTCAGAACGCACTCCTGCGTCTACGTGACTTCGACAGTGAGGCCTACGACAAGGCGCGCGAGTTCATCGACATCGACTTCACCACGCTCGCTGAGGTCAAGAGCGCGCTTATCGGCCGCGGCATGAGCGAGTGGATGGCCGATAAAGCCGTCGCCGAGTGGAAAGAGGCCGCGCCGCTCACGATCGAGCAGGACCCGTACCGGCTCATGGACATCGACGGCGTCGGCTTCAAGCGCGCCGATCCGGTCGCACGTGACCTCTACAAGATCGCGCTCGACGATCCACGCCGCGTGCGCGCGCTCTTCAGCGCCGTCATCAAGGAGTTCGAGTCGGACGGCCACACGTACGCAGGCACCCCGACCTTCGTCGCACGCCTGCGCGAGATGGGTATCCCGCAGGAGGTCCTCGAGATCTCTATGTCCGACGCCTGGGAAGGCAAGAATCGCTTCGTCGAGATGTTCAAGGACGTAGGCGGCAAAGATATCGTCCAGTCCGCAGCGACGCACTTCGACGAGACCAACCTCGCCACCGGTCTTGTTATCAAGGCCGAGCTCAGCGGCGCCGAGATCTACCGCGCCCCGAGTACGACGTCGCACGGTCTTGATCTCTCACTCGACCAGCAGAAGGCAGTCGCGCTCGCCGTTACGGGCGCCTCGATGATCATCACGGGCTTCCCTGGCTCAGGCAAGACCACGGTCATCCGCGCCATCATCGACGCGATCCGGGCCCACGCAGCCGAGCGCGGTACGCCGCGCATCATCAGCCTCGCAGCGCCGACGGGCAAAGCCGCGCGCCGGATGGTCGAAGCCGTCGGCCACGAAGCGCATACGCTTCATCGTCTGCTCGGCAAGCTCGCGTGGTGGAAAATGCTCAAGAGTGAGGACGGCTACAACCACCATGTGATGCGTGCTGAAGGTGGCTGCCAAGCCGACGTGCTCATCGTCGACGAGGCTTCCATGCTCGATACGGCGCTCGCTGAGCGTGTGGTCTTCGCCTGTCGCGGTTCGAGTCAGCAGATCATTTTCGTCGGCGACACGCACCAGCTTCCGAGCGTCGGCCAGGGCGCCGTTCTTCGCGATCTCATCCTGAGCGGCATCTGGCCCTCGGTGCATCTGTCCAAGGTCTTCCGCGCCGGTGAAGGCTCGTGGGTCCTGCGCAACGCGCCGGTGATGGCACGCGGCGACATGCCCGATCTCGAGCCCACTGATGACTTCGCCTTCTACGCCATCGATGACGCATCTGAGGCGCGTCGTGTCGCGTGCGAGGCCATGGCCGACGGTTTGCGCTCTGGCGTCGACACGCAGCTTCTCGCGCCGCAGCGCACCAAGGAGCTCGGCGTCGCAGGTCTCAACGCGTGGTGCAAGAACCTCGTCAACCCGCGTGACGACGAGTGGAAGATCAGCGGTGAGGTCGCGGTCGGCCTCTACGACCTCGTCATCCAGACGACGAACAACTACGACAAGGGCGTTTTCAACGGCGAGACCGGGCAGATCCGGGACGTGACCAAGAAGGCGCTCGTCGTCCATTTCGACGACGGCACCGAGGACGGCCGTCCGGTCGTCTATTCGCGCTCGGACGCCTTTGACCTCCAGCTCGCCTATGCGCTCACCGTTCACAAGTCGCAGGGCAGCGAGTGGCGGCGCGTCATCTTCATCGCGCACCCGCAGCACTCGTACATGCTCGAGCGCAAGCTCATCTACACCGCCGTCACGCGTGCTCGTGAGCACCTCACGATCATCGGCTCGCGCCAGGCCTTGCGGCGTGGCCTAGGCAACGTGCGTGACCGCTCGACCTTGCTCCAGCGCTTCATCGCGGAGGCCGCCAATGCCCGGTGACGCTCTCATCACGGTCGACGCAGCAAAGAAGGAGCTTCACATCGAAGCGCCTTACGACGCCGAGTTCATCTCCGCGCTCAAGAAGCTCATCCCCGGGCGCGATCGACGCTGGGACCCTGACGCGAAGATCTGGGTCTGCCACAAGATGTTTCTGCGCCAAGTGCAGGAGCTTTGCGAGGAGTACTACGATTCGGTTGACGTCGACGAGCGCAAGCCTCCGGTGCCTATGAAGCCTGTCGTGCTCATGGTCACGCCTGATGACGCGACGCTGGCCTACGCGAACATCATCCGCCACCTGACCGACAACGCACTCGAGCAGATCGTCACGCTCGCGATTACCGACCGCGCGCAAGGTCACGACACGCCGAGCATCGAGATCATCAAAAACGCTTGGCAACAAGTGCAGGCGTGGCGCGCTTCACGAGAGACGACGGGGTGAACTATGCCTGCGTGGGCTGCACTTCAAGTGATCTTGGACGACGTTCACAAGGAACGTCAGCGACAAGAGCGCCTCAAGCGTGAAGGTCGCTTTGACAACGGCGCCTCTGACGACGCCATGACCGACGCTGGGTGCCTCGCGGTGCTCGTCGAAGAGGTCGGCGAAGTCGCACGTGCTCTTCTCGAGCGCGAACGCTTGAGCAACGACGTCCACGGTAAGAACGTGCGCGATGAACTGATTCAGGTCGCTGCGGTTGCTTGCGCCTGGGTCGAGCGTCTCGATCGCGAAGGCCCGCGAGTGATCCAAAGGCGACCGAGCAAATAGCCATGGCGCGTCTTCAGCTTTCAGTCATCGATCACTCGCGCGCGTCGTCAGACCGCTACGCGCCTGAGCGCCGGCCTCCTAGCGAGGTCGCGCCCATGACCGATGCGCCTTCGCCTATCGGCTCGACCTTCTATAAGAGCCTTCTGCGCTGCCCACGCGAGCACGCCCACTACTACGAGGCGCGCGTCAAGCCTGCGCGTCGGCGTGAAGCGCTCGACACGGGCATCATCTGGCACGCGCCGCTTGAGGTCTACTACAAGCGCATCAAGGAGTGGCAAGAGGGGCGCTCGACCTTCGACAAGAGTACTTGGGACGGTCCTGACTTCTTCTGGGGTGGCTCCGCTGACGCCGAGAAGCAGGCCTTCGAGTACATCGAGCCGTTCATGACCGAGCCCGGCTACGAGAAGACCTATGAGGTCGTGACGCGTCTCTTGGGCGGTTACTTCAACTTCTACCGGCGCACCGACAGGTGGCGCATCCTCGCGGTCGAAGAGACCGTCATGTTTCTTGTCGACGGCTTCGAGTACTCGGCGCGTCTTGATCTCATCGTTGAGGACGTCAGCCGCGGCGGCATGTGGATCGTCGAGCACAAGTCGGCGAAGGCCATCACCGAGGACCTCGTTTCGAACTACCAGATGGACCTTCAGATTCTCGGACAGATCTGGCTTCTGCGTCACTGCGTCGATCTGTCGAAGTACCCGCCCTTCAAGGGCGTGCTCGTCAACATCGGGACCAAGGCCAAAGAGCCTAGGTTCGAGCGCATCGAGTGCTGCCCCAGTGATCTGCACCTCGCGTCGTTCGAGGAATCGATCCGGCGCTGGATTCGCATCCGGAACGAGTACGCGCTCGAGGGTTGGCCTCGTGCGCTTGGCAACTGCGCCGGCTTCGCGCGCGGCTATACGACCTGCGACTTCTACGACCTCTGCCACAACCGTCCAGAGTGGTCGCTTGAGGACGTGAAGCACGGGCCGCTGCCTACCGGCTACGACTACCGCGACGCGCAAGAGCCGGTTTGCGATCCGTCTGAAGGTTGAGCGCGCCGACGAACGGGCGCTCGAAAGGAACACGAATGTCTACGCTCCTCAGTCTGCTTCAGAACTCCAAACACATCATCCAGCCGTGGACCCATTGGTTCCTGCTCGGTGACACCGGTAGCGGAAAGACTACCGTCGCAAGCTCATTCCCGCGTCCGCTCTTCATCGTGCCGCGCAACGAGGGCTCGATGACGACGCTCATGGGCGGCGACTTCCCCTACAAGGAGATCTCGACGCGGCAGGACATGGACGCGATCCTCAAAGCGATCGAGGACGAGTACGCGCGCGACCCGAACGCGTTCCCGTTCGACACGATCGTGATCGAGTCGGTCAGCCACTACACCGACCTCATCATCGAGGAACTGACCTCGCACAACCGCTTCAACATGGACCAGCTGCGCTGGGGGCATCTCTCGTCGCACCTGCGCTCGGTGCATTCGCGTCTGCGCGCGCTCGACGTGCACACCGTCTTCACGTCGCTCGCCAAGATCCAGCGCAACAAGGATGGCGAGATCATCGACGGCGGGCCGCTCCTTCAGGGGCAGATGAGCTACAAGCTCCCGAGTGCCTGTGACGTTTTCGCGTACTGCGAAGTCCGCGAGGGCCGCCCACCGCAGTACGAGACGTGGTTCTCGACGCGCAAATCGATCCCGGCACGTTCGCGCTTCCGCGGCATGCCGCCGTCGATCAAGAACTTCCGGTTCGCTGACGCCAAGCCGTTTCTGACGGCGCAGCCGCAGCCGACCGCGGAGAGCAACGGCGCCGCCGCGGTGGCGACGTCCGGGGTAGTGACCAAGTAAGGAGATTCATCATGGCAAGAGTCGGATTCTCAATGGGCGAGAGCGAGGGCTTCACAGTCCTCCCCAAGGGCAGCTACGAGCAGGAGATCGTCAACTTCAAGGAGGGTGCTGCCAAGACCGGCACCAAGCAGTACATCATCAAGTGCAAGGTCGTCGGCGGCCCCTACGACGAGAAGGCGATCACGCACTTCTTCGCGATCACGGACAAGGCGGCGTGGCGCTTCCGCGAGTTGCTCGACGCGGCGCTCGTCGACTACGAAGCGGTCGACGCGGGTCGCAAGACCGAAGAGGGCAAGCCCATCTTCGATCTGTCCTTCGACACCGACGATCTCATCGGGCGCCGCTTCATCGCGGACGCGAGCGAGGAGACGGACACCAACGGCAAGGCGCGCAACAACTGGAACAACTATCGCGCGACGGCGGACGCTCAGTCGCAGGCGCAGCAGGGTGCTGCGGCAGCGACGCAGGCCGCGAACGGTGGTGCGCAGCCGCCCGCTGAGGTCGTAGGCGCAGGTCCGGACACGGGTCCGCTTCGTCGCGATCGCCGGCAGCCCGCGGCGGGGTAGCGATGACCGCGAAGGACAACGGAACGCCCCCGGAGCCGTCCGGGGGCGAGGCTGTGGAAGTCGACATGGCCCGTGTGATGGGCGACCGGATCAGTATGTTCGCTGGTCGTCCCATCGCCGCTGCGGACATGGATCGCCTGCTCGACATTATGGTGCACGAGCAGGCGCAACTTGAAGAGCAGATGTATCCGACGGCCTTCGACCTCAAGCAGCGCCTCACGCACCCGCGCTGGGCGCTCGAGCTTACGAGCCCAAACCATCCAGTCGCTATCGGCCTGATGGGCCACAAGCTCATACAGGACGTTTTCTCCTTGCCGCCCGAGTCGCAGGCGGACGCGGCACTTCGCGCGGCGAGCCTGCTCGCGCTCATCTCGGACGGCATGACCGCACGCGCCGTTCTCAAGATCTTCGGATTCCAGTACCGGTTCGCGCAGGCCAAGGCTGGCGCCGAATCGCGGATCGTCATGCCGACGTAGTAGTGGAGGGGACCATGCCCGACATGAAAGACAACAGGTGGTGGGACGCTTGGCCGACGGCAATCACCACCGACGACGAGATCGAAGACATGGCGCACGAGAACGGTGAAGACATCGCGCGCGAGCTCCTCACGCACATCCGTGATGAGCGTCTGCGCGAGGAGCAGCACGAGGTGACCGAGCCCACGAAACCGGTGACTGAAGAGCAAGGACGCGCAGCGTAATGAGCGCAGCAGACGATTTTCTGACGCCGCACATCATCGCCGAGGCTTTTGGCGAGATGGGCGGCGTCGGTCTCGACCCGGCGACCAACTGGTACTCGCAAGTGGTCGCAGAGCGGTACTTCATGACGCGCACGAACTTCGAGACCGTGCGCCCAGAGTGGTCGAAGATCGATCGCGACGGCGTCATCAAGGTCGTGGGCGACCCGTCGGTAGAGGAGGGCGACCGCTTCGAGTCACCGTGGGCAGGTTTTGGTCTCGTCTTCTGCAATGGCCCCTACTCGCGCGTGTCGGCGTGGAGCTGCAAGGCCAAGGAGGCCGACGAGTGCGTGCTCCTCTTGCCCGTCATGACGAGCGAGGGCTGGTGGCACAGAGACGTCGTCGGCAAGGACCCTGCGACCGCGATCCTTTTCTGGGAAGGGCGCTTGTCCTTTCTCGAGTACGACCCTGTGCTCAAGTGCGTGCGCAAGGCCAAGCACAACGCGCGTTTCGCGTCGGCGCTCGCCTACTGGGGCCCGCGTCCTGCGCTCTTCGCCGATGTGTTCACCGGATGCGGATGGTGCGTCGCGCCCAAGTACTGCGACGTCGCGAGGCTGTGATGGGGCAGCGAGTCAAACAGGGGATCTCGGTGCTTCAAGACTGGGTGATGATGCTTCCACTTCGTCACCAAGGAGTGCTCATCTCCGCCGTGCGCGGCTGCGACACCGCCGTGCGCCACGACGCGTCGAAGATGTTCGCACGGTGCTTGCGCGCGGCTATTTTGCACGCTGCTGTCGAGCGTCCGACCTCGTTCATCGATTTCGTTTCAGACGACGTCCTGCGTGAGCGCATGGACGTGTATCTGAACAACTGGGACCACTACCCGCAGCACTACAACATGCACGTCGTGCACGCGGCGGCGATCATCGCGTACTACGGACCCACAACGACGGTCCACACGCACGCATGGGGTGACTTCTACAAGGCCGCTTGCCGCAAGCTCCACCTCAAGCCCGAATCGATTCACGAGCTCGAAGAGCGGCTGTGCGCGGACGAAGAGTTCTTCCACGCGGCGCAGGACTCGAAGGTGAGCAGGCGATGACACACACCTGCCACGCCAAGGGCTGTAAGTGCTCCTGTCCGCCAGAGATGCTGATGTGCTTTCGGCACTGGCGCATGGTGCCCAAGAGCATTCAGCGCCGCGTGTGGGACGCGTACGTGCCCGGGCAGTGCAACCTCGATCCGCATCCGAGCGAGGAGTGGCACGAGGCGGCGGACGCGGCGATCGCCGCCGTCGCCGAGATCGAGGGCATCACGTGATGCCTTGGGTCTACTCGCACCGCGCCGATCCGGAGGTGAGGCCGCTCGCCGACAGGCACTACAACCGCCAGAAGCCCGGCAGTACGCAGTTCGTCAACGCGGCCTCGTGTGTCGTCTTCAAGAGCGGTGCGGATGAGATCGACGCCTTCTGGGTGACGACATGGCCGTACGCCTCGTTCGTCAAGCACGCGTGGCCCGGCGCGTGGATTTGCTCCGCGTTTCGAAACGAGTCGGAGATCCTCTCTAGCGATCTCATCCGCGCTGCTGTAGCAGCGACACGCGCGCACTACGGTGAGCCGCCGCCGCAAGGCATGGTGACCTTCGTAGACGCCTCGCAGGTCCGCCACAAGCGTGACCCGGGGCGATGCTACGTGCGCGCCGGCTTCACACGTCTCAAGGCGCAGACGGGCGCAGGGCTCATCGTCCTTCAGATGCTTCCCGCCGTCATGCCCATGGCGATGCCTGCTCGCGGCGCGATTCGCATCGCCAACCCGCATGTCATCGAGCGCGCGCTTCGTGAAGCGAGGGCGGTGGCGTGAATGGCCTTTCTCTATGCGCCGGCATCGGCGGATTCGATCTCGCCCTCCGGCTCGCGCTCGGCGAGTCCTATCGGACCGTCTGCTACGTGGAGAGGGAAACCTTTGCAGCCGCGACGCTGGTCGCGCGTATGCAAGACGGCTCGTTGGACGAGGCTCCTATCTGGGACGACCTCAGATCCTTCGACGCACGCCCGTGGCGTGGAGTCGTGGATATCGTCACTGCGGGCTATCCCTGTCAGCCCTTTTCCGTCGCCGGACGAGGTCGAGGCGAATCTGATGAGCGGCATCTGTGGCCGCACGTCGCGCGCGTGGTTTCTGAGTGCGAGCCCTCTCTCGTCTTCTGCGAGAACGTTCCACCCCATCTATCTAAGGGTTTTGACGTCGTCGCACGAGACCTTCAAGACTTGGGTTTCCTGGTTGCGGCAATCCTGCTCCGCGCTGAGGACGTTGGCGCGCCACACAAGCGAGAGCGCCTCTTCTTTCTCGCGCTCAACCTGGCCGACTTCGACGGCGAAGGATGCACACTCGTCAGGCAACCGAACGGCGACGTGGACGCCGGAGCGGCACACGGGGACGACGCTCACCGACGCGATTCGAAAGTGGCCGACAGCGACGTCGAGAGACTTTCGATCGGGCAAGAGCAATCTACACGACAGGAACGCGCGACCGCTCAACGAGGTCGCGGTCAAGTGGCCGACGCCGACATCGGAGGGCAACGGCGTTCACGCACAGCCGGCACCGGGGCAGCAGCGACGCTTGTCAATGGACGTATCGACGTGGCCGACGCCGACAGCGAGCGAGAACGCGAACAGGACACGCTCGCAGGTTCCGTCGGTGGTCGACGGTCGGGGCCATGGCCGGCATCTACAGCACACAGCGCTCCTGTTTCCAACGCCGACGATGCAGGATGGCACGAGCGGTCCGGGGACGTCGCCACATCGCGAGGGCGGTATGAACCTGCGAACGCAGGCGATGCTGTTCCCAACACCGAGCGCGACGGTGTACGGCTCGAGTCAGAACGGGATCAACGGCAAGGGCGGCGAGTTCGAGAGACCGAGTGCGAATACACCGAGCCTGATGACGCTCGCGGCGCGTGGAGCTTTGCCTTCCCACCAGGGCCTCACGACGTCGACGGATGGCGCCGTCTCCTCGAAGTCGAGCCTCGTGCTCAACCCGCAGTTCGTCGAGATGATGATGGGGTTTCCGATCGGTTGGACCGACTGCGAGCACTCGGCAACGCGGTCGTTCCGGCGGTGGCTGCACTTGCATTCGGACTTCTCTACCGGGAACTACGTCGATGAAGCGCTACCCGTACCAGTGTAAGGATACGGACCGCGGTGACGCGCGCGCAGCACCACTGCGCCTAGTGGTCTCGGAGACGGGTGCTTCGGTCGCGCTTGATTGTGGCCATCGGGTGTCTCGATTGCGGGGCCAACCGCCGAAGAGACGACGCTGTCTTGCGTGCAAGCGCGCGCAGCAGAGCAAGAAGGAGAACGCACATGAGCGCGACTGCGACGATGGCTGAGCCCGAGCCCGGGATGGCAAAAACTGAATCGAACATCGGGCATGACCTGACCAAGCTACCGGTGATCGGCCCTGAGTTCGCCGACTGCGCGCGCTGCGAGCTCAAGGACCAGTGCGATCGCGGCGCGTGGGCGCCGGCCTACCGCCCGAAGAAGTTCAACGGCCTGATGTTCATCGGCGAAGGCGCTGGCGCCCAAGAGGTCGCGCAGAAGGAGCCATTCGTCGGTCGCGCGGGACAGCTCCTTCGTGCGCTCTGCGACGAAAGCTCCGTCGGTCTGAACCGCGACGAGTGCTACATCACGAACGCGACCCTGTGCATGCCGCGCTCGAAGCAGAAGTCGCTCAACGAGGACTTCCCGCACGCGATCTACTCGTGCCTGCCGCGTCTCGAGAAGGAGATCTCGCTCGTCAGGCCGCGTGTCATCGTCGCGCTCGGCGCCGCGGCACTCATCAGCGTCACCGGCTACGAGGAGATCAAAAAGAAGCGCGTTCCGCTCGAGTGTACGTGTAACAGCGCTCGGCGCATCTTCGCTGTTCAGTGCACGAGTAAGCGCAAGGACACGGGTCAGAAGTGCACGTGGTACCTGCGCGGCAGAGGGACCGATCTCACGAACGCGGACACGGCGGGCCTGCTCGCGGCGCGTCCTGGCTACTGCCCAGAGTGCAATGCCTCGCTCGCCAAGCAAGCGCCCAAGTTCATCAAATGTCCCATCTGTAAAGGCCTCAAGACGACCGAGCACGAGCACAAAGAGTTCGTCCACGACTTCAACATCTCGGACATCGCGGGCGGCGTCTTGCGCGCGGAGAAGCTCGCGAGTCATTTCGACGAGTTCGGCGTCGCGTTCATCATCCCCACCTACCATCCGGCGTTTCTTCTGCGTCCGCCGCCAGAGGGCCGACGCGTGATGGCGGGCCAGTTCGCCGTTGAACCCGTCCTCAAGCACTTCGCCAAGGCGCGGCGACTGCTCTCGCAGAACCTCAAGTGGGACGTGCGCCACGAGGTGACGACCGATCCAGCCGTCATCGACGACTACACCAAGCACGATCTGAACTACGCGGTCGACATCGAGACCGAGGCCTGGGGTTTCGAGGTCGATGACAAGACGGGTGAGCGTAAAGAGGTCCAGCTAGACGCGACCAACTCGTGGGCCGTCTCCAAGATCAAGTGCATCGGCATCGGCGCGGTCGCCAAGGGTCACATGCTCGTCGTCGACACGCGCGAGGCTGGGCCGCTGCTCATCGCTGCTCTCAAGCGCTTTCTCGAGAATCCGGCGCGCCGCAAGACGATGATGAACGGGATCTACGACTACACCGTCATCAGGCGCTTGTGGGCGATCGACACCAAGGGCTACGTCGACGACGTCCAGACGGCGCACCACGCGCTCTATCCGGATGAGGACCTGAACCTCGCGCATCAGGCGTTCGCGTACACCGACAGCGAGGCCTGGAAGCCAGCGCGCAAGGTCAAGGGTGCTGAGGTCCACGAGAGCTTCGAGGAGCTCGCTCTCTATAACGCGCGCGACGTCTACAACACCGACGCCGTCCGCGAGTCGCAGGGCGCCGACAATGGCCGCGCGCGGCCTGGCTCACTGCTCGTCCAAGAAGGCTGCGACCTCGCCTACGAGATCGACATGGTCAAGCAGCGCATGGCGGTGCGCGCGTCGTGGGTCGGAATGCCCATCGATATGGACGCTCTCAACGCGATCGGCGTCGAGAGCAGGCACAAGGCGAACGAGGCGCTCTACCACATGCAGCGCATCATCAACGATCCGGCGTTCAACCCAGACTCGTATCCGCAGCTGTGCCACGTGCTCTTCGCGGATAACGGTCCCTTGCGTCTCGTTCCGCCAGGTAAGACAGAGTCGGGGAGTCCGTCGACGAGCAAAGAGGACCTCGCGAAGCTCAGCGAGCATCCGTTCGTCCAGCACCTTCTCAAGTACCGCGAGAGTGACAAGGTGCTTGGCACCTTCGTGCTCGGCGAAGACCTCAAGCCCGGGCCCGACGGTCGCATCCATCCGAACTGGAAGGTGCACGGCACCGTTACTGGGCGATGGTCCTCGAGTCCCAACTTCCAGAACTGGCCCAAGTGGATTCGCGCGTGCGTCGTCGCGCCAAGGGGGCGCCGCATCGTTGGCGCGGACTATAGCCAACTGGAACTGCGTATCCTCGCAGCGCTCTGCAACGACCAGAAGCTCATCAAGCTCTGTATCGAGGCCGACGAGGACCGCAAGCTCGAGCCCGACTGTGACCCGCACTCGTACGTCGCCTCCAAGGTCTTCGGCGAGGGCTTCACACGTCTGAGCCTCAAATCCGAGGCGCATCTCTCTGACAAGAAGATCAAGTGCAAGTGCGAGACGTGTACACGTAAAGCCCTTCGCGACATCGCCAAGCGTGTCATCTACGGCCTCAACTACGGCGCCGGCGCCCCGACCGTGCTCGCCTCCATCTACGCCGGCGGCTACGAAGGGCCTCCAGTCACGCTCCAGCTTATCGAGCGGACCAAGAACATCATTTTCACCGAGTTCGCAGGTATCCCCATCTGGCGCGACAACGCCTACAAGACCGCGTGCACGACGCGCGAGGTGCGTTCGCCGATCATTGGCCGCCGTCGTGTGTTCCCCCTCGGCGACGTCTCGCAGTCGGTCGTCTACAACTACCCGATTCAGTCGGGCGGTGCCGACATCATCGACTCACGTCTCGAGATCCTGGACGAGAAGATTCGCACGATCGATCCGAGCGCTGAGCTCATCGCGCAGGTGCACGATGCGGTCTACTTCGAGTGCGCCGAGCACTTGGCCAAACCCGTCGCAGACCTCATCGAAAAGACGCTCTCGTGCGAGTTCTCGCTCGTGCGTGGCGGTATCGAGATGCCGTTCCCGGCCGCTGCGGCCATTGCGCAGAACTGGAAGGAGGCAGCGTGAAGATCGTGGCGGTCGTCGTCGCGGTGCTCGTCTTCGCGTGGTTTGCCGGACGGCGCCTCACGCGCTTTTTCCGTGAACGTGAGCGCGCGTGGCTCATCAAGCTGGCGCAAGACGCTGGCTGCCACGCGCTCGCGCTTCGTGGCAACGTCGCGTACTTCATCTACCAGTCGAACAACATCTACGAACGCCACGACGTCTGGACGCACGTCCACGACCTCATCTGGGCGCACCCGTGGCGCGGTCTCGGCGTGATGCATCAGGTCGTCGAGCAACTGCCAACCGGCAGCCACGTCATCTGGACGAGGATCGAGTTTGCAGAACGGACTAAGCCGTTCGTGACGGAGGTGACCAATGAACCGCGCACGTTCTGAAGGGCTCGACACCCTGCTCGGTGAGCGCTTCAAGGTGCTCGACGACGGGTTCATCGTCGCCGTCGACTACATGGGTAGCGACGCCTCCATCGAGCGCGCAGCGCGCGTCTCCTACGGTGAAGGAACGCGCGCGGTGAGCGACCGCAAGACGCTCCTCCGGTACCTCATGCGGCACCGCCACACGACGCCCTTCGAGATGTGCGAGCTCACGCTTCACGTGCGCGTGCCGATGGACACGTGGCGCCAGTGGATTCGTCATCGCACAGCGAGCGTCAACGAGTACTGCCTAGCGCCGGGCACGCGCGTTCTGTGCGCAGACCTCACTTGGACGCCAGTCGAGTCGTGCCAGGTCGGTGATCTGCTTGTCGGCTTCAACGAGGAGCCGCTCAGGCTGCGCCGCAATCGGTTTGGCGCCACCGCGGTGACAGCTACCAAGCGCCTCGAACTCGAGTCCAAGCAGGTTGTCATGAAGCACGGTGCTGTCACCGCGAGCGACGGGCACCTCTGGGTGGCGCGGCGTCAAGCACGCGAGCCATACCGTTGGACTCGCACGGACGAGCTTAGGCCAGGATGGGAGGTCGCGTTCATGGTGAGGCCATGGGAAGGCCGTCACGACTATGACGCAGGCTGGCTTGCTGGGATCTTCGACGGTGAGGGTTGGTTCTCGCACGATGGCGATCGCTCGTTTCACGTCGGATTCGCCCAGAACGAAGGCGCGGTGCTGGACAAGGCCAAGAGCCTGCTCAGCGAGTACGCCATCCCGTTCATCAGCTTTCCACAGATGAGCCGTCACAACCGGACGATGACCGTCAGCGTCTCGCGGAAGTACGACGCGCTTCGGCTTCTCGCGACGGTCAGGCCTGTGCGACTGCTCGATAAGTGCCTATCGGTTTGGATGGGCGCTGGTCGTGTCACTGCGTATCCCAGTCAGGTCCTTGACGTTCGAGACGTCGGTGTGCAGCCCGTTATCGCGATCGGGACGGATCGAAAGACTCTCATCGCGGAGGGGTTCCTTTCCCACAACTCGACGCGCTACTCGGAGGCGATCGACTCCATGGCGAAGACGCAGCCTCATGGGTGGCGCGCGCAGTCGACGACCAACAAGCAAGGCTCCGGTGATGGGAAGATCGCGTGGCCCAAGGAGACCTCACATTCGCCGCACGATCCATTCAAGGCGAACGCAGGCTCGTGGCTGAGTGAAGCCGAGGACGCATTTCACCACGAGGCGCGCGCCATGTACGAGGAGCGCCTGAAGTTCGGTGTGGCCCGTGAGCAAGCGCGCAAGGACCTGCCGCTCTCGACCTACACCGAAGCGTACTGGAAGATCGACGCGCACAACCTGATGCACTTTCTCTCGCTCAGGATGGACTCGCACGCGCAGTACGAGATCAGACTGTACGCGAACGCCATCTACCAGATCTTCGAGGCGTGGCTGCCGATCACGGCGGCAGCGTTCGCAGACTACCGTCTCGGCGCGGTCACGTTCAGTCGCGACGAGCAGGAAGCATTCAAGCAAGCCATCAACGTCGCGACGTTGTTCGTCAACGAGGACGTGTTTCCGACCAAGCGTGAGTACGACGAGTTCATCGCCAAGCTCAATCAGCTCGGCCTTCGAGGATAGGAGCGCACATGACAGAGAAAGTCGATCACCCTCCGCACTACGGCGGCAAGGACGACGTGTACGAGGCGATCAAGGTCATCGAGGCGTGGGGTCTCAACTTCAGCCTCGGCAACGCCGTCAAGTACATCTGCCGTGCTGGCAAGAAGCCTGGCGCGTCTGCGCTTGAGGACCTACGCAAGGCCGCGTGGTACTTGAACCACGAGCTCGAACGCCTCCAGATGTCGTCGAACGGTGCTGATCCCGGGGCACTCGAAGCACCGGAAGCGCTGCTGCCGCTCGTCAACCTCACGCTCCACGACTTCATCCCGTCGCTACGTGTTGGCATGCCGATGGTCGTCTGTCCGCTCTGCCATATCAATACGACGATGACCCGCGACGTCGCGCGCTGGCGCTGTGACCGCTGCAAGGGCGTCATCAACCCGAACGATCCGGGCTTCGATCTCGTCACCAAGACGCTCAACCCAGCGTCGCAGGCGAGCAAAGACACGCACGAGAAGTACTGATGGCACGTTTCGCGGAAGGTACCGTCGTTCCTGTCGAGCGCTCGCGCGCTGAGATCGAGCGCATCGTCGTTCGCTACGGCGCCGAGCAGTTCATCTCCGGCTGGGAGCACGGGCGCGCGGTCATCGGCTTTCGATGTAAGGACCGGCTCGTGCGGTTCGAGTTGCCTCTGCCGCAGCAGGAGGACTTCGCGCGGCACCCGCGGCACACGTGGAAGAAGATCTCTCTCGAGCAGCAGACCAAGGCCTACGAGGCCGAGTGCCGGCGACGTTGGCGCTGTCTCGCGCTCGCCATCAAAGCCAAGCTCGAGGTCGTCGAGGCAGGTATCGCTACCTTTGAGGAAGAGTTTCTGGCGCACATCGTCTTGCCAGGAGGCGCGACCTTTGGACAATGGGCGACCAAGGCCTTGCCCGAGGCCTACGCGAGTGGGCGTATGCCTCCGCTTTTACCTCCTGGACCCTCAGGGTAGCCGCGTGAGTGCTCACCCGTGCTACGCTCACGTGCGCGATGGTCGACCAGAAGAACTTCATCAACTTCCGTGTCAACGACGCCCTCATCGAGTCGCTCGACCGATTCGTCAAAGAGCAACGAAAACGCGGTGTGAAGCTCTCGCGCGCGCAGGCTGCACGTCTGCTGATCGCGCAGGCGCTCGGTGACGACGTCGCCCGCGCCGCGATCGGGGCCCGTCTCGTTGAGGCCCAGCAGGCGATCAATAACGTCACGCGTTTGCTCAGCAATGAAATGAGCGCTCGGGTGTCCGTTCTACTCGAAGAGGAGTTCGCGGCTGACTAGGCGCTCTTCCGTGTGGTAGGATTTTCCAAGCGTGGGAAGGGAAAAACCAATGGAAGCTCAACGTGGAGCGCCGCCAAGCACGTACGCGATACTCGCCGCTATCGAGGGACAAGAAGGGGCGTGGCGCAGGGTCGCGGTCGCAACCGCGATACGCTCGTTGATGATCGCGCCAGGCCTTTGGATCGCTGGCGTGAGGGGCTGGAAGGTCGCTACGGGTGCGCTCGCTGGCTCGATCGGCATCACCGCCGTGCTCTACGCCTACTACGCGCTCATCAAGGCGCGGCAGGCGGCGAGCGCCACAATCCCAGCGACGGCGACGCCGCCTACTACTGAGAGCACCACCGAGGCGACGAACGGAGACTCGTCGCTCAACTAGGAGTGATGGCTGAGGAACGCCGCGACTCTGCTTTCGACATCGGGCGCCTGCTTCGCAAGGTGACCGTTCTCGAGGAGACGGTGTCGACCAAGGTCACGCAGCTCGAGCGCAAGGTCTCGAGCCTCGAAGTCGACCAGCAACGTCAGAACGAAACGCTCCAGAAGATCATGGCGACCCAGACGCTACAAGGTGAGCGGCTCAGCGATGTCGGCACAACGCTCGACACCATCGCAGAGTCGGCACGCGAGTGGGCGTTGCTCAAGCCACTCAAGAAGCGTGTCGGATGGATCGTCTGGGCCGCACTCATCGCGATTCCTGGGTACGCTTTCGCGTTCGGGGTCCAGTACGCGCACTTCGATTCAATCGCCGATGACGTCGCCAAGCTCAAGCGCGACGCGGACAGCGATGAGCCGAACTCACCCGCTGCCAAAGAGAAGAAGTGGCAGAGTGACATGGTGCAGGCGGTTCATGAGCTAACAAATGAGGTGCGTGCAGGCTCGCGCGGGAGCACTGAGCGGATCGACAACATCAATAGCCGCACACGTGACATCGAAAAGGCGCTCTCCAAGCGGAGAATCCTTCGTGCCCCGCCATAAGAACTCAAAAGAGCCTACGCGCCCCGTTGGACGCCGGACTGGTGAGGGCCCTGTCTCGATGGAGGTAGCCGCATTCCGGAGCCTGCTCGTCGCCAAGAACATCCTCGTGCAGGAGGATGACAAATGGGACCAAGAACTCGAGCACTTCGTCGCTGAGAGCTACCGCCGCATCTTCGATCTGGGCGCCAAGAGCGCTGTCGAGTCGACCAATCGCGTGCGGCAACTGGAAGACACGGTCGATGAGCGTGAGCGGCGTATCGCGCAACTCGAGCGTGAGGTGACCGCACTCCACAAAGAGCTTCGTGCGTATAAGAAAGGCGCGAGATGACCGAGACAGGAGGCAATGGACTCGATCCCGACGATATTGTTCTCGTCGTCGACGACGAGGAGGGGATTCGTGAGAACATCGCCGAAGCACTCGAGGATGTCGGTTACACGGTTCGTACAGCTGCCAACGGCGCTGAAGCGATCAAGGTTCTCGAGGAAGGCATCGTGCCTTGTCTCATCATCCTCGATCTGTGGATGCCGGTGATGGACGGGTGGAAGTTCATCGAGCATCTGCGCGACAACATAGACACTGCGAACGTCCCTGTGTTCATCATCACCGCAGCAGATGCGATAAGGAATGTGGGTATGGGTGAAGTCGGATTGATCAGAAAGCCGTTCCAGATCGAAGCACTGCTCCGGATGTGCTCCAAGTTTTGCAGTGTGCTCTTCGCGTGCAGCGTGCTCGCCGCGTCCGCGTGTGGCGCCGCAACCCCCAAGGTCGTCGCCATCACGACGGTGAGCGCAACCTGCGAAGACATCGAGCAGCGCATCGAAGATCAAAATCCCTGCTCAACTGACCTTGAAACGGTGCAAGGCGAGCTCGCATGCACACGCCGCGTCTGCGGCGAGCTCGTCCACCGGCTTGAGACCTCTGGAGGTGAGTGATGCCGTCGATTGGTGACGACGCCCTCAAGATCGTCATGCGCGTTGCCGAGAACGCTGCGCCCTACATCTTGGCGCTCGTCGCCGCCAAGGGTGAGAAGGGCGCCATCGAGGAGATCAAGAAGCTCACCGCGCAGAAGCAGGCCGCGCGCGACGAGCGCGTGAAGAAGAAGTTCAAGAGCAAGAAGAAAACTTCTTGACCACCGGTGACACCTCGGATATATGTGGACTCGCGGTTACGTATGCTCTGAACTTCGCGAGGGAGGCTCGGCCCATGGTGGGGCGGGCCTTTCCTTTTCAGGTAGCACTCATCCTTCTCACGCAGCGTCGAACCCATACCCCGTGTAGTTTTGGGAAACGAAGCGGGAATGGTCGACACTCCCAACGCCGTAATAATCACCTGTGGGCGGGTAGCTCCCGGTCCGGTGTCTCTTCGCTAGAGACGGTCGTGTAACTGTTCGGCGCTGCGTGAGCAAGATGAGCGATTGGCCTTCGAACTGGCGTTCTGATACTGCGCACGGGCCACGCATCGACGGCATGGGCCGGAGCGAGCTCGAACAAGAAGTCTACGCTGCTCGGCGCCGCGCTGCGCTCGACGTGCATACCGCGGCGACGCTAGAAATGATCGACGCCGTTCTTGGCGAGGACACCGATGAATAACGAGGTCATCATCTACGGCAAGAAGGTCGCGCTCCCCGCGGATGAGGACATCGTGGTCCGCACGTGGGAGGACCACGGCCTTCGGTTCACGGCGAAGCAGGGCGGCGTCCGGCCTCGCAAGAGCAAGCCCTACTTGAACCTCCTTCACTGGACAGGCTCAGAGAACCCCGCCAAGCGCGTCTTCGCGAACCTGCTCAAGCGCAAGAGCGCAGGGGCGCCCTACGGCCTGTCGTGCCACGCGGTGCTCGATTACGACGGCGTCTTGTGGCAGTTCGCCGACTTCGGCACCGACATCACGCTTCATGGCGGCGAGGTCAACCCGATCTCGAACGGCTTCGAGATCCAGAGCAAGGCCTTCCCGCCAGCGGCTGCGGCGGTCCCGCGCGGTACGCAGCGGCAGTTCATCAAGGGCCGCGATCGCTCGGTGCTCACGTTCACGACGCCGCAGATCAACACCATCGGCGCCGTCCTCTACACGATGAACCAAGTGTTCAAGATCCCTGACGAGATCCCGGGCTGGGAGGACGACGACAAGGAACTCGAGATCTACCCTTACGCGCTGCCGCCAGGGGTCGTTTTCAAGGGCACGGCCTGCCACTTCCACTTCTCGCGCAAGAACAAGAAGAAGATCAACGGCGTCACCAAATACGTAACCGTCAAGGACAAAGACGGCCGCATCATCAGTGGCAAACTCGACGCTGGCTTGCAGTTGCTCCAGATGCTTCGGGATGAAGAGGGTTACCATCCCGCAGACGTAGGCCCCTAGGGCCGGCCGTAAAAGACGTTCGCTGTCTCGAGACGGGCACAGACGCGCGGCAAGCGTATCCAGTGGAGGCTCTCGCGCCTGTCGAAGTGCCACGCTGAAGGGCACGGGTCTCTGAGCGTGCCTGTGTTGAAGGCCTCGACGACGCCGCGGACGTCCGCTGGTAGCGTCGCCCATGTGAGCGCCCTGATACGGCGTGCTCGGCGAGACCGCCGCGAGGGCCGTAGCGGTGCGCAGTAGGCGCGGACCTGCTCGCTGAAGCTCCAGCGGACGCGTGCTCGGGTTGCTTCCCAGCGTCGGTGCAAGAGATGCGCGATGATTGCGTGGTCGAGAGCGCTTCCGCCTTCGCCTACGAGGGCTTGGCCGAGGACGAGCGCGGTCGCACGGTTGAAGTGCTCTTTGGGGACGTCCGCGCGGCTGTGGCACGTCCCGATCAGCGTCGAGATGATGAGCGCTACTCCTACGCCGACAAGTGGCCAGTGCGTTGTGTCTTCATCCATCGCCGTCGTCGTCGAGTGTCTGGGTCGCTTCGGTCTCTCTCGGTAATCCCTTCATCGGCTTTCGTCGACGGGGACGACGCCGCTTGGGCGGCTTGGAACGCGACTTTTTCTTCGCCGCGCCGCTGAGGCGACGTGGCTCACCCGATGGACGACGTGGGCGCACGGGCCGTTTGGTCGCTTCCGGCTTTGGCCAGAAATAGAGGGCAGCACCGCACAAAGCGACGATGCCAGCCGTCGCGAGCGCGCCGACGAGGAGCAGGTTCGGCTCTTTGGCTGGTGGTGGGACTAACGCGGGGACCGCGGTCCCGTTTTGACTCGTGCCATTCGCACTGTTCGCCACTGAAACTGCCTCGTCGGCCATGCTCGAACCTTACGATGCACACTCGATACCGCGCAAGCGTGATTCTGTTCTCGACTGTGCTCACTTGTGAATCTATGATGACGCGCAATGCCGAGCGCGTTCCTCACCGGAGGTCATGGCTTTCTGGGGTCACGCGTGGCAGAGCGGCTTCGCAAGCTCGGCTGGAAGGTGCACGCGCCGACACCAGCAGCCTACGACGTCCGTGATACGTCGATGTGCGAGGTCAGTGAGGACGTCATCATCCACTGCGCGGCGCGCGTGGGTGGTATCGGCGCCAACCGCGCGCGTCCTGCGGTGTTCTTCGCCGATAACATGCGCATGGGCTTGAACATGCTTGATCTCGCGGCGACGAGTGGAAAGCCGATCGTCATGGTCGGCACCACCTGTAGCTATCCGAGCCAGCTCACGCCTCCCTTCGACGAGGAGCAGATCTGGGACGGCTACCCGGAGCCGACCAACGCCCCGTACGGTGTAGCCAAGCGCGCGCTGCTCACGGCGGCGCGCGCCTACCGCGATCAGTTCGGGGTGCGCGTGACGACGCTCATTCTCGCGAATCTGTACGGACCCGGCGACGCGAACGATCTCGTCACCTCGCATGTCATTCCAGCGATCGCGCGCAAGATGGTGAGCGCCGTCTTGCACAACAAAAAGACACTCACGCTTTGGGGCGACGGCTCTCCTACACGCGATTTTCTCTACGTCGACGACGCCGCTCGAGCGATCACGCTCGCGGCCGAGAGCATGCTCTCGGACGACCCGCTCTCGAGTGGTTCGTACTTCAACATCGGTACAAGCCTCGAGATTTCGATCCGTGAGGTCGCGCTCAGGATCGCGAAACACGTCGGTCTCGTCGACGCCGTCATCATCTGGAACCCGGAGGAGCCGAACGGGCAGGAGCGTCGCGCGCTCGACTGCACCCGCTTCCGAAACCGTACTGGGTGGGCACCGCTGACGAGTCTCGAGGATGGGCTTCGTAACGTCGTTGAGCACGAGAAACAGCGCGCGGGGCATGGCGATGCGTAGGACGGCACTCGTCACTGGGATCACCGGTCAAGTAGGAAGCTACTTGGCCGAGACGCTCCTCGAACGTGACTACGACGTGCACGGCATCGTCAGGCGTGAGGCGGCGTTCGACAACATCTCGTCCATCCGCCACAAGCTCACGCTCCACTACGGGGATCTCCTCGACGAAGGCCGGCTGATTCGAATCCTCGCCTCTGTGCGCCCGCATGAGCTCTACAACCTCGCCGCACAGACGCACGTTCAGATTAGCTTCGAGCAGCCCGTCTATACGGGCGACGTGACCGCGCTCGGGCCGCTGCGCGTCTTCGAAGCGGTCCACACGCTTGGGCTCGAAACGCGCGTCTACCAGGCGAGCTCTAGCGAGATGTTCGGGACCAGCGCGCCGCCGCAGGGGCTCGATACGCCGTTCGTGCCGGTGTCGCCATACGCCGTCGCCAAGCTCTACGCACACCAGCTCGCGGGCCTCTACCGCGATAGCTACGGGACGTACATCGCGCGCGGGATTATGTTCAACGCCGAGAGCCCGCGCCGGAGCCCACACTTCGTGACGCGCAAGATCGTGCAGCAGGCTCTCGAATGCGCGTTCGGCTGGCGCGACAAGGTCACGCTCGGCAACACACTCACGCGCCGCGACTGGGGCTACGCAGGCGACTACGCCGAAGCGATCTGGGAGACGCTCCAGAAGCCGACACCTAGCGACTACATCATCGCGACCGGCGTCAGCCATTCGATCCCCGACTTCGTCAAGCTAGTCTTCGCGATGGTCAACGACATCAAGAGCAAAAAGCGGACGCTCAATATCGACGAGCACGTGAGCGCGTTCAGCCCGGACTGCATGCGCCCCATCGATGTGCCCGACCTGCGTGGTGCGCCGAGCTTCGACACGCTCTCGTGGCGCCCGCGGACGAGCCTCGAGCACTTGGTCGCGCTCATGGTCTCGAGCGACCACGTCGCTCTTCTCTCACGAGGCCCCGATTACTAAAATGGCACTCACCGTCAAGAAACGCGTCAAGTTCAAGTCCGGGCACTCGACCTATCTCGTCGGTGACGGCGATGTGCAGAAGAGCAGCATCGGCCCGTCTTACCACGTGACGGTGTACGCGCGCTGCGACGCGTGCGCGGCGACGCGCACGTATCACCTCGAGTTCAACACGGCCAAACGCGCGCTCTCTACTGACCCGCGCTTGCCCAAGCGTGTGCACACGTGGCTCACGCGGCACGTGCGCGACATCGTCTACGCGCGAGCGAACTGATGCGCGTGCTCCTCACCGGCTCAGCGGGCTTCATAGGACATCACGTCCTAGAAGCGCTTCTATCCGAGACCAAGTGGGACATCGTCGGGCTCGATCGGCTCGACTGCTCGAGCACGCTTGAGCGCCTCCGCCACGTCTCTGGGCTACCGAGCAAGCGTTTCAAGCACATCTGGCACGACTTGCGCGCGCCTGTGAATGACATGCTCGCGAACCTGATCGGGCCCGTCGACATCATCTTGCACCTTGCGGCGTCGACGCACGTCGACCGCTCGATCGTCGACGCGCTCCCATTCGTCTACGACAACGTCGTCGGGACAGCGCACATGCTTGAGTACGCGCGAGCGCTTCAAGGTAAGCAAGGCCCGCTCACGCTCTTTTACTACCAGTCGACCGACGAAGTCTTCGGGCCAGCGCCTGATGGCGTAGCGTACAAGGAGTGGGATCGCTTCCACGCCTCGAACCCGTACGCGGCGACCAAGGCAGCGGCCGAAGAGCTCGCACTCTCCTATCACAACACGTACGGCGTTCCGGTTGTCGTCGGGCACCTGATGAACTGCTTCGGCCCGCGGCAGCATCCGGAGAAGTTCTTGCCGCTTGTCATCAACCGCGTGATGAACGGCTACGGCGTTCAGATTCACAGCGACCGGACGTGCACGGTGCCCGGCTCTCGTGTCTACCTACACGCGCGTACGGCGGCGCGTGCCATCCTCGCCATCATCGAGTCCGTGGAAAAGGGCACGCTCACGCTTGGTGACAAGATCAATATCCCTGGCGGCACGGAGATCGACAACCTCCGTTTCGCGCAGATCATCGCCGAGGAGGTCGGACAGCCGCTCAAGTACGAGCTCGTCTCGTACCACGCCAATCGGCCTGGTCATGACCTCCACTATCGCCTCGACGACGCGCGCTTCAAAGAGCTCGGCATCAGCTACGGCGATATCACGGGCGACATCCGGATGACCGTGCGCTGGTACATGAAGAACAAGGCGTGGCTCAGGGCATGAGCGCATGAGCACCTCCGGCATCGTCTTTGTGCGCACGCACCACGTCTACGACTCGTACGACGTCTATTGGAAGCTCATCGAGCTTGGCGGTTTCGAGACTTGCTACGTAGACGAGATCGACTTCGAGCGCGTGGCGACCTACGTCATCACGCCGATCAATGGCGAGGTCTCCGGGCATCTCGTCGCGAATGTACGCACCACACGGCGCAAAGCGACGCTCATCTGGTGGTGCTTGGAGCGGTTCGACGGTCCTGGCATGCGTGAGCACCGGCCTTCAGACATCGTCGATGAGGCGCTCGGCTACGGCTTCGATAGGTTGTGGACGAGCTGTCGCGAGGTCAGAAAGCTCGACCCGCGTCTCGAGCATGTTGTTTTGGGTTCAGACGCCCGCCTCGCAGAGGCAGAACCACGTGGCGGCGAGCTCTACGACTTCACGCACCAGTCGTACGCGTGGGGCCGCCGCATGATCCTCTACCGCAACATGATCTCGCTCGGTCTGCGCGAAGGGCACTCGACCTGGGGCAAAGACCGCGTGAGCGTGCTCTCGAACTCGAAGGTGCTCGTCAACGCGCACCAGTACGACATGCCGGTCTACGCGCCGCTCCGATTTGCGCTCGCCGCTGCCTACCGCCTCCCTGTCGTGAGCGAGTACATCGAGGACCCGTATCCCCTCGTAGGGGTCATCGAGTCAGTCAAGTACGACGCGCTGCCTGGGCGCGTCTACGACATCGCGCGTAACGCTCACTCTGAGGTCAGGCGTGCGATGGGCGACCTCGTACATCAGAAGCTCTGCGTCGAGCATCCGTTCGCGCAAAGCGTGCTTGAGGTCGTATGAGAACGCTTCCACTCTCGCGTGGTCTCGTCGCGCTCGTGGACGATGATGACTACGTCCGTGCGTCCGTGTTCAAGTGGAGTGTGATTCGTGCTGCCGGTCCACGTCCGTATGTCTTCCGGATCTTTCGGCGTGATGGGCGGCGAGAAAACGTCTATTTGCACCGTTGGTTGTTGGATGCACCGACGAATCTTCAAGTCGATCACATCAATGGCAACACGCTTGACTGTACTCGCGGGAACCTTCGGCTGGCTACATGTAGCCAGAATCACATGAACCGTCGTTCGAAGGTCCGCCGGAAACACAGTCCATACAAAGGTGTCTATTTTCGCGCGGATTTGCGTACACGGCCGTGGTACGCCCAGATCGGATTCGAAGGTCGCACGCAACCACTGGGGACATTCGCAACGGCGGAAGACGCCGCACGCGCTTATAACAAAGCTGCGGTAACGCTGTTCGGTTCGTACGCACGTTTGAATGTGGTGCCACTATGAGAATACACGCGGCAATGTATTTAGATTGGCAGGACGTGATCCAGTACCCGATCGAGTACGTGATGCGCTCGATCGCGTTCGCCGAGCACCTGCACCTATTTGCGTCTGATGCGGCGAACCTTCAGGCGCTCAGCGTTGCAGCACACCGCGTCGGTAAGGTGGTAACGCTCCACAGCGAGCTCGGCTTTCACATCGCGTCGCCCGGCGACATCCCGCGCATGATGAACCACGCCGTTGCGGCGACGCGTGACGACTGCGATTTCCTAGTGCTCGTCCAAGCAGACACACTTGCGACGCCCGAGTCGTGTAGAGCCGTAGAGTGGTTCGCACAGAAAGCGAACCTCGCTCGCGCGCTGCATCTGAACTGCGAGATCGGCATGATGCACCACTACTCTGGCGGTGGTTGGGGCCATAGCATCGTGGGCCATGACTGGGGTGGCCGCTTCGAGGGTGACGGTATCGGCAAGAACGCCGACGACTCGCACGTCGCGAACCTGTGTGAGGAGAACCGGCACGACTTCGGCTACCTCGGTCTCGTGTGCCTCGAGATCGGCTCACTCGGCGTCGATTACTACTACCGGCACATCCGCCAGCACGTTCAGACGTGGAACGAGGATTGGCTGCTAGGGGCGCGCGTGCGCACCTACGGCTCGGGCCACCGCGACGACTTCATCCGGATGAGCCTACTCGATCTGCGCAAACGCATTCATAACACTCGGCCGCTCACTGACGTGACGGTGCTAGCACCCAGGTACAACCAAGTCCTCGACGATCTGGGTCTGCGTCACGAGCACGAGCGCATCCTAGAGATCGGTCGCGAGGTCGAGAAGGGCGCACATGCATCAAGGTAACCGCGACTTTCTCGACTACCTCGTGGGTGAGTACACGGAGGCGTTCACTCACGACGCGTGCGTGCTTGAGATCGGCGCACGCGACATCAACGGTAGCGTCAGGCCGTGGTTCAAAGCAGCGCGCTACATCGGGCTCGACAAGGAGTACGGCCCCAGCGTCGGGATTGTCTGCGACTTCGCGCGCACGATCGATCCACTCTGGGGCCGTACCTTCGACGTTGTCGTGTGCTTCTCGGTTCTCGAGCACGAGCCGCGGTGGCATGCGCTACTCGACAATGCCCTGCGTGTGCTCAAACCGGGAGGCCTTCTCTTTCTCTCCTTTGGCGCCGACGGTAACAAGCACCATGCACCGGAGCCGTGGGCACCCGTGCCCGTCGATGACTTTCTCACGTGGTGCGAGACGCGAGTATCCTCGGTGCGCATCGTCGAGGCCTTCTTCGAGCGCGTACGCTTCAATCCTGACTGCGAAGGCTGCTACGACGCCATTCTTAGAAAGGCGGAGACGTGAAGACGCTTGCCTTCTTCAGCGTGCACTTCGGTAGCGAGTATCTCGCGTGGGCCGTCAAGGCGCTCGAGCCCGTCGTAGACGAGGTGCACGTCCTCTACGCGCCCAAGCCGAGCTACGGCTTCGCGGTCACGGACGCCGTCAATCCGGACACTGAGGATCATCTCCGTGCACAGGCCGAGCGCTTCATGCCGCGCCAGAGCAAGCTCTGCTGGCACAGAATCGAGGCGCACAGTGAATCGGAGCACAAGAACAACGCCTATCGTATTGGTGATCTCCGAGGTGCGGACGTCGCATTCGTCATGGACGCCGATGAGGTTTGGCCCACCGAGTCGGCTTTTATGGCCGCTGACTACGTCAGGTCCGTCCGTGGCGCACGTCGATGGCTCTGTGACTTCAATCATTTTTTCATCACCTTCGACTGGGTGGTGCGCGATGCTTTCCGGCCTGTACGCATGATCGATCTGCGCGTGACGAACGAATCGGACGCGCACCTTCCGCGTCGTGTACAGGACCCGCTCAAGATCCAGCACTTCAGTCTCGTGCAGTCGCTCAAGACGCAGCGCTACAAGCGCACCTGCCACAGCCACAGCCCGGAGCTGCTAGAGAACTGCCCCAACTGGGTCGACGACGTCTGGTGCAAGTGGCAGCCGGGCTTCGAGCATCCGTTTCTGCATCCGGTGATGCGTGACTTCTGGGCGCCGGCGCCGACACCACCAGAAGTGCGCGAGTGGCTCAGCGTCTTCATGCCCGACCACCCCTACTATCCGAACATCGACCCGCGGCAGTACCCGATCATCCCATGACCCGTGCGATGCGATTCTTGGTGACAGGTGGCGCGGGCTTCATCGGCTCGCACCTCGTGGAGTCGCTTGTTGCGCGCGGCGACGAGGTCGTTGTCATCGACGATCTGTCTACAGGCCGCATCGAGAACCTGCGCGCGGTCAAAGACCAGATCGAGCTCGTGACGGGTCCGGTGCAGCGAACGACCACGCTTCACTGGATCGTGTCGAGTGTCGATGTCGTCATCCACCTCGCGGCGACCGTCGGCGTTGCTGCGGTCATGCGCTCGACGGCCAAAGCGATGCGCAACAATCAGCGTGCGACCGAGGCCGTTGTGGAGACCTCGCTCGCGTATCACAAGCCGCTCGTCTTCGCCTCTACCTCGGAGGTCTATGGCTTGGGCAAGACCTTTCCGTACCGCGAAGACAGTCACGCGGTCTTTGGGCGGAGCTTGCGCTGGAGTTACGCGATCTCGAAGCTTCACGACGAGTTTTACATGCGCTCGCTCGCGGAGGAGATGAGCCTCGACGTCCGCATCGCGCGTCTGTTCAACACAGTGGGCCCGCGGCAACTCGGCCACTACGGGATGGTCCTGCCGCGCTTCATCCACGCAGCGCTCCACAACGAGCCGCTCAGGGTCTACGGCGACGGACAGCAGACGCGGACCTTCGTACACGTCGTCGATGTCGTCGCGGGGCTTACGGCGCTCGCTGATAGTTCGGTGCCGCGCGCGGTGACCGTGAACCTCGGCGGGAACGAAGAGACCACGATTCGTGCGCTCGCCGAGCGCATCATCGCGCGTCTTGGGTCACGTAGTCGCATCGAGCACTTGAACCACGCCGAAGTCTATGGCGCGAACTTCGAGGACATGCCCAAGCGCGTTCCGGACACGACCTGCGCGCAGAGCGCATTCGGGTTTACGGTCACACGGTCACTCGATGAGATCATCGACGACGTCGCTGAGTCGCTGCGCGCAGAGCGGCTCACTGTACGGCCAGTGAGGACAGCGTCGTGACGAGTTCGTGGTTCCCGGCACATCCAGTGACTGGCAAGCACTACGTGCTCTGTATCTCGCCAGAAGCGGGCCCCTACGCCGACATTTGGAAGATGTACACAGAGGCTGCACGTGCGCGTGAGTGGCTCCGCGTCGTCCCATTCAACGAGATCGGGATGTACCGGACGATGAGCTTCTACGACGACCCTGACGTCGTCTTCGTCATCTTCGAACCGACGAAGTTCGATCCGTGGCCGCGTGCCGCACGCAAAGCTCGCGTCGTCGGCGTCTATAGTGAAGCGCTCGGCGGTGACCTCCTGGCTGCACACAAGGTGCACCTCGATCGCTTCACCGCGCTCGTACACCGCTACGACGCGGTCGCCGTTCATGCTCCCGGTGTGCAAGAGATCCTGAGCACGTACTACGGGACGAGTACTGACGTGCGCCTGCTCCCGATCGGCTGGTCGCCAGAAACGATGGGTGCACCAGACTTCGAAGCCGAGCGGTGGTCACCTCCTGTCTTTCTTGGCTCAGAGGTGGGCCGCCGCAAGGCTGTCATCGATCGTCTCGCGTCCGAGATGGTGATCGAGTGGCCGCGGACCGTCTATGGCGACGACGCACTCGCGATTCTTCGGCGGAGCCGCCATTATCTCTACGTCGCGCACTCACTGTGCAGCACGTTTTCGACGTGGCGGATTTGGCAGGCACTTGCGTCCGGTGCGGCGCTAGTCGCCGAGTGCGCCAGCGACGCCGATCAGACATGGCCGGCGGTGCCAGGGCTTCACTTCGTCAGCCTCGATACGATGGAGCCTAGCGAGGTCCGTGAGAAGGTGCTCGCGGTGGATCTCTCCGTCTACGCCAAGCGTGCGTACGCTGATCTCGGTGAGCGCTTCTCAATCGACCGCGTCATCGAGGACTATCTCGTCCCACTCGGCACATGAATATGACCTACCGCTACCCTCTGTTCAGGCCGAATGTGGCACACGACGTCGTGACGACGCTCTATGACGTCTTCGCATCGGGCGCGCTCACGCAGGGTGCACGTGAAGCTGAGCTCGAGACCGTCCTGTCGCAGCTTTTCGGCAACCGGCTCGCGCTGACCAACTCTTGCACGTCAGCGCTTGACCTCGCCGCGCACCTCGCACCGATCAGGCCGAACTCGATCGTGCTCACGACGGCGCAGACGTGTGCAGCGACAAACTCGGTCTTCGTGCACCGAGGTGCCATCCTAGGTTGGGTCGACGTCGATCCGCTGACCGGCAACATCACGCCGACGACGCTTGAGCGTTGGTTCGACGAGAACCCGAGCCTATCGGTACAGCATCGAGTGAGCGCGCTCGTCACGGTCGACTGGGGCGGCCGGCCGTGTGACTACGATAGCCTCAGAGCCGTTCTCGACCGACGCCTTCATACAGGGGTCACGATCATCGAGGACGCCGCGCACGCGACGCTAGCTGAATACAAACAGACTCCAATCGCACGCTCGGGTGGCGATTTCGTCTGCTTCTCGTTCCAAGCCATCAAGCACTTGACGACTGGTGATGGTGGCGCGCTCGCGTGCCGTGCGCCGCAGATTGATCACTTCCGTGCGTGCAAGCTCAAGTGGTTTGGCATCGACCGCACCTTGCCGGGGCCACGCTTCATGCAGGACATCGAAGAGGTCGGCTTCAAGTACCACATGAACGATGTCGCGGCGGCGATCGGGCTCGCGAACGTCAAAGAGCTTCCGACAACGATGGCGGCCCATCGCTCGAACGCGCGTCAACTGTGGGAGCGGCTGCTCAGTGTGCCGAAGATTTCGCTCGCGGACTTCGACTACGGCTCGAGCTACTGGTTCTTTCCGCTTCTCACCGACGAGCGCGATTCGCTCGTGGCCACACTAGACAGTGCCGGAATCGAATCGAGCCAGGTGCACCGCCGGAATGATTCGCTGACTGCGTTTCGGCGCGCGAGCCTCGTCGCGCACACGACCTTGCAGGGACTCGACTCGTTCTCGCAGAGGCAACTCAACCTCCCGTGTGGTCGCTGGATGACGCCTGCCGCAATGGATGAGGTCGCAGACGTCATCAGGACGTGGGCCGGCGCGTGACGGACAAGATTCGCCAGTTGCTCTCCGCGGCCGACGTCTCGCTGTACGAAGCTACGACCGCCGAAGACGCAGAATCGATGCGCACGAGCCGTAACGAGTGCGCCGGCGCCCTCACGCGCTCGGCGGTGCACATCTCGCCAGAAGAGCAGTCCGCGTGGTGGCAGACGCTCAACCGCGCGTTCTTCACGCCCTACGTCGTCACGTACAAGGGCGAGCACGTCGGCTATGCGATCAAGCGCCTTGAGAACGGTCGCTGGTGGCTCACGGCGGGTCTGCGCGCGCCCTATCGAGGTCGCGGCCTTGGCTTCATCGTGTTCCGCAAGCTCATCGCGCTCACGGGCACGCCTTGCTATCTCGAGGTCAACACCGACAACGTCAGCGCGCTCAAGCTCTACCGGCGCCTCGGCTTCAAGGTGATCGACTTCACGGAGTTCGGCGCGACGGCGTTTTTCACGATGGAACTCTGCAAGCCTCCACCCCTCGTGAGCATCATCTTCGGGACGTACAACCGCCGGCAGATGCTCACCAGGTTCTTGAACGGCCTCGAAGAGCACATCCGCGAAGTGCCGTACGAGATCGTGGTCTGTGATGGCGGCTCGACCGACGGCAGCCGCGAGATGCTAGCCGAGCGCGACAACGTGCTCCTCATCGGCGAGCGGCGTCTGGAGGGCGCAGTCAAAGCCTTCAACCAGTGCTACGCGCTGAGCCGCGGCGAATACGTGGCGCTCCTGAACGATGACCTCGTTGTGTGCGATCGCGGCATCGACGAGGCCGCGCTTCACATGGAGTCGCATCGGATGGTCGGTCAAGTCGCGATGGGCTTCAAGCAGGGTAACCACAACGCGATGATCGCTGGTTCGCTCCCTGGTCACATCTTCGCGAACCTCGGCGTCACACGCCGTGACGCTGCGGACCTCGTCAGGTTCATCACCGGCGGCATCTGGCCGGCGGTCTACTACACCTACGGCGCCGACACCGAACTGTCGTGCTGGATCGAGCGGCTCGGCCTCGAGATCTTCCCGATCCGCCGCTCGTGTTTTCACGATCTGCTCGCGCCCGATGCGCTTCGGCAAGCGAACGCCAAGGCCAAGGTCAGTCACCGCGATAACCGCACGTTCTGGGAGCGCTGGTGGGACGTCAAGTGCCTGCGGCCCAAGGGCCCAGCGCCGCGCGTCACCCCGAACGAGCTCACGCGTCTCGAGCAGGTGGAGGCCCAGGCATGAACCGCATTTACGCTTTCGACCCGGGCTACGGGCGCATGCCGTTCCGGCTCGACGAGGTCGTGCACAAAGAACGCGTGCTCCACGTGCACCTCAAGACGCACGTCGAGCCACAGACGTCGCTCGTCAGCGCGCTCAAGAGTCTTGGGGAGTACCGACAGATCGACTGGATGGCGCTCCCGCAAGGCGCGCTCGGCAAGCGCCTTGTCGCCGAGTGCGCTGACTTCAGCCCGACACTCGTCTTCATGCAGTTGCAAACAGCGGGTGTGCTCACACCAGAAGCGCTACAGCACGCTAAGACGTTCTGTCCAGAGGCAACGTTCGTTACGTGGTGTGGCGACATCGGCCGCGACAACGGCCCCGTGTACACACCGAGCTCGTGGTACATCCACGAGCTTGCGAAGGCTGGACTCGATTTGGCGCTCTACTCCTCGTGGACGCAGGTCGTAGCGCACCGCACGCACGGCCTCGACATCGCCGCGTACCTTCAGATCGGCTATGACGAGGACGTCTACTACTATCCTGGTGAGCCGCCCGAGGCCGCGCTTCACGACGTCGTCTTCCTTGGCCAGAACTATCAAGACGCGGCGTGGCCGACGGTGCCCGGAAACGATATCCAGTTGCGCCGCGATGTGGTGAGCGCGCTCCGTGAGACCTTCGGTGAGCGCTTCGGCCTCTTCGGCTCTGGATGGAAGGGCGCTGAGTACGTGACGAGCCTGAACACGCGCCAGCTGTACACGTTCGCCAAGGCCGCGGTGTCACTCTCACTCGTCTCGACCTACGACAAGTACTCGAGCGACAGGCTCCTGCGCTCGCTCGCATGCGCCTGCCCGACCTTCGTCAAGCGCTTCTACGACATGGCGTCATGGGGTCTCGTCGACGGCATCAACTGCATCGTCTGGGACACCACGTCCGAGCTCGTCGACAAGCTCAAGGCGTTTCTCAGCGAATCGAGCAGTTACCGGTGGGCCATCGGTCTCAGCGGCGCCCAGTTCATCAAAAGGAACCACACCTGGGGCGTGCGCATGCGCGAAATGCTCCCGCTCGTCTACGCGCTTGGACGCGAGTAGAGCCGGTTCTTGAGCTCAGCGAGCAGTTCACCGCTATCGCCCCAGTCCTCGAGCCCGATGCGCTCTACGAGGTCGTAGAGATCGAAGGGCTTGGGGTGCTTGAAGAAGCGCGGGATCGTGTTGCTGCTGTGCCGGAGCCAGAAGCTATGGATGAAGTCGCGCGGCAGTTCGATGGGCCTGACGCGCGTAAGCACACCCTGCATCCATTCCGTGTCCTCGTAGGCGCTCTTGTTCGGGAAAGGCAGCGCACGGCCGAGCTCACGTGGAAACGCGCACGTGAGCGGCACGAGCCAGCCTGCGAGCCCGCGGTACGGGTAGACGCGGTAGGTCCCGAGGTCGACGAAATAGCCGTGATTGAAGCCGACGACGCCGTAGGGCACTTGCGTGAGCGCGGTGACCTTGCGGGCGAGCTGCGTTGGGTGCTGCCAGTCGTCGTCGTCCCAGCGCGTGATGAAGTCCCCGCGGGCGACCTCGATGCCGACGTTGACCTTGGCGCCGATCGACGTCCCCGGAATCGCGCGGATGACTGTCACGCGCTCGTCTTTGGGCGCTTCGATGCCGTGGCGGCTTGAGTCGACGATGACGAGCTCGCTATCCGGTAGCGACTGCTTTTTGAACTGGGCGTACAGCCATGGGATGAACGCGTGCCTGTTCTCCGTGACGGCGATGACGCTCATGCGCATCGATTACTCCCTTGAGGAGGGCATCCGAATGCCTGTGACCGTCGCGTGTCGACTCGTCCCAGAGCGTCGTTCCTTCGGGGGGCTCGAGATATTCAAGTGCGCCTCGTTCGTGCGCGAGAACGAAGATTTTGAGCCCTTGAGTGTGCGCACTACGCGCGATCCACATGTCCGCGCGGTCACCGTACACATGCGAGGTCTCGAGTTTGAGCGCGGGTGCAAAGTGAAGCATTGCACCTGTACCGCCTACAAGCACCTCGTGTGTGCCGACGACACGGTCGAGGCACGAGTAGACCGTACGCTTGTTCATTCGCCGGCCGGTCCAGCCGTGTAGCGTGACGATGGTCCGCATCGCGTCGCGGTCCTCGAGCTCGCGGTACATGTGCTCGATGTACCAAGGCGGGTAGACGAGATCATCGTCACACGAGAAGTAGTGCCCTTCGCACGCTGCCTGCCAGTGGAACTTCGCCAAGTCTCGCTCTTCGCCGCGCCGGTCCAGCAGGACATCGACCCGCTGGTGGATGAGAAACATCGGCACCGACTGGTACTTGTTGAGCACGACACCGATGCGATCGACCTGTGGAAGGAGCGACTCGACGACCTGCTCAAGCGCGCGCTCACGCTCGGGGATACTCGCGATCCCGGCGTACTTCACGCGCGCCCAAGACGCGCTTTGAGCGCGTCGAGCTCACGGCGCATACCGGACCACCTCTGCGCGAGGCCGAACTCGGTGAGCGTCGAGTCCCACGGAAGCTCTTTGAGGTGCGGCGTCATGTTGCCGCCGTGCACGAGCCATAGAACGTGCGGGATCGGTGCGTGCAGGATCTCGCAGTGCACGCCTGCGCCGTCTTCGATCTGCTGGAACCACTCGGTGTCGCTCGCGACCTCTTTGGTGAAGTGCCCGCGCCTCGCGTGCTCAAGCTTGACGAGCGCCATCGACGCACACGGCCGGCGATTGGGCGCCCGGTAGCGCGCCGCTCGCAGCGTCTCGATGTCGAGGTACCAACCTTCGCGCCATCCGACGTACGAAAGGTCGACGCCCTGCTTGAGCACTTCGTAGGCGACCTCGAGCTCGCGTGGATGATGCCAGTCGTCGTCGGCCCAAAGCATCACCGTCTCGCCACGTGCAAGCTCGAGAGCGAGCTCGTACTTTTTGCCGACGTGATTCTCCTCGAAACGATGGTGCCGAACGTGGTGATCGGTGTCCGAGTAGATCTTGATGTCGGAGGTGCCCGAGTCGATGAGCACCAGCTCGATGCCCGTGAGTGACTGCTTCGTAAAGTTCCAAAAGAGCCACGGCAAAAACGGCCGCCGGGCCTCATGGGTGCAACACAAGACGCTGACCTTGGGCCTGTCCATCGGGTATGCTCGAAAGCGTAGCGCAAAATGAGACCAGAGTACGCCGAGATTGTGCGCTCCGACGGCCTTCGGTACCGCCTGACCGAGGCGGACGTCCTTTGGGCCGCTCGAAGTGCTGCGTACGAAGGCGGGGACACTCCGGCGGGCCTGTGGACGACGACTCAGCGCTTCATGCTGCCAGCGATGCAGCATGCGTACCCCACGTTCACGGACTTCATCAGGGCTTTCTCCGCACCAATCTCGGCCAAATGGGCGCGCGGTGGCCCGATGTGCGGTGAGGGCGGACCCTACGCGGACAAGCCCGAGTGCGCGGAGCACATCCTTGCGCGGCGCGATGAAGCCGCGCGCATCACGTGGGACGAGCTCACCGTGCGTTTCCCGTACGTCGTCAAGCTGGCCAGTGAGTGGGCGACCGCGCGCCTTTCAAACCCGGTGCCGCGGGCGACGAACTTCGCGGCGCCGAGCCTCGCGCGTGACTACCTCGCGCGCCACCCAGGAGCTTCCGTCGCGCTCAAGGCCGGCAACTGGTACCTCGTCGAGCCAGCAGCTGCTGGTTGGGACCGCAATCACGTGACGCTCGCCTACGGTTTGCGTATCGCGGGCGCCAAGCCGCGCTGGCCGTGGCTCCTCGGGCTCATCGCGGTCGCTGCGGGCGGCTACTACGTTGTTCGCTGGTGGGGCTTCAAGTGAAGCGAAAGCGCGCGATGCACTTCCGCGGGTTCCGCGGTCTCGGCGACGTCGAGACGCGCGTAGCAAAGATTTGTAAGCCCATCAGGTGGAGTTTCTCGACGCCGGACAAGAACAAGATCGACGTCGAGGGCCGCATCGAAGACGACTCTGGCGAGATGGACATCGTTGTTGAGGGCGCGCTCACAGTCTCGCCGCGTAAGAAGATCGCCCAGGTCTCGTTCATCCGCAGTCATGGCTACCCACGCTGCGGCTACGGGACCAAGCTCTACGAGAAGTTTCTCGAGGTCGCTTGTGCCAAGGGCCTCAAGCTCTCCTCCGATACAACCCGGTCAGAAGCGAGCGAAGGCTTCTGGCAGAAACAAGTCCGTAAGGGCCGCGCACGCTGCACCAGTTACAAAAAGCCCGCGCGCCGCATCGATCAGCGCTTCGACTCGATGGGCCACTGGTCCTGTGAGCGATTCGAGATGATCGAGCGCTGCCCAGCGGATCGCTCGCTCAGTGGGCTCAAGCGACGCCGACGTCGCTAGATGAGGACGATCCATGCCGATTATCAGTGATCCGGACAACCTAAAGCAGGGAGCGAGCACCGCTGTAACGGACGCTGTGTGGGGGACGCCATCGGGCCGCACGGTGACCATTACGAGCTCCGGCGCAGGCCTACCAGCGGTCACCTCTGGAGACTTTTTCGAGGTCCGCGATCACAGCCAGGCGGTCAACAACGGCCTCTACAAAGCGAGCGGCTCGCCCACAACGAGCTCGATTACGTGCGACAAGGTCTCTGGCTCAGCGCCTGTCTCCGCGTCTTCAGAAGCCGTCACGACACTCGGCACGAACGCGACACGCAAGAACATCTTCTACGACACGGCAGCGAAGCTCGTCTACCTGCTCGAGAAGAACGGGCTCGATGCTGCGGGCGTACTCGGCCAGACCGTCTACTCGCACATGATGATCTCGTGGAAGGACGACGCGTTCCTCATCGCGAACGCGCCCTTTCCAATGTTCTGCGTCGACGCCGACGCCGGTAAGTACTTCATCGGGCAGGACGCGAGCGGCAACTTCAGTGGATGGAACTGGGCTGATGACGGCACCTACTCGGTCCGCACACGCAAGCTCCTGCGGAACATGGGTTGGTCAGAGGTCACCGCCGCCGGCATTACCGACGCCGTCTACCCAGGGATCTTCACGCTCGGTGCATTCGAAGATCCGGTCAACGACATCGCGTACTACCAGTTCGGGTCTGACCCGACGGTCAACGACACCGTCAACTTCACGTTCGCCGGTCCTGTCAACGAGGCTGTCAAAGCGTTCGATGAGATCGGCAATCCGCCCACCTGCAACTTCGCGACGAGCAACACCATCACGCGCGCCACAGGCTCGTTCATCACCGATGGCTACAAGGTCGGCGGACGTGTCACGATCCGCGCCGCCGGTGACGGGTCACGCAACGGCACGTTTCTTCTAACCGCCGTCGCAGCCACCACGCTCACCGTGAGTGGGACGCCGTTCGTTACAGGCACCGACACCACGGCGCAACTGGCCGTTGACAACCTCAACGCGATCACGCTCCGCTTGCGTATCCGTGACGCTGACGCGAACGGTAAGACCTTCGACCAAGCGAACCTTGCTTCTGGCGGCTACACGGTCCTCGCCAACCGCGTCTTCTCCTTGCCGCTTGCGAACGCGACTGATCTCAAGATCGCTGTCACCGATGCGTCGATTGACGCCGACGCGCCCTACACGGGCATGACGCTCACATACCACACGACGCCGCAGTCACTTGGCGGCTCGGGCGTGCTCGTCGGTGGCCCGTACAACTTCGGCATCGTGATCGAAGGCAACAACGGCACCAACCAACAGATCTACAACTGGCTTCAGCGCCAGCTGCGCAAGACGACCGACATCGATGCAGGTGCTGGTATTGGTATCGGCCGTGCGCTCGACGGCCTCATGCGCTTCGTCGGAGACTTGCTCGAGGTCGGCTCGGTCAATGGAGGGCTATCGTTCCCGACGAATCCTCGCGGTGGCGGCTCCGGTGTCTTTATCTCGAACATCAACGCTGCGAGCAAAAACTTCACGAAGTACTACGACAACACTGGCGCGCAGCGATCACATCCTGTCAGCGTGCCAGTGACGCTCGACTTCAACGCGACGCTCGAAGCGGACACGCTCGCGAAGTTCACGCTCTTCTTCGACCGCACCATTCGCACGAGCGTGACCGACCTCGTCATCACGGCGGGTACCGGTGCCAACGGCACGATCTCGAGCGCAGGCGCCAATCTGCCGAACAACGCTGAGCTTACGGCGGGCGACTACGTACGCGTCTCCGGTCTCACCGGGGGCAACGCCGCGATGAACGGCCTCTACTTCATCACAACCGAGACGACGCCAGGCTCGTCGTGGGCGGTCACACGCTACGACGGCGCCACGATCACGACTACGACGAGCGCGACGGCCAACGTCGATCAGCACCCGGTAGACAGTCCAGATGCGGTCATCGTCAAAGATGATCTCAGTGCCGATGTGACTGGGCTCGTCAGCGGCGTGAACTACTCCTTCTCGTTCGACTACTCGAACAACGCTCAAGGTGGCCGTACGCCAGCGACAGATGCTTTCGTGCTCGCTAAGGCCATAGGGCAGTCCACGGCGCAGTACACACAGAGCACGGTGCAGCAGATTCAATCGGGCGTCGCGCTCACGATCCCCGTCGTGGCAAACCAGGAGCGCAACTTCTCGAACCCATAAGCCACGGTGGCGCACATGCAGCGAAGAGGCGAGTGCAACAACTGCGGCTGGTGCTGCCAGTACGATGGCGTGCATCGGTTGACAGTCTCCGCGCGCAGCGGCCAGCAGTTACACCCGAGCGATGTGCGCTTCTACGGGCTCCGTGGTGGCAAGCTCGCGCCGGACGGGCGCACGATTCGCTACCTCGCGATGGCCTACGCACCCTGCACACTTCACGACAAAGAGGCCGGTCGATGTAGTGAGTACGAGGGCCGCCCGCTCACGTGCCGCGAGTTCCCGCAGACACCCGAGCAGATCGAAGGAACGCCGTGCTCTCACTGGTTCGAGGACGAGCACGGCAATCGTCGCGGTGGTGAGGGCTCGCCGTATCCAACACCACCTGTGTTCGGCGAGTAAGCCATGCCCGGAGGAGAAAATGATTTCGCGAACGCATACTGTCTCTGATTCGAGAGTGTCGGTCACTGTCACCGTTTCACAAGACGCGAACAAGGCTTCGCTGGACGTCGTCGTCAAGTTCTTTGATGACGATTTTGACGATATAGGACTGGAATATCAGTTCCAACACGACGGTGTTTCTGTAAGCGAAAATATTCTCGTGTTGAAAAATGACAATCGCTGGAACCCAAACTCCAAACGATTCAGCATTAGCAGAGATGAGACTAGGATTTTACTTCCGGACAATCAATATAGGTTCACCATCCTTGAGTTTAGTTTGTGGTACGGGCCTGACAATCCACTTTTCAGTGGGCCTACGAATAACGATATTACCATTAGAAGCACACTGACCGATAATACCCCATCTGGGGCCTGAGATGCCGGGCACGATCACAAGTGACCAGACAACCATCAAAGATGCCGAGCTTACTACTGATTACTTGACGTTAGGCACCTTCGCGTCCACGCCGGCGTTGAACGACGACATCAAGGTCCAGGGTACCAACGCAATCAACGGTCGTGTCTCGGCCAACTCTGCTTGGACGCTGGCAGCTGCTGCTGCCGCGATCGACATGACCGTTACAGACCGGCACGTGTGGATGTGGCTACGCCTCATCACGTGGCCGAGCGCAGACACGAAAGCGAACGGCGGTCTCGGCATCAGCATGTCGTCAGACGTGACGCCTACGCTCACGGGTACGTCGCCTAGCAACGGTCCGACGAACTCGAAGACTTGGTACCTCGGCGGCAGCGATACGGACACAACTACTGGCTGGGTTTGCTACTGCGTCGATCCAAACGGCACACCAGATCTGACGCTCGGCACACCCGTCATGTCGAGCATCGATCGCGTCGGCGCGCGCTGCAAGGTCACTGGCACCGTCAGCAACAAGACGCTCAATCTGCACCACGACGTAGTTAGGTACGGCACCGGCTTGACGATCAAGGACGGCACCTCAGGGTCGCCCGTCGCAATGACTGACGTCGCTGCGGCGGACGCGCTCAACGCCAACGCGTGGGGTGTCGTGACGCAACAGAGCGGCATCTACTTCGTCAACGGCAAGCTCTACATCGGGACCACGGGGCAGACCGCGGTCACCTACTTCAAGGACAGCGACAAGGTGTTCGTCTACCCGAACTTCCCCGTCGCGAACACCTTCTACGAGTTCAAGCTGGCCGGTGCGTCCAGCTTCACGACCACCTTCGAGCTCGGCACGCTCTCGGGTGGTCTGACCTCTGGCGGTTGCACCATCCGTGGAGCTGGCAACGCTGTCTGGACGCTCACTGTCGACGCCGCCAACACCGTCGCCCACTTCTACGGTTGCACGTTCTCGCAGATGCGGCGCGGCTTTCTGCGTAGCAATAGCGAGATGATCAACTGCACCATCCTCGGCTCCGGAGAGATCGATGCTGGCGGGGCGACCATCACCGGATGCGTCTTTCAAGACGTCAAGACAGCGAGCCCCGTCAGCGGTACGTGGGCGCTGATCGTCGACTCGCCCACCGAGATGGCGGCCATCACGGACTGCTCGTTCATCAACTGCAACAAAGCGATCAAGATCACCGCTGCGGGTACGTACACGTTCGACGGGCTTCAGTTCACTGGCAACACCTTCGACGTCGAGAACTCATCATCCGGGCTCGTAACGATCAACGTCGTTGGCGGCGGCAACACGCCGACCGTGACTGATACAGGCGGTGGCTCGCACGCGGTCAACAGCAACGTGGCGGTGACGGTCACACCGCTCGCAGCGGGTTCAGAGGTGCGCGCCTACCGCGTCTCCGATGGCGTGGAACTGGACGGAACGGAGACCAGCACGGGCAGTTCACACACGCTCAGTTTGCCTGCCGGCGTCGCCGTGAACGTCGTAGTGCTTTGCTATAATCCAGCGAAGATCCCTGTGCGCATCGAAAACGTCAGTTTCTCAACAGACCAGAACCTGAACCCGTTCCAGCGCAACGAGCCCAACTTCGCGAACCCGTAGCCCATGCCCGACGTCGTCACATTCGATCCTGCAAACCTGCGCATCGTCGAGATCTCGGCTGGCGGCGACAACGAGTTGTCCATCCAAGAGGTGTACAGCGAGTGGAAGGCATACTTGCTCGCCGATCCGTCACGTCTCGCCTACCCGCAAGCGTTCCGCTACGTCGGCTCTGACCCCATCAGCGAGACCGAGGCACTCGGTACGACCTTCTTTCTCGTCAACGGCTGGCGCATCCGGCCCGCTGAGCTCAACCACAAGCTCACGCTCGTCGGCAACATGTTCACTGACCCTGCGGGCGCCGATCCTGTCGTCTCTACGCTCGGCGCCTTCAACGTGCGCGTCGTCTCACGCGTCTCGAACATCATCGATACGGTCGACACAGGCGGCGGTGGGTTCACTTCTGGCGATCGCACCAAGCTCGAGACGATCCACACCGATCGCTACCTGCCGAGCGATCGCACTTGGTTGCAGTATCTCTACAAGCACACCAAGAATCGTCTACGCATCGACGTCGCGACACAAAAGCTCATCCTCTACGATGACGACGAGACAACGGTTCTTCGATCGTGGACACTCGTTGCCAAGGGCGGCGGCGCTCTTCTGATCACAGATGGTGTTCAGATCGATCGCGTTCCGGACTAGTAGCGTATGATCACTGACGGCCTCGGCTCAGTTGGCGGAGATATCGCAGAGGGCCTCGGAGAGAACGCGGGCGATCAGGCTCCAGTCGTTTCGCCACCAGCACCGAGTAGCGGGATCGTCAGTTATGGTGGCGGTAGCAGTTACGTCGGCGAGCGTCATAAACGCCGTAGGCAGTCTGACCTGCCGTACTCGAAGGACACAGAACTGCAAGAGGCGCGGCGCGAGCTTCGCAAGCTCGCGTTCTACCTGCATCCTGATCGTACGATCGACCTCGATGAAAAGGCGCGCCGCGAGTACGAAGAGCTCCTCCGGCTCGCGACCATCGAGTACCACGCGCAGGTCGAGCGCGTAAAGAAGCACAAGAAGCGCTCAGCGGCCTTCGACAAGCTCCGAACACAACTGCGCATCGTCACCGCGCGGCTTGAACAACTCGAGCTCGAGATGACCGCGTTACGCGCCGAGACTCAAACGCTCAGGCGCGAGGTCGCCACGCTGCGAGGCACCACCGCCACGGCGCCTGTCGTCGTGAAGAGCCGCTGGGCGTGGCCGCTCTTTATCGGAGTCCTCATCGGCGCACTGGCAACCATGCTTGTCGGCGCATGGCGGACACGCGTGAAGACCGAGAAGCGCAAACGCAAGAACGCTAGCGCGCAAGCGCACCCATCCAAGCGAAAAACCCGATCGCGGCGCCAGCAACGACCGCGATCCCGATCCACGTCGAGACGCCAGGCTGCTCGAGCACACCAAGGCCACTGATCGACTGCGTGAGCGCAGGCCGCACGTAGGCCGGAGGACAGGTGCAGAGCGGCATAGCGACGTGCACCGGTAGAGTCGGCGCAAGCGACTCGACGAGGTCCGCGACGTTTCCGAGGCCACCGTGGCCGCGGATTCCGTCCAAATAGGTCCACTTGCAATAGCTTCCTAGACGCACGGTTCCCGCGTCCTTTCTTTGTGACGGCGGCGGTGGCTCTCATAGTTGCATGCGCGACAACTTCTGCTGCCGTCTGCGTAAATGTACGTGTTGGTCGCGTCGTAAGGATGCCCGGCCGGGCAGTGCGTCTTGTGTCGATTCACGTCCGCCCATGGCGGGACATTGACGCCCCGACGACAGTTCTCTGCGTGCGTCACCGGTTCAAGATGGAGCGGGTTGCAGCACGAGCGATTACGGCACAGATGATCAAGCTCAAGGTCTGCCGGGATCTGGCCGCACCAGAGTTCGTACGCAGCGCGATGGCTCAGGACCATCGTGTCACCGCGCCTGATGACGCCATACCCGGCCGCGTTGATCCTCGCAGTCCATTCCCAGCATTCCGACGTCGGATGGATCCTGATCTTATCGAGAAGCCGCTCCTCGAACGTGAGCGTCCACCTCATTCGTCGTCACCCTTCTTCGCGACGTCGATCGCGCCCGAGCCCGAGCGCTTGCGCTGACGCAGGCCGACGCGATGCGCCTCGAAGACTGCGCGTGTCACGACCCGCTCCGTCTCAAGCGAGATGCACGCACGATCACGCCCACTCTCGTGCGCCACTGCATCAAGAATCACCCCGATGATCTCCTGAAGCCGCTCGCGATCTTCCACGGCGAGTCCTTGCGGGTCGGTGTCCTCGTCGTCGCGTTTCCGCGCGCCCACTGATCAAGAATGCCCCTCTTTTGCAATCCCCTCAAGTTTCGGTTACGGTATCACCCGTGCGCCCTTCGGGGACGGCGGCCGGCTCACTTCGGTGGGGCGGCCGTCGCTTTTAGCGGCGTACGGCGTCTTGTGGGCCGGGCACGGGGTGGGTCCCCTTCAATAGGTATGGTCGCAACACGGCGCCTCTCAAGTCTTGAGCCGCGGTGGATTCAGGACGGTGAACGTCGTGTCATCGGCCTGACCTTCATGTGCCCCTTGCACGACTTCTGCTACGTGGGCGTCATCTTCGAGAACCCGTTTGAGGGCGAGGGCCCGCCTCGCGGCTATGAGCACAAGCCGTGCTGGCGGCGGACGGGAGACACGTTTGACACGCTCACGCTGACGCCGTCGATCCGGTCTTATTGCCGCAGCGTGACCCACCCTGACGGCCCCGCTGAGTGGCATGGCTACATCACGAACGGCGACATCATCACGCTACCGTGACTAGGACGGCTTCTTCGGCTCGAACGTGCCCTTCGGCGTACCGTCTTCCTTGTACACGTTGACGCGCTGACCGGTCACGTCTGCGACCTGCTGGAACTCGTCCTTCAGCGTAAGCGGCACGCCAGGGAGCTGCGCTCGAAGTGCGTACAAGATCCCTTCGAGGGTCTTCGCCATTTGCCCATCGCGGTCAACGGTTTGTACGTAGTTAGAGGCCCAGATCGTGAGAATGCGAAGCTCGTGCACGTTGATCTTGATCGTGACATCCGACGCGATGTGCATCGGTATGCCCTTCGAGCCGCATGTCGGACAGCCCGTCGCGCCCTCGATCTCCTCGAGAGTGAACTCGGCGCGACACGCCGTGCAGCGGACGTCCTTCACTTCGCCTTTTTCGGCGGCGGTGAAGACTTCTTCGTGCTCTTAGCCGTACGCGGCACCGTCCCGGGGTACGGCTCCGGTGGATGCGTCTCGTCCCACTCGTCGAGATCGTCGGCGGTAGGTGTCTCGAGAGCGGCGACTCGCGTGGTGAGCTTGCGAACCTCGTCGTAGAGCGAGATGACCTCCACACGTGTCTTGTCGAGGTCCGCTTCGAGCTCTTTGAGCCTGCCGGTCTGTGCCCTGTAGAGGGCGTCGAGCGTGTCGGTGGTCTTACGCAGACCGTCGAGCTCGTGCTTGAGCGCGTCGACCATTGCACCGTAGCCGTCCCCAGAAGGTGACGCCGTCGGTGCGGGTGGGTGCACCGGGGACGCCGGCGCTGGCGCTGGTGCGGGAGTCGGAGGCTGAGGCTTGAGCCACGGTTTGACCATGATTCAAGGATACGGAGGCTTCGGGGCGAGGTCGAGCCCCGGTGTCTCATCCTGCCGCAGGTGCTCAAGCACGACCACGGTTACACCCTGAATGAGCTCGTCCGCGTGATCGAGGCACAAGAGCAGCGGCGGCTTGTAACGGCCCTCGATCTGAACCACCGCGTCGTGGTCGCAGTGAGCACAGAGGGCGTTATCGTACGGCGATGTGATTTGCATGGAACCCTCCCCCGCCCTTGCCCAAAAGAAAGAGCCCCCGCAGTGCGATGCGGCGGCTCTCTCCGGCCAGAACCAACGTGACGTGTGCGAATATGGCAGGGCGCTCACGCGGGGTCAAGCATCATGCGTGACGTCCACAAAGATTTTACTTGCTTGAGGGCGCCGATTCGGACAAAGGTGGGCTAGATGGCGGCGGCGGTACAGATAACGTGGGACGACCTGACATTTCTCGAACGCAGGCGTGCATGTACAACGCTGCGCGAGGCGCTACGGCACACAGAGGAATCCATGCGCTCCGGCTACCTCATCGGCGAGAACGGCGACATGGAGAACGCCAAGCTCGCGGTCGACATGCTTGAGCAGGCGTGCGAACAGAACCGATACCGATGAGCACCGCGAAAGAGGACGCCGACGAACTGCGTGCGCTAGGTCGAGCTCTGCTCGTCGTGGCCAATCAAGTCGAGCACGCCGGCGCACGCGACGCGTTCGACATCATCGAGCAGCTGCACGGCGATCTGCGACGCGTGAGCGGACGCATCGCGATTCGCGCCGAGACCGAGCCCGCACGCGTCCTGCACTCGTGACGTACAACTGCCGAACGTGCGGAGCATGCTGCGCGCCGACGCTCCCGAGCGCTGCGCACTACGTCGAGCTCACGGCGCGCGACACGTCGCGATTGCCCGCGGAGCTGCGCGCGAAGGTCAACAAAGGTCGCTATCGGCGCTACTTGCCGACCGTTCGTAATCGAGCCGCGCAGACTGTGTGCGTCGCGCTACGCGGCTCGATCGGAAAACGCGTGCGATGCGCCGTCTACACGTCGCGTCCGGCGATCTGTGCTGCGTTCGAGCGCGGATCGGGCGCTTGCCAAGATGCACGAGCCGAGCGCGGGTTACCGCTCTAACCGCCCATAGCAAGCGTCCGAGGTATCGAACGCGAGCGCGTATCACCCATGCGTCGGCCGACATTCCGATAGGACGGTACCGTAGAGCTCTATACTGTAAAAAGCTAATAATATCAAGCACTTAGAGGAAAATGCACCCTTCTTTTGTCCACAAATGAATATATTTGTGGACGCCCCGTCTAATAGGCACGAGCGGCCGATAGGTGGCCCTCTGGATCGACGCCATGACGAAAGCCATCCTACTACCGCCAAGCTCCCGTACAGCGCGCTCGCAAGCGCGCGTGCGTGTGGAGCGCCAGCGGCCGGTAAGTGGCGTCCAGGCTACCGCCGTACGGCTCACCGTCCGGCCACCTAGACAACGAAGGGAGCGCCAAGGTGATCGGTAGACGTGTCAGATCTCTACGCGGCGAAAGCGGCGTGGTCACAGCGTGGGAGCCTCTCGGCGCAGCGATGACAGACACGCTCGTCATGCTCGATAGCGGAACCCTCGTGTGGTTCGGCTCGGCGGATCTCCGTGCAGCCGACGACTTGGGCCCGCTGCCGTCGCGACGGCAGGCGTGCGAGCGCACGCGTGTCCGAACGCTCGCGTCTCTCAAAGCGATCCGTGCGCAACACGTGGCCGAGTGGTCGCGTCCGTGGCCCGGATGTGAGCACGGCAAAGCGCTCATTGGTCGCGCCATCGATGGCGCGATCGACGCGCTCGAAAGCGAGGCAACGTGAACCTCCGCGAAGCGACCATCGCCTACACGAAGACTCCGAAGACTACGTGCGAGCCGATCAAAAGCTCGCGCGATGCCGCGGCGATCTTGCGTCGGCTCATCCCCGATGCACCGCAGGAGCGCTTCGTTGTCCTAGGACTCGATTCCAAGAATCGCGCCGTTACGTGGACGACGATCGGCGTAGGCACGCTCACATGTTGTCCGGTCGACGCTACCGCCACGCTTCGGTTCATGGTGCTAGCCGGATGTGCCAGTTTCGTGCTCTCGCACAATCATCCGAGCGGCGATCCGATGGCGAGTGCTGAGGACGTCGCGCTTACGGAACGTCTACGCCAGGGCGCCAAGCTCCTAGACGTCAAGATCCTCGACCACATCATCCTGGGATTCGAGTCCGACTATTTCAGTTTTCTGGACGCCGGACTACTCGGCCGTTAGAATATTTGTGGACACTCGGCCGTCTAATCAGTGCGACGAAAGGGGCTAGACGACGATGGCACTCAAGTGGCAAGAGCACGCGCATCCTACGCGCGGAACGGTCTACATCGCCGAGACGCCGATCGCGTATCGCGACGTCTACGGGATCCCGCGTGAGCACGAGTTCACGCTCCGCATCGATGGACGGCGCGAGGCGTTTCGCGTCGACTTGAACGACTGCGGGATCTGGACGGCGATCGACGATGGCGGTTTCGCATCGCTCGACACGGCGAAAGAGTACGCCGCGCATTGGGTCAATCTCGCGAACGCGCAGCGGACGCTTTCACCTACGGGAGTGCCCCTCGTGCCTCTCACGCGCGCGGAGTCGGCCAGATGACACCGCGCGAAACCGAAGACTGGGATCTCGTAGTCGAGTACACGCACCCTTCGAGCGCGCGCGGTCATTCGCTACCGACCATGGTCTACGAACAGATCTATCTGCTCGGCGATGGTTACGGCAAGATCGATCGCAGGTTCGCGCGCGAGCAGTGTTACGACTGGTCGCACGTGCGCGATTCGTCGCCCGAAGCGATCAAAGCGATGGCCAAGTCGCTTCGATTTTGGCTCGGCGCAGCAGCGCCAGTGAGGGTACAGCGATGACTCGAAAGCAGATCAGCAAAGCCGATCTTCTGATCGCCTTGCGGCAGGCGGAAAGCGAGCGCGATGCGTGGCGCAACGTCTACCTCAACCCCGATCCGGACTTCAAGCTTGAGGTCTCGATCCCACAACACGACAGGCCATACGCCGCAGAAGAGTGGTCGCTACACGCGGCACACCGCGCCGACGGGGGAACCCTTCGGATCGTAGACACCGACGGTCACATGCGCGTGCACTCGCTTGCGGCGATTCCCGAGAGCATGCGTGCGGCGATCAACGCGTGCCCCTACCGTAGGAGCGCGCTCGTCAAGGTCGAAGCCGCTAGCGCCGAGTTTGCGCGCAAGCTCTACAAGCTCACACACGCGGACTTCGATCACCCGGATCTCGATCTGAGGGGAGTAGGCAAGTGAAAACGTCCAAGCTCACACGCGGAATGCTCGTCAAGGTCGGGCCCGCGTACACCATGGATCGCGGGTACGTGTCTGATGGCTATGAGGGTCTCTACACCGCGATCCGCGTCACCCCTGGCATTCCCGAGCTACGCGTCGACGGGAACGTAATGCTCGTGCGAGGCGATCAGCGCGCGAACCTTCCGGATGAGCACGAGATAGAGGACGCGTGTTTCAGCGTCATAGCCAGCCGTCTCTCATGGCGTCTGTCGTGCTGTAGCGGGCCGCTCGACGCGCACCTTGACCGCGTGTGTCCGAACGCGCCCGAGGACGATGGATCGTGGATGCGCGAGGACGATGGTCCGATCCACGGTTACGACCACTAACATTGAATATGTGGACACGCCGCACGTCTAACAGACGAGACGAAAGGGGCTAGAAGATGACCGGCTTCGATACATGGGAGGACGTTCTCGCGTTCATTGCGCGCGGTGGTTGGCTCTGGTACCACGCGCCGCTCGACCTTCGACCGACGTCCGTGCGTGTCGTGCGCGTCTATAAGAACGGCAAGATCCGACTCGATCCTGGCGCTTGGCGCGGCGACGCGTGCGCGTTCACAGCCGATCGCGGTCACCTCTCACGCATGCGGCGACAGAGCGAAAGGGGCTAGCAGTGAACAAGGGTGATCGCGTAAAGACGCCGAAGGGCGTCGGCACCATAGCGTACGTGCGCATGGCGCCGCCCACCTACCACGCAAATGCGTTCTCGACGCATGACGTAGCAGCTGTTTCCGTTGTGCTCGACTTGCGCCGCACGGACGAGCGCTACACCGGAACGATCTTCGCCGCTGGCGACGTCGAGCTCATCCGCTGTTACTGTGGCGAGCCAGCCACGCACAAGGCAACGCTCGGAGGATTGCGCGATGACGTGTGCGAAGGGTGCAAAGCCTCGCTCCGCGAGAGCACGCTCGAAGCGCAGCGGGCGACGGTCGACGCGATCGTAGAGCGCATGGTCAAGCTCACGGACATCGCGCCGTCAACGGCACGCGAGTGTGCGAACAACGCAGTGTGCGCCGTCGACGTCGAGCCGCCCTACAACTACGGGATCGCGTCTGCGCTCTTTGACGCGATCGAGCACCGCGTTCGGTTGAGTAGGGTCGACGGTGCCGATCCGACGTGGCGGCTCGTACTCGATCGCGTAGTCCGGCGCAATCCGGATCTCGCGAGCGGCTTACGGCACGCGGTATCCGTCCGCAACGCGGCGATCGGCTGGATCGTAGACCACGTGACGAAAGGACTAGAGCCATGATCGGCGCGGTCGACTACACCATGGCGACGGCGATCGAGTGCCGAACGCCAGAAGACGCTGCGCGGCTCGCGCTCGCGCTCGAATACGCAGGCTACGCGTGCGCTGCAAGCCATCGTGTGGTCGATACGAGCGCGAGCGAGCTTGAGGCGCGCACGGTCGCCACGCGCCTTGTGGCGCGTGGCTCTATCAGCGAACCGTGTTTTTATCTTGACGCCTACTGAATATTTGTGGACAGATCACCGTCTAACAGACTGGACGCGGCAAGGGCCGCAAGACAAAGGGGCTAGCAGATGACAGACCGAGTGAGAATCGAGCTTGGCGGCGAAGCCGTCGAAGCCGACGCAGACAAGTGGACGGAGGTGGCGGATAAGCTCGTCGCCAAGCACGGCGGCATTCCGAAGGTGACGCCCGTCGTCGATGGCTACGAAGTGCGGAGCGCAAAGCCGGTCTCGACGTGGACCGAGCAACACATCGACGATAGCGCGCGCGAGCGCATCGAGGCGCAGCATGCTGCGCTCGAAGCATCGGGCGTCGCGCTCGACACGAGTCAGCAGGCGTACGCCACGGGCACGCGTATGGCGGACGTCGGATACGAGACGCAAACGGCGCGCGCCCTTGAGCACGCCGGTAAGCTGGCGCTCGCCGATGCGGCGCAAGCGCTCGCCGATCGTGTGCGGAGCGAACGCCGTATGGACGTCGAGTGCTCTGCCGCGGACGTCGCCCGCGACCTTGCGGTCAACGGCGCGATCACGGTGGGCGGTCACAAACTGACCGAGCAAGCCATTCGCGGCATGCTCGCGCGGCTCGGGAGCCCTGCCACGGGTTATGTGCTCGGTCTGCGCGATCGATGCGTCGAGGCGCACAACGCGGGCGATCGAGATCTGCTCCAGCGCACGAAGGTGCACATCGCCGATACGCTGCGAACCGAGCTCTTGGCGGCGCCAGATACGGCGTTCAAGCTCCGTAAGCGCAGCGCGCTCCGCGACGTCTACGCAGTCGTCTCGCCCGGCTACGCGCCGGCCGATGCACCCGAGGTGATCGATCAGATCGTCTCGGAGATGCCTCACGAGGCACGGGCCACGTTCGCCTACGATCCGACGTCGACAGCGTGGGAGCTGCGCGCCGATGTATGGACGCCCACCCCCGTGGACGAGCAAGCCGTCGGCGAGGCGTTCAGAGGCTACACGTCGATCCAGTCGCGCGACAACGGCACGTCGAGGCTCCGCGGCGGCGGCGGTATCGAGCTCTTGCGGTGCTTGAACGCAACCACGTACGTGGCCAATGGCGCAGACGTCGCGCGCGTCCACCGCGGACGCATCCTGATCGACGTCGCGCTCATGGTCGGTGAGGCAGCAAAGGCAGCGCACGCCCTGTGTGACGCCTGGGGCATCGCGCGCACGACGGCGATCGACGTCACGCCCAAAGAGAACGAGGCGTTTCAGGACACCATCGTTCGATGGTGGCTCGACACGCTGCGCTCCGATCGCGAGCTTGTAGGCGTTCTGCCAGGCCGCACGGCGGCGCACGCCGGCGGTCTCGCCGTCGCGTACATCGATCAGCGGCGCGATCCGGAGCGCGTGGTCAAGGCGGACATGGCGCAAGCATGGACGGCCTACATTCAGAATCAGCCCGCGGCGATCCGTCGAGACGCCGAAGTCGCGATCGGCTCGTGGGTGACTGCATAAGGGAGGCGCACACCAGACATCACACATGCGGGCGAGCCGCGGTCGATCACCTCTTCCCCTCAAGTTGAGGCACCGCGGCTCGCCCTTCCTAACCGGCGTTCAAGTACGCGTAGCAGGTCGTCAGTCCAGCGCGCCATTCTCGAACGCCGGTTAGGGAGGCTAGGTATGCAAGTGTTCAAAGAGCCGGGCGTCTACACGCTCACGCGTGAAGACCTCAAGACGGCGTCGCCTGACAGACGGCAGCGCCACGATTGGCGGCGCGGCGAGTTCTACCCGCCGGGGCGCTACATCGTCAGCACGCACACCGACGCGGTTCGCGTGGGTGATCGCGCTGCGAAGTTTCTCGAGCTCAGCGTGCGGCACGGGCGCTACTCGCACCAGCGCGAGACCCTGATGTTCATCGAGCGTGACGGCGAGTGGACGCTCCACACGACACGCGACAACGACGGGCACAATCGCTCCGCTGTCCAGATCGAGCGCGTCAAGGCTCTATTCGTCGCGCTTGAGCGTGACGACTCTTCGGAAGCGTTCGTGCGTCTCGTCGTCTCCGAGCACAATGTGACGCTCGATGTGCTCATCCAGCTTCTAGAGAACGGCGACGTGAGCCGCGATCAGATTCGCGCCGCGACTGACACGGTGCTCCGTTCCTACGATGCCTGGGAGACCAAATGAGCGAAGACGCCGCACAAGACGCCCGCACTGAGATGCGCGAGCACGTCTACGCCTACTGCTACGGCTCACTCGAAGGTGCGACGCGCGTGCTCCTAGACGCGCTCGAAAAGCTCGACGGGCTCTACGTCGTCGAGCACACGCCGGAGACGAAAGAGCGCATCGACCGCGCAGCGAACGCGCTCAAAGAGGTTCGCCGCACGCTCGACCGGAACAAGAACCTGCTCGAAGGCAAAAAACCATGATCTGTCTCCATGGCTACGACCGACCGGAGCAATGTCGGCAGTGCCCTCAAGACGCGGTCAAGGCATGGGCGAAAGTTCGCCGCTGTGCGGCGGCGCTCGTCGACGCACGGCGGAGTGAACGCCTTGCCGCCGGACACGAGCTAATGGTGGCGCTTGATCAGTATGAGCGCGCAGAGAGTTACAGAAACGCAATGAGGTACGGACGATGACTGACATCAATGACATGACGCTCGAAGAGCTCGCCGAACGCATTCGCTCGAGCGCGCCGCATGCGTACCTGCGGATTCACAAGTCAGAGGCGGGGTGGACTGCCTTTCGCGGTGAGATCGGCGTCGTGAGCGGCATCGCAGGCCAGGGGCGGACGCTGATCGAAGCCTTGCGAGCCGTACTTCACAAAATCGAGTGGGACGCAAACGTAGACGACGGCGGACCTGAATCCGAGATCAAGCGTGGCGCGCGATGAGAAACCGCAACATGCAACGGATCGTCGAGGTCTCTTCGCCTGGCGCATTCGACCACGATCGATGTTGGGTGCGACGTCAAGCGTATGACGGCACCGTGCGCGGTCAGATGGGCGGCGCGTTCTATCAGTGCAGCCGCATGGCTCGCCGCGGCAAGCGCACGTGTTGGCAGCACGACGAGTACGAAGAACGTGCACAGAAACTGACTCGAAAAAAGGGGCTAGGAACATGAAACGCATCGTTACAACCATCGCCTGCTTGCTCGCGTTAGCGGGGTGCGTCGACGCGCGTGAGGACGCACCGCCGGACATTCGCGCCGAGCTCGTCGGCACGTACACGGGCACCTTCAGCGTCCACAACTTCGGCGATCCGAGCCGCGACACGTCTGGAACGGCGGAGTTTCGCGTGAGCCTCAACGACACCGCCGGCGCCACGTGGGTTGATCTGCTCGCCGATCCGTTGGCGCCGCGCTGTCCACCCATCACACTCTCCGTCAACCAAAACTGTGACCTCGGGTACGCGTGCGGGGTGCAGCTGTTCACGGCGTCGTGCGCCTCTGATGGCCTCACGCTCCAGACGAACGTCATCGCCGCGGTGTGGGATGGCGTGAACCGGTTCTACCTCGAAGAGTCCGTGGACGTCCGAGACAGCGCTGGCAATACCGCCTACCTCATGGCGACCTTCGACGGGCGCAAATGAGCCGGCCGCGTATCAGCGTCCGCGCAAGCACCTACAAGGAACTGCGCGGCTTCATCGTCACGGCAGGACGCGGCCGGGATACCTACTTCGTTCGCACGCGGGAGATCGCCGACATGATCGCCGCGATCGTCCGCATGCCGATCTACTGGGAGGGCGACGAAGCGGCCCGCCGCGTGCTCAGCAACACGATCGGTCACCTCATTCTGCTCGAACGACCCAACGAACAGTTGAAGAGCGTCTGAATAATATGTGGACACGATCGTCTAAGAGGTAACGGCCGAATCGTCGGCCGAGACAAGGGGCTAGATGAAACTCGTCAACCACACGCAGTACGACACCACGGCGCTGCGCCGTCTCGTGCAGGCGGTCTACGCGGTGCACCGCAATACCGAAGGGCCACACAACCGGTGGGAGCACATGGTTGTAACCGTCAAGTCGAGCAAGAGCGACCGCTACTCCGGGCTCGCCTCGATCGGTGTCCGACATCACGGCACGGTGGTCGTACGCCACGGCACGCGCATTCTCTTGCGCCTCCCGAAGCACGAGCGAGTGCTGCGCGCGCCGTCGACACGTGTCGATGGTCCCGGACCGTGCACGGCGTGCGGCGAGGCGTTCAACAACCGGTTTCATAGCCACGATGCCACTGGCGGCGTGGTCGTCTACTGGTTCCACCAGTGCGCGGCCAAGCCGAAACACAAGCGCGTCGCTGGACGGCAGGCCTCGGTGCGCACGACGGCCGTCCTCATCGAGCATGAGCTGAGACACAGCTACGGTGAGCGCCATCGTCGCGGCCACTCGTGCATGGGGTCTCAGTGGGATCCCTCGCACGAAGAAGTGCAGGCGTGGACGGATGGCATGTTCCCGGGTGACGTCATACCGCTTGCGGCACCCAAAGCCACGCCTGTGCGTGACCTTCAGAGCGAGCGCTACACGCGCACGCTAGAGCTCGAGAAAGCGTGGACGAGCAAGCTCAAGCGAGCACAGACGGCGCTCAAGAAGCTCCGGCAGCGCAAGCGCTACTACGAGTCGGCGATGGCTGCGAAGAAAGGCACGACCACATGACCGACGAGAGAGAAGACGGCGCGGACCGCGCGCACATGGCCGATCTGCGTGAGCGCCTCGGTCGCGAAGAGGTGGCACTGCAAGCGCGCGACGAGGCGCTCCGTCTATGGGCGTGGGAGCCGAGTCCAACACGCGCGGGCGAGAACGCCGGAACACGCACCGAAGGACGCCGGTTTGCGACTGAGATGCGCACTTGGCTCGCGCGGCCCGGATACGTCGTCGTGACCGCGCTCGGCAAGTCGTCAAACGGTACTCGCGTCGACGGCAATGCGCATGTCGAGCGCGTCACGTTCAAGATGTTGCGCTTCAAGATGAACCCACTGAACCGAGATCGAACGCTCGTGGTCGCGCTCAACTGCGCGTTCACGCGCTACCGAAGCGCCGCACGCGAGCTTCAGATTCAAGCAGCCTATTTGAATGGTCTGAGCCCGTTCGCGCCAATCGTCGTCCTCATCACCGAGGACGATTACCACGCGTACTTCGCTGCACACGACGTCGAAGACGACATCGAAGATTGAGGTTGCTAGCAGACTGTCCACATAGTAATAGTCACGATCGGATCGTCGGCCGAGTTCTCGGGCTCGGCCCTCTGAAGCGGTCATCAAGCGTGCAGGACCTAGCCCCCCTAGTCCGCGTTTGATGATCGCTTCGGAGCGCGCACATGGCAGGTCAATGCATGCAACTCAACTGCGTTTTTTGTGGGTGCTTCGTATGCGTCTGTAAGACGTGGCCGAGAGTCATCGTGCAGGAGCGCCCAGGACGTCAACAAGTGAAGATCGGTTGCGAGACCTGCGGCCACATCGCGTGCATCTGCACGCTCAAGCGCAGACACAGCGAAGACTGCCGCTTCCGCAAAGCGGCGACGTGCACAGTCGGCATCGAATGCGAACACGGGCGCGACACCTGTCCCGAATGCGATCCGTGTACGTGCGGCGCAGAAATCGCACCAGAGGATTTCGGATGAAGCCAAATATGAAGATCGCACCCGAGGGAACGAAGCTCGAAGCAGTCAACGTCGACGTCGCGCCAAAGGTCGTCGCCCGCGTGCGCGCAAGCGACTCAGACGTCGTCGAGCCTGACTGCGGCCACAAGGCGCGAGGCGTGCCGGGCCGTTGGTACTGTTTGTCGTGCGGCAAGCGCTTCGAGATCAACGACGAGCTCGAGGCCGAAGAGCACGCGAGCGAGAATCCAGATCACGAGTTCAGTTGGCAGTGTTTCGCAGGCACGTGCGCCAAGCTCGTCGCAGCGAGGTCGCAGTAATGTACCCCTACGATTGGCCCCGCTGCATCACGTGTGGTGACTACGCGCTCGATGGCAAGGCAACGTGCGGACGCGTCGAGTGCTCGACCTCCACCCTGCCGTTGGTCGACTACGCAACACTCGAGCTCCGCATGCTCGCTGCGGCGAACGCGAACGCAAGAAAGCATCACCCACTACCGCGCTGCCTGCACGGTAACGCGCTCGCCGATCACAGTGGAGCACACCTCGAGCCGGAGTGCGGGTGCAGGCTACGACGGCGGCGAACATGAACAACGCCAAACTCGTAGCGCTCAAGACAGCGAGCGCCGAACTGAACGAAGCGAGCGACGTCCTCACCGCGCAGTGGACCGCGCTCGAAGATACGGTGCGCGCGTGCGGCATCAACTGCCATGCGTCGGTCGAGATCTCGACGCTCGCGCCGTACTACCTCGGCTGGAGCGCGTTCAAAGATCAGAAGACTGGCGGCCGACGCTGGCGCTTCTCATTCGCGCTTGGCGAGTTCGAGGAGTACGAGCCGCTTGAAGGCGCCCCGCGCGAAGTGCGCGCGCATGCCGCCGGCTACGTGCCCGATCTGCTCGACAAGCTTCACCACCGGATGACGGGACTCATCAAGGCGACGGAGGACGCCGCCGAGCGGCTGGAGCACGTTCTCGTACGTCTGCGGGGTAGCGAGTGATCGAACAAATGCTCTGGGCGTGCGGACCGCCGCTCGTGTTCATTCTGATCGTGTGGCTCTTTGACCGACGGCGGCGAACATGAACCTAGAACGCTTCGAAGCGTGGCTGCGCGAGCACGGGTACCAAGAATCGACGGTGCGCCTGTCGCTCACCGAGGCACGCCAGATCGAGCGCCTCTACAAAGAGGGTGAGCCCTTGCCTGCGGGCCTCAAGTGGACTGGCAAGCGCATGCTCGCCGCTGGCGTCGCCACAGGGCAACTGGCAGCGCAGATCAACGCACTCGCACGCGTGCACAAGGAACGCGAGCTCGGAGGACGTAAGCCAAAGAAACGCCGAAAGGCAGAAGCGCGATCGCTCGACGACGCTGGATGGAAACGGCTCGCAGCCGTCGTCATGGCTGACGATAGCGATGAGGCGCGCGTCATCGAAGTTCTGATGGCGCAAGGCATGCGTATCGGCGATGCCTTGCGTGTCGAGCAGGGTGAGCTCCGGCGTGCGATCAAGACGGGCACGCTCGACCACACAGTCAAGGGCGGCGCGCCGCGGCTCATCAAGATCGACGGCGCGTGGACGCGTCTGTGGGAGGCGTGGCAAGCCGACGAAGCGAACAAGAAGGCGCCAAACGTCGCCGGATGGCTCTGCCCCACGAACCCGAGTGCGCTGCCAGGCTCGGGCGCCTACAAGCGCGTCTCACGCGCGCTCAAAACACTCGCCAAGACCGCTGACGTCGACGAGCGCGTGTTCCTCCATCGGCTCCGCCGCACGGTTGCCGTACAGGCGTTGCGAATGGAGAAAGACATCGGCGCCGTGCAGCAGCTCCTCGGACACTCAAGCCCGCACACGACGATGCACTACCTCGACGAAGCTCGGCCCGACGATGTCGCAGAAGTGGCGAGCAAGATCCGAAAGCGCTTTCAGGAGTGACCACAAGAGGAGGAGTAGTGTCAACGACGCCGACGTCGACGGTCGTAGTCTGCGAGTGCCGCAGCACCAGCGGCGGTCAAAATCCCACCGCCGATGATCGCGCCGAGCGCCCAGTTCGAGCCGGTGATCAAATACCACCAGTCTTCGACCGGAGGCTCGTAGCCTTCCATGTCGGGATCGGGGCCTGGAGCTGCTCCACCGTCCTCGGGAGCTTGACCAAGACCGGCGAGGCCTCGAAGCCGCGTGCTCGACCACGGACGGCAGGCGTCGCGCCCGAGGCTAAAGACTCCGCGCCAGTTGCAGCCGACTTCGACTTCTCTAAGAAACACCTGCGGGTCCATGTTGAACGACCCGTACGGCCCCGGAAACGGACTTGAGCCGTCCGCTCGAGCGAAGCGGGTCTCGAAGTGCAGGTGATGCGGCATGCCCGGGAACTTGCCGTTGTTCGTGCGGCCGACGGCGCCGATGACGTCGCCGGCAGCGACCGCCTGACCGCGCGCGACGTGCGTGCGCGCGAGGTGCGCGTAGAGCGTCCAAACGCCGTCGCGCTCGTGGCGGATGACGACGGCGTTGCCGTAGCCGGTGAACCCGCTCGTCACGGGCTCGTTACGAAGGACGTGCTCGACCGTGCCGCGCCGGACGGCGTAGACGGGCGCGCCATAGGGCGAAATGAAGTCGTTTCCGGCGTGAAACGACGGCAGGCCGGTGGTGTGGCCGATACGGCCCCCGTAGCCCGAGGAGAGACGGCCGGGGCTCAGCCGTGGGTTGATGGGCGGGCTCGCGAGACACTCCATGAAAAGAGCATACGGAAAAACGAAAGGCGGTGCAGCCTTCTGAGCCGCCCGCCCCTCGCCCCACACAGAAAGTGTCCCGAAACCCTTGGCGACAGCGACTATAGCACCACTCAGAAGACGGCGATCATCGCGTAGCGCTCGTCGCCGTAGAAACCCGCCTCCCACTCGCGTTGTGAGTCTGCCTTGCCGATGATCGTGCGCAGATTCCGGATTTCGTCGGCGCTCCCACGGCGCTTGAGCTTGACGAGAAAAACGGGGCCCTTTGGGAGCGGGTCACCGACCTCTGCGACCACGTCACGTGTTAGCGCCCTGCTGAGCGGGAGGTAACCGTGCGTCGAAACGAGACGTTTGACGTGGCTGGTGTCGCTGGCGAGGCTGTCCTCACCGAGGCCAGCGAGGTGTTGCCCCGAGGCGTAGGAGATCTCGGCGTTGTCGGGGTCGCCGTCGGGCAGGTCGACCATGACCTCGCCGTGGCCGACGGTCCATTCGCGACCTTCGTGCGGGAGGCCGACGCCCGTCCCGAGCCACTGCATGCCGATCTGGTAGCCGAGCTCACTGGAGTCTGCGGGCGCGTCGTATCGCGCCGCCTGCGCACGCGTGAAGAGATCTTCGAGCGTCATCTTTTTCTTGTTGACGCGCTCCATGCGCGCAAGCTCCTGCTTGGCGATCGCGCGCGCTTTGTCCGGCGTCTCGGGCGCCACTTCGCTGATGTCGTCGCCAGCGCCAAACGGCAAGTCGTCGAGCTCGCCGTCTTCGACCGCGCGCTCGCAGGCCTCCATCCATGCGACGCTCCAGATCGCAGACGCGAACCCCTCGATGACCTCGTCGCGATCGAAGTCGCTATCGCTCTTCTCGTCGAGGTACTCGTCGCCGATCTGCTTACCCATCTCACGGGCACGCTTATCGCCGTTGGGTGGCTGAAACCCCTTGCGACCACGCCACTCCCAGTAGTCGTCGAGCGCGTCACGCGCCTCTTCGAAGTCGCCGTCTTCGATCGCGCTCTTGGCGCGTTTCAGGGTTGCGGTCGGGTCCATTATTCACCTTCCCCCAGGACTCTCACGAAACCAACGATTGAGCCGACGAGCGCAGATGCGATCCCGATCGCGAATGCCTCTTGCTGTTTGCCTGTCGCGAAGAGATAGAGGCTCAAGGCGGAGCCGAGACCGGCGAAGAGCACGCCGGCGGCCGTCACCTTGCGCTCGACGCTGAGGCCACTCGACATGCCCGACGATGCAACCACCGTTGCAGGCGCGAAGGTCGAAGCTTGCCCGACTGAGCGCACGCGGATCACGGAGATAGCCTACCGCAAGCTCGGATCGTTGACGAGGTCGCTAGTATCGTCCGCAGCGAGCTCGCCGCGAGGCTCGATGAAGGTCCTGAGCACGTGCGCGAGTCTCGAGTACGGTACGTAACGAATCATGAAACGCCCCCACGAGATCCGCGCCATCCACCGACCGTGACGGTCACGGTAGAGGTGGACGTCGATGTTCTGCGGCCTGCTCACCCGGCGTGCAGTTCTTGGCAGGCGCGGTCCCACGCTTCGACCTGTGCACGAAGACGCGCGATGTATTCGTCAGGCGACAAGCGTTGGCGCATAGCTTCGAGCGTCACCATCCCGATGAACTCGAGCGGCGTAGGGTCTGTGACTACGAGATCCACGCGCGACGCCGTTGCGCCGAGCACAGTAGCGCTCGGCATTGTGGAGGTCGCGTTGCCCGTTTGCACCGGCGATGGCTGAAGGATGTTCACGGGCGTGATCGGTGCACCCGTCTCAGGAAGCGCCATCTGCCGTGGATCGACGGCATACGGTACCGGCTCGGGCTGTTGTTTCCGCGGCCGGCCACGACGGCGCGGTGCAGGCGGCGCCTCCGGAGTTTGCGTGGAGGTTTGTGGAGCGTTTTGCGGGGAGGTTTGTGGAAGATCGTCGCCACGCGTCGCCATGCGCGGCGGACCCATGTAGCCCTGCTTGTGCTCTTGCTCCGTAGGCGCAGGCACAGCGCCATTGCCGTTGGCAGGCGCGATCGCTGGCCGGACGTCGGGAGCCGCTGCACCTAGGCGCACGTTCAGACCGAAGCGCTTGCAGTAGCGAGAGACGACGCCGACCGAGGCGCCGATTTTCTCCGCGATCTCGATCTGGGTGTACCGCTCCTCTGCGTACTGCTGAAGGAGCGCGATCTGCTCGTTCGAGAGCATCGGGACACGCGACGCGCTTGGGCGCGGTGCGAGCTGCTCGGTGTGAATGATCGGGGTGTCGTCGTCGCTCATGTGATCACGCCTCCAATGGCGATCACATATGTACTCGCACTTGAGACATCGCGCAAGATCGTCGGCCGATAAATGTGGACGCGGGTCAAGAAGAGAGGATTTCGACGCGTCCGCTCGTCACGACGGGCGTGATCGAGTCCGAAATGCGTGCGCGTATTTCATCTATCGAGCCTGCCGCCGCAGTGAGCAAAATCTGTGGAGCTCGCGTCCGGTAACACTGATTGCGTGCGACGTCGACGAGGTCGAAGCCGCCCGTAACGAGGAGGCCTTCGCGGTCGCTGTTCTCGCAGTAGTTGTCCGTAATGAGCGCGTAGCTCGTTCGCGTGCCGAACACCTGCGCTTTGACCGCAATCCCGTAGCCGTTGTTCGGCTGTGCACCCGTCGTACGGTTGACGCTGACGTTTCCCGTGAGGATGACGCTGTCGTTGCGCGCAAGCGGGCGCACGGTCAGTCCAGTCCCGTTTGGCTGCGCGGTCCACACGCCGTCGACGACGTTGTTCTCGAAGCGGCACGCGCGGCCGAGGCCGTAGTTCAAAACGGTCGAGTCGTTGCCCCAGTAGAAACCGCCTTGCCCGTACGAGTCCTTGACGTAGTTGCCCACCGCTCGGTACGGACCGAGCACGCCATCAGTCTGAAGGACGTGCGAGAAACCAAAGTTCGTGGGCGTCTCGCAGTAGTTGTAGGAGACCTCGACACTGCCAGAGCCTGTGCTTGCGGTCTTGAACTGTGAGTACTTCGAGCGGCAACCAGTGATCACGACCTCGTCGCAGACGTCCATAAGCACCGCGTGGATGGTCCAGATCGCCGCCGCGGGCGGCACGAGGCTGTTGTCGAAGAAGCAGTGCTCGATCCACACGCCGCGCACGTCTGCGATCGAGATCGCGGTGTAGAAGTTCGTGATGGACCTGATGTCGATGTAGACGTCGACGAGACTGACGTCGCTGATGAACGTCGTCGCGTTGAGATCGGGGCCCTTGTAGGCGTCGATCGCGATACCAGTAAACCCGCGACTCCCGTCGCCGAAGCCTTGCGTCTGGAGGTTGATGAGTTGCGCGCTCCAGTCCGGTTGGCCTTGAATGACGAGCCCGCTCACCATCCAGATGCGCGAGATGACGTTGTACGTGCCCGGCAAGAGCAGCACGCGACCTGGACGCGTGCCGTTGAAGGTCACGCTCATGATGGCAGCGTTGATGATCACACCGGCGTCGCCACTCGCTGGCGGCGCCACGATGATCGTCGGTAGATGGTCGAGGTCTGGTTTCATTACGAAGAGAGCGCAACGGCGCGCGGTAGAAGCGTGACCGGTGTGATCTCGTCGTGCGAAAAAACCCTGAGCTCGTCTGGTGAGCCCACCGCAGTCTGGCAGAGGATCTGCGGTACGCGTGTTCGGTAGCACCGATTGCGGTAGAGCTCGACGTAGGGACAGTTCGTCGCGACCAAAATCCCATTCAGGTCCGTGTATTCGACGTAGTTGTCGTGCAAACCGATGCGGGCGACGTTCGTCCCTCGGACCTCGGCCTTGATGTTGATCCCGAAACCGTTGTTCGGAAGCGATCCCGTCGTTCGATTGACCACGACGTTGCCAGCGATGAGTACATCACCCGTCTGTCTGGGTGGGCGGAAGGTGATACCGACCGCGTTTCCGCTCGCCATCCACGCCCCGTCGATGATGTTGTTCTCGATCGTCGCGCTCAGAATCGTTCCGTAGTTGGCAATGGTCGAGTCGGTGCCAACATAGAACCCGCCTTGACCGAACGGATCTTTGACGTAGTTGCCGATCGCACGGTAGTGGCCGAGCTGGCCGTCGACCTGCATGACGTGGCTGAAGCCGAAGTTCGTTGGGTTCTCGCAGTAGTTGTACGAGACCTCGCACACACCCGATGCTGTGCCGCTAGTCCCGGTCTTGATCTGCGAGTACTTCGTTCGGCAGCGTGTGACCACCATGTCGTCGCACGAGCCTGCGAAGAGCACAGCGTGAATGGTCCACGGGTTATTCTGAATCCACGGCGGCGCGATCGTGTTGTCGAAGAAGCAATGCTCGATCCAGATACCAACCACGTCGTCGCAACGGATCGCGGTCATGAAGTTGCCGGTGGACGCGATGTCAACGTACATGTCCACAAGTGCGATATTGGTGACCGCGTTCCCGACGTAGTCTTGGTACACAAAAATGGCGATCCCGAATCCACCACCGCCAAGCACCTGCTGATTGATGAGTTGAGCGCTCCAGTCCGCTTGTCCCTGAAGGACAAGGTTCGAGACCATTCGAACCTGCGTGATGATCGTGTACGTACCCGACAGAAGAACGACGCGCCCCGGGCGTGTACCGTTGAAGGTCACGCTCTGAATCGCCTGATTGATCATCGGACCGGCATCACCGCTTGCGGGCGGAGCGACGATGATCGTGGGTAAGGCGTCGAGATCAGGGCGCGGCATTACGAGCCTCCACTACGCGGTTGTGAGCTCGGCGTTGAGGATCGCGTCGAAGTACGGGAGCAGCTGCGGTAAGATCGCCGGGTGGAGCATCAGGTGAACGGGCTCGTCGATCGCGTCCCGGAGCACACGCCAGTCCTCATCAGCGATTACAAGCGCAGGCTGCTCGAATGCCTCGCCTGGTTTGCCGACCGCGTTTCCGATCATCAGCCCACTCCGTACTGCGTCGAGCTTGCGTGCGAATACCGGCGAACGCAGGGCGCGCCGAACGAAGAGCGCGAACGGGAGCGGGTTCGGCAGCCCCTCCGCTGGCGCCGGCGGCAACACCTCCCCTGTGTCGGGACTGACTAGTGTGATCTCGGTCGGAACTACGATGCGGCGAATCCCGGGCATACGCTGTCCTTAGTTCGCGATTCGGATTGCTCTGAAGCCTGCACCAGCAGTGTCCACGGCACCGACAAGAAGCCGTTCGAACGTCTCCGCGCCCGCACGGTCCACACGGCAGAAGATCGTGGTGTCACCGTTGGCAAGAACCGTGTTGATCGCGAAGTACTCGGCCGCGGCCGTCTCCGCGTGAATCAACTGGTGCGCGCCGGACCCAGTCGCGGTCTCCGTCGCCTTGATGTGGAGCGCACGGTAGGCAGCCGTCCCTGACTGGTTGATCGTGACGTCGACGTCAACGAAAAGCTGCGTACCAGAAGACGCGCTGAAGCTCGATCCACTCGGATCATTCGCGAAGGAGTGCGTAGCAGTCGTTCCCGTCGTCGTGCGCCCGCGGAACTGAAACCCGACACCCTCTGATTGATTCTTCAGAATCCACGCGCTTCCGGACGAGCCGATCGTGGTCACGAAGCCGCCGGAACTGCCCTCGAAACGCACTCCGGTGGCACCTGAGCCAGCAAGAAGATCGAGTGAGCGTTCGGTACCACCCGCGGCTTTTTCTGCGGTGATCGTCGCGACGTTCGACGTCCACCGGATCGCGAGCCGTTCGTAGTTCGTCGTCTCGTCGGCGGTGTTGTACAACTGGATCTCGCGGCTGGCGCCCGACGCGAACGCCAACGTCCCTACCGTCTCGAGACGCACGCGCTGCGTCGCACCGACCGACGCGACCCAGAAGTTTTTCTTGCCCGAGCCCACCGAGGTCTCAGTCGTCTTCATCTCGAAGAGGTTGTAGCCAGCGGTGCCTGACTGGTTGATAGTCGGCTGAAGCGAGACGAACGTCTGCACGCCGGATGCGGCCCCGTAACTCGTCCCGAACGTCGGGTTGAGAAAGCGGAATCCCTCAACCGTCGTTGAACTCGTGATCCGCGACCAGAAGTCCCACCCAGTTGCGTCACCTAGAACGGTCTGTGTGACGCGGCTAGAGAGCGTACCGACCCATGTTGTTGCACCCGCGCTACCGCCCGAGCCAAGAATGAATCCGGTCTGTCCGGAGCCAGCGTAGAGCTCGAGGTCGCGTTCGGTGCCGCCAGCGGCCTTCTCGGCGATGATACGCGCACGATCGGAGACCCAGCGAATCGCGAGCCGCTCGTAGTTCGTGGTCGCGTCCGCCGTGTTGTAGATCTGGATCGCGTCCTGCTTGACCGTGGACAGGAACGCCATACCCGCGGTCGCGCCGTCACCACTAATCGTGACAGCGCCGCCTTGCGCGGCGCTGACGCTGATGGTGTTACCGCCCTCGTACGCATCTTGAAGCGTGATCGCTCCGCCAGGACCTGAGCCAGGCGGCGCGCTCGGCGCGTAGATCGTGACTCCACCTTCGTTGACGTGGCCCGGCATCGCTTACCTGAAGAGCACCATCGCGAAGACCTCGGTCACGGCGCCGGGGTCTGTGTACGTCGCCGCCGTCGTCGAGATCGCCCAGACAATGCCCTGCTCGAACTGAATCTGGCGCGCGACGTGGACGGAGCCGTTCGCGAGCAGGTGATAGACCGCGATCGGGACGGCGCCAGCACTGGGCACGGTCGTGCGATCGAACAGTTGCAGAAAGCGCGTGTTCCCTGAGCCGTTCAGAAAATCACCGCCGAGCATGACGCCATTACTGTCCTTGACGACAGCACGCCGCTCGAGCGCCGAGGACGAATAGCGATCGGTCCCGAGCGTCGTGCCGATGTCTTGGACATAGGCGCCCGCCTCGTCGCCCTTGAGCGGCTCGACCGAACCGTCCGGCTTGATGTAGCCGACGACGGTGATCTGCGCGTCCTCATTGTCACGCCGCATGCGCCGCAAGGCCTGATTGGTATCGGTCTCGAACGGCATTACACGGCCCTCCTGAGCGTCACGAGAAACTTGACGAGGCGCGGTGCGCTCGCACGCATGAAGGCGACCGCGCCCTTACCGACCATCCCGATGGCCCCATGCACGAGCTCGGCGCACTCGCCCGTGTGGTAGACGATCGCGCGGCCACGAACGCTGATAGGACGGCCCAGAGCGCCCAGGATGGCTCCCGTTGCTGGTGTCACTGGTTGCCCACAGATGATGCAGTTGGTCGTCATGGAATCGCGCTACGTGCCCTCTCTCGAGCTTGCCGCGCCTGCTCCTTGGCCGCGCACGGAGTGCACCCGGCCTTCTTTCGGCGCCGCTTTATCTGAGCGCCGTCACGTTGACGTAGGCCATCGAGCGACGCTTGGCCGACCTGCGCGAGAGTCCGTACGAATACATCTGCGAAGCTCATCGCGTGCTACTCCTTCCTAGTACCTCCGCCGTGTGGCCGACATGTAAACGGAGCCCGCAACGCCTGCCAATCCACACAGGCCGAAGAGAACTCCGAGCGCCGTCTGATCGGCGCGAGTGAGCTGCACGGCGGAGGCGAAGCTCGCCATGCCTGCGGTGAAGAATGCCCCGGTCTGCGCGCCACGCAGGTCACTCGAGGCGATGAGCCCCATGATCGCGCCACCGAGCGCACCACCAGCGACCGAGGCCGAGGCGTAGAACATTGCCTTCTCTGGAGCGATGACGGGCGCGATCGCTGTCTCCTCGGCCTGCCCGAGACCGAGCACACGCATCGCGCTTCCTTGAACCACCTTGAGCTCGTGCATTTGTCCTCACTCGTCTGCGAGCAGCCGAACCAAGCGCCTGCGCTTGTGCCGTCTGAAAAGATTGTAGCCGTAGGCGCCCACAAGGCCCACGCCACCGATGATCGCCGCCCACTTGAGCGTCGTCCAAAAACTCGTAGAGCCCGCTGAGGTGAACTCCGGCTGTGGAACGAGCGCGCGCGCGAGCTCGGTACACTCGGCGGGGCTGCGCCCCTCTGCGAGACAGCCTTGATAGGCGGCCCAGCGCCGGTCGAGGAAGGCTGAATAGGCCTTCGACTGCACCCAGGCGACTGCGACGCCGCTGATGGCTTCTGAGGTCACTGAGATGCCTACGACGATAGCGGCGAGGATGCCGAGCGCGACGATGACCGTGAGGACGATGCCGGCCCAGAACCATGGGCTCGTGGCGACCGCAACACCCGCAGCGGCGCCGGGGTTGCCGAGCGCGCGAAGGCCGATGCCGGGACCCGAAGCGAGCGAATCGGGCGCGTCGACCGCAGGAGCGAGCTGTGGCCTCGGGATCTGCGTGATGAGCGCGTTCGGCGTCGCGGACGCGATCGCCGTATACATCCGCATCTGCGCTCTGAAGACATTGCGGCGCAGGGTGTCGTAGTCGGTGACATCGGCGCGCGTCGCGGCGCCAGAGGAAACGAGAAAGATGAGACGCTGGCGCGTGGTGTCGGTGACGAGCTCGGCCTGGTGAAGCGTCTCGAGCAGGCGCACGAGGTCGCTCGAGAGCGGCGCCTCGTAGCCAAGGCCCGTCACGAACGTGCGCACCTCGCGCTCGGCCGCGTCGAGCAGTTCGCTCATGAGTCCTCGTCGACGTACTCGATGACCAGAGCGCAGAAGGCGTTCCCGGGACCTGCACTCGCCGCGACGATGAACTGCCCGGGCCAGAGCCGGAACTCGATGTTCGTGTTCGGGACCATCTCGGGGAGTTTGTAGGTCCGGTTGGGCCCGATCGCGTCCGGCGTCACGTCGAGCCCGAGCATGACGTTCGGCGACTCCGGAATGAGGATCTGTACGTTGCGCACGAGGCGCGAGTGCTCGGGCACCTCGCGCTCGGGGCCGAGGATAACGCGCGCCTCCTGCGTGAGGGTCGCGCGACGGATCTCTGTTTCACGCCTGAGTCCCATGGTCAGGTAACGCTCACGAAACCAAAAAAGCCGATCGCCATTCGAATCCCGGCGGCGTCACGGGTAGAGCCGGGAAGCTCGGCCATCTCTACCGAGAGACCTTCACCTGGCTCCCAGAGGAGTCCATCGCCCGGAAACTCGTGCACGATGCACCGGCCGGTGAGCATGCCGAGCAGCGCCGCCGGGCACTGCGGAAGCGGCGGCGTGACACCGATCGGACCGGTAAACCAATCGGCGTTCGTACCATTGCCGACTTGCCTGACCTGCACACGCACCATGCGTACGTCACCGAGATCGGTGTCTGGGTCGTTGAGAAGCGCCGAGCAGTTGATCGCCATGTCCGTGATGATCACCGGTTCGGCACCATCCGTGCGGAAGTTGTCGGTCGGCAGGATCACTTGATTGAGATCACCGACCGAAGCATCCGACTCGAGAAAATACGGGCGCCTCGAGAGCATCCCGATCCCCGTAAACGACACCGCAACACGACGCGCCGTAGCGCCCGGGTCTTCTTCGAGTGCGACGGCGACGTTCATCGTGTCACGCGCAGAGAGAATGAACGGTCGCGAGAAACGCCACGACGACTGCGCGCGCGAGATCGGTGCAGCGCCGCCATTGACCACGTTGTGGAAGATCGGTAGCGGCGTGAACACCGGCGCCATGTAGTACTGATCGTGGAAGATCAGACGCAAGCCCGCGAGCTGCACCGAGGTCTCTGCCGCCGCCGTTGTGAGATCCGACTCGAGTGTCCGCGCCGCCATCGTCATGTGCGTGAGGCGCACCGGAAACTGCTCACCGTTGCGAAAGACGTCAGGGTTACCACGGACGAGGTTCCCGTCGCCTGTGAGCGTAATCGAGTCGAAGAACCCGCGCGGCTCTTCGAGTACGCCGTGGCAGACGTTCTCTTCCGCGAGCTTGATGAGGTGAGCCATGTACTCTTCGCGTCGCATGCTAACCCTCGATCTCGCAGTACCCGTTGAACGAAATCCCGACCGTGTAGTTTGGTGTCTCTACCGGCGAGCCCTTGACGTTACTCGTCACAGCGAGCTCGACATCGAGCGTGTCACCGGGCTCAAGCGTGATCGGTTGAATGAGCCCGAAGACGAGCGCGGGCGTGATGGTGTCGAAGACGAGCGACAAAGGCGCACCCGGACGCCACCAGTATTCACCGTGGCTATCGCCATCGACCGTACGAATCCGGCTGAAGACCGACGAGAAGGGTGGATCAGAGAGCGTTGTCGCACTCAGCCCAATAAACACACTCATTCCCGTCACAGGCGTCCGCGCTGTACCCGAACGCGTCGACTGCTGCTGCGCGAAGGTGCGCACGTTGAAGGCCATCTGCGGTGGCCACACGTTCGCCGTAGTGACCACACCACCGAAGACCGGATCGCCAAACGGCGGAATGTTACCGCCACCCGCCGCGGTAAACTGGTCCGTCGTCTGCACCGCGACGGTCTGCGTGACGCGGCCCTCACCGCCGTAGGGCCCGTCGCTCAACTGGTGAAAGCCCATCGAGACGAGCCGTGTGGACTCGCCAAGAAACGCTGGCAACGCGGATAGATCGAGTGCGATCTGTCCACGCTGCGGAAGGAGCACCGGTGAATCAAACTTCCTGTACACGATGCCGAAGGGCAACTGCTGAATGTCGCCGAGCACGTCCGTGTTGGGCTCGGCGGCCTGAAGCATCGGAAAAGACACAAGGCTCACAGGACGGCGCATGTAGTGCTGGCGTCCCGGTACGCTGATTCGCAGCGACGCCTCCATAAAAACGCGCCCGTAGTCATCGAAGATGGAGGTCATCGGATAGCCGATGGGCGCGAGCGTGAAGCGATCAAGCGTGATCGGCCAACGCGAGCCGTTGCGCAGCTCCTCGCGGTCGAACGTGATTTGCAAGATCGAAGACGTCAAACGATTGATCTGCGCGACGGACCACACCGAACGGGGCTCGGTGAGCACCCCGGGTACTCTGCATGCCGCCGCTTCGTTCACCACGTTCGATCGACCTTTCACACTGGCAGAAACAGTTGCGCCCCTCGTCGAGCCGCGTGCGGCCGAGAGGGGCGCTCTTCGCGGCCTCACACTTGCCTACAGGCCGCGCGCTACGCCACCGGCCGGCGCTTGAGACCGTCGAGGAAGACCCTCAGACGGATGTCCTGGTCGAGGCCGGTGATGGCCCCGATGGGCGAGCTCACGCGCGCGTACATGACGCGATCGGAGCCGATGAGGATCGGAAGCTGGCCACGGCGCTGATTGCCGACGGCCGGACGGCCTTGCGTGCCGTAGTTGAACCGGACGCCCGCGACGAGCTGGTCGCCCGACGGGTAGGCCGGAGCGCCCACGCTCGTCCCCCACCATCCGATGGGCGCACGTGCCATGGGCTTGTTGATGTCGGCGCCGACGAAGAGCTCGAGAACGAGGTCGCGCTGAAGGCGCGCCAAGTTCAGGCCCGAGACGGCGGGCTCCTCTGCGCTCGTGTTCGACGTCGACGAGGCCAGAACGGCATCGTCGAGTGAGAAGTACTCGGGCATGATCGCGAAGACCACGAAGGCCTCGTCGTGGTTCATGCGCGTGCGCGCGACCTGGTTGGTGTCGGCCTCGTGCGAGGCACGTGCACCACCGGCGACTGCTCCCTGCTGTGGTACGGGTTGGCCGACCACGTAGGTGAACAAGCGCATGTTGACGGCCGCCGCCTGATCGAACTCGCAGGTCGAATAGATCGGCCAGTGCAGCCACTCGTCGATCTCGACGGTCGACCCATCCGGAAGATGCACGCTCTTGATTGCCATCTGGTTGTCTCCGAGATTGACGAAAAAGTCGGGTCGAGTGGTGGCGGAGCCCTTGGCTACGCCACAGGTCGACGGCGATAGCCGTCGAGGTAGCAGCGGATGCGGATGCGGTCGGTCGAGCCCGAGAGATTCAGGCCAGTGACGATGCCCGGCCCGGGGCGAAGGTCGACGACGAAGGTCTCGCCGCCCGCGACATAGAGCGGCGAAGCGAGCTTGCGGACGTCGGCCGCTTCGGGTGAGCCGTTGTTGGACGCGACCCAGCCGTTGGCGCCAGCGGCCTGCTTGGCGCTCGAGTTGTAGTGCACGACGCCGGTCGAAGCCGGCCAGTACGAGACCGGCGAGCGCGTGTACTCCTTCACCGCGGCGATGCGCATCACGATGATGAGATCGCGCTGGATGCGGAGCATGTTGTTGAGCGAGACGAGCGGCGCGTCCGGCTCGGGCACCGTGTCGCCCGTGCCGTTGGTGCCAATCGAGAACATCTCGAGCGCGATGTTGTAGATGACGAGCTCTTCGTTCTCGGGCAGGCGCGCGCCTTCGCCTTCGAGATTGGTGTCGGCGAGGTTCGATTGGCGTGAGCCGCTCGAACCAGGAACTGCTGCGCCGCGGCCGTACGAGAAGAGCGACTGCACCGTGAAGGCAGCCGTTCCGAACTCGACCGTCGAGTAGAGAGGCTCGAACGTTGTCCAGTCGCCGGGCGTCATCACCCGACCATCCGGCAACTTGACCTTCCAGACCTGCGCCATGAGTAATGTCTCCTCGTTCGACTTTTCTGTGATCCGCCTCGGAGCGCGGCGCTCGTTAGCTCACCGGACGCTTGCGCAGACCCTCGAGATAGATGCGAAGCCGCATGACCTGCGACTCGTCATCGGCCGCCTCGTTCGGCGCGACCTCGGTGATGGCCCAGGTGACCGCCCCGCCGGAGAAGTTGCAGACCGAGACGCGGTACTTCTCCTGCCCACCGATGTGATGGGGAACGACGTACGAGCGAACCGCGTGCGCGCCCGAGACGCCCATACCCGCGTACGTGCGACCCGTGGCGTCCGTCGTGCGCGTCGTCGCCGTGCCTGCCGGACCGAAGCCGGTGTTGAAATACCCGAGACCCGCCTCGGCGTAGATCTTCTGGCTGATGTAGAGGCGCAGCGAGCAGTAGCGCGCGAACTGCGCGAGTTGCACGATGGACGGCATCGGCTGACCTGCGATCGACGCTGCGGCGGTCGTCAGATTCGCAGGGTCCGAGGTGTCGAGGTTGAAATACTCGACCTTGATAGCGTAAACGAGCATCTCCTCGGTCGACGCCATGGCGCCCGGAGTCTGCACGTTCGTGTCCATC
>Ga0075429_100000018_pt1 | contig 71039 bp, 79 predicted proteins | sample RhiMetdeltSRZDD3_FD_75295 | JGI IMG/M metagenome (GOLD analysis project Ga0075429, IMG submission 75295) | Populus rhizosphere microbial communities from Tennessee, USA - Rhizosphere MetaG P. deltoides SRZDD3 | ecosystem: Host-associated > Plants > Roots > Rhizosphere > Soil | place: USA...
GCCTAAGGTAAAATCGATTCAACTGCAGGCGCGTAGCTCAGCTGGTTAGAGCACTACCTTGACATGGTAGGGGTCGTTGGTTCGAGTCCAATCGCGCCTACCAACCTCTTGCTAAACATAAGACTTCCAGACGGATCGGTAAAGACTTTTCCGGGGTCGGTGACTGCGGCAGAGATTGCTGCATCGGTCGGCGCGGGCCTCGCGCGCGCTGCGCTCGCTGCGAAGGTGAACGGCAAGCTGGTCGACACGAGCTTTCGCGTCGAGTCCGATGCCGAAGTCGCGATCGTCACGGAGCGGGACCGCGAAGGCGTCGAGATCCTGCGACATTCGACGGCGCACCTGCTCGCGCACGCGGTGAAGGAGCTCTTTCCCGAAGCGCAGGTCACGATCGGTCCGGTGATCGAGAACGGGTTCTACTACGACTTCGCGTTCAGCCGGCCGTTCACTCCGGAAGACCTCGCCGCGATCGAAAGCCGGATGGCGGAGATCGCGAAGCGCGACCTGCCCGTGGTGCGCAAGGAAATGCCGCGCGACGCGGCGGTGAAATTCTTCCGCGACCAGGGCGAAGCCTACAAGGCGGAGATCATCGCTGCGATCCCGGCGGGAGACGCGATCTCGCTCTATGCGCAAGGCGATTTCACCGACCTGTGCCGCGGCCCGCACGTCCCTTCGACCGGCAAGCTCAAGGTCTTCAAGCTGATGAGCGTTGCGGGCGCGTACTGGCGCGGCGATTCGAAGAACCAGATGCTGCAGCGGATCTACGGCACCGCCTGGGCGAAGAAGGAGGACCAGGACGCCTATCTGAAGATGCTCGAGGAGGCCGACAAGCGCGACCATCGCAAGCTCGGCACGCAGCTCGACCTGTTCCATTTCCAGGACGAAGCGCCGGGCGCGGTGTTCTGGCACCCGAAAGGGTGGACGCTGTTCCTCAAGCTCGTCGAGTACATGCGCGAGAAGCACCTGCGTGCCGGATTCCTCGAGGTCAACGCGCCCGAGGTGATGGACCGCAAGCTGTGGGAGAAATCCGGGCACTGGGACAACTATCGCGAGCACATGTACACGAGCAAGACCGAGGACGAGCGTGAGTTCGTCATCAAGCCGATGAATTGCCCGGGACACGTGCAGATTTTCGCGCAGGGCGTGCGCAGCTACCGCGAGCTGCCGCTGCGCTACGCCGAATTCGGCAAGGTGCACCGCTACGAGCCGTCCGGCGCGCTGCACGGACTGATGCGCGTGCGCGCGTTCACGCAGGACGACTCGCACCTGTTCTGCACCGAGGAGCAGATGCAGGACGAAGTGCGTTTCGCCGCCGGGTTCATCTTCGATATCTACAAGCATTTCGGCTTTACCGACGTCGCCGTGAAGCTGTCGGACCGGCCGAAGGCGCGTATCGGCTCGGACGCGCAGTGGGACCGGCTCGAAGCAGCGCTGCACGGCGCGCTGAAGGCGATGGACGTGGCCTACACGGTCAACAAGGGCGATGGGGCGTTCTACGGACCCAAGCTCGATTTCGTGCTGCGCGACGCGATCGGCCGCGACTGGCAGTGCGGCACGGTGCAGGTGGATCTCAACCTGCCGGAGCGCTTCGACATCAGCTACGTGGCGAGCGACAACACGCGCAAGCGCCCGGTCATGCTGCACGTCGCCAAATTCGGCTCGCTGGAGCGTTTCACCGGCATCCTGCTCGAGCACTACGCCGGGGCGCTGCCGGTTTCGTTGGCCCCGGTGCAGGCGGCCGTGCTGAGCATCACCGACGCCCAGGCGGACTATGCGCGCACCGTTGCCGAACGCCTGCGCGAGGCCGGATTCAGGATCGTGCAAGATTTGCGAAACGAAAAAATTTCCTATAAGATTCGGGAACATAGCTTGCAAAAGCTCCCTTATCAGCTGATCGTGGGAGCCAAGGAAGTGCAGGCTGGAACGGTGGCCGTGCGCACGCGCGGCGGTGAAGATCTCGGTGCCCTGACACTGGAAGACTTCATCGCACGCCTCCGCAACGAGGCGGGCGCGTAACCGCACGGCCGGTTTTTTTTGGCGCACAGAGGAGAACGCACTCATCGCACTCGAAAGATCGCAGCGCATCAACGGGGAGATCACCGCGCCCGAGGTGCGACTGGTGGCGGACAGCGGGGAGCAACTGGGGATCGTGCCGGTCGCCCAGGCGCTGAAGATGGCCGAGGAGCAGAACGTCGATCTGGTGGAAATCGCACCGCTCGCACGGCCTCCGGTTTGCAAGCTGATGGATTACGGCAAGTTCCGCTACCGGGAGCAGAAAAAGGCCCACGAAGCGAAGCTCAAGCAGAAGCAGATCCAGGTCAAGGAAATCAAGTTCCGCCCCGGCACGGACGACGGCGACTACGCGGTCAAGCTCGGCAAGCTGATCGCGTTTCTCGAAGAAGGCGACAAGACCAAGGTGACGCTGCGGTTCCGCGGGCGCGAGATGGCGCACCAGGAGTTCGGCCTGCGCATCCTCGAGCGGGTGAAGGCGGATCTTGAACCGTATGGACTGGTGGAACAGTTCCCGAAGCTCGAGGGCAGGCAGATGGTGATGGTGCTGGCGCCGAAGAAGAAGCCCCCGCCAACGGGCAAGGCAAAAACGAAGGTCGCAAAACCCGCCGGCGACAAGCCCACACCGGCGCCGGCGAAGGCAGAAGCGAAACCCGCGTAAACGCGGGAACAAGTGATTGCCGAGGCATCAAGCGCCCGCGAGGCGGGCCGCCCGGCGTCAAGCTCAAATAGAAGGAGAGCGACTCATGCCGAAGATGAAGACCAAGAAGTCGGCCGCGAAGCGTTTCAAGATCCGCTCCGGCGGCTCGATCAAGCGCTCGCAGGCCTACATGCGCCACATCCTGACGAAGAAGACGACGAAGAGAAAGCGTCACCTTCGCGGCACCACCGAAGTTCACGACAGCAACAAGCGGGCCGTCCGCGCGATGCTGCCGTACGCGTGAGGAGCGCGCCATGCCACGCGTAAAACGCGGAGTAACGGCGCGCGCGCGCCACAAGAAGGTCCTCACCAAGGCGAAGGGGTTCCGCGGCCGCCGCAAGAACGTCTTTCGCGTAGCCAAGCAGGCGGTCATGAAGGCGGGCCAGTACGCCTACCGCGACCGCAGGAACCGCAAGCGCGACTTTCGCGGCTTGTGGATCGCCCGCATCAATGCCGCAGTGCGCGAGCTCGGGTTGACCTACAGCGCGTTCATGGCCGGCATGAAGCGCGCGAACATCGAGATCGATCGCAAGATGCTCGCCGACCTCGCGGTGCGCGACAAGCCGGCGTTCGCGCAGATCGCCGGCCAGGCGAAGGCGGCGCTCACGCACTAGAACCCTGGCGGGAGCGCGGGGTGCAAAACCTGGAGGCCATCGTCGCGCGCGCGCTCGAAGAATTCGCGCGCGCGGCAGATTCTGCCTCTCTCGAGAACGTCAAGGCGCGCTACCTCGGCAAGAGTGGCGAGCTGACCGCGCTGCTGAAAAAGCTCGGCACGCTCTCGGCAGACGAGCGCCGCAGCGCAGGACAGGCCATCAACGAAGCGAAGGCGCGCCTGGAAGAGGCGCTAGAGCGCAGGCGCGCAGAACTCGCGCAGCAGCGCATGGAGGAGAAGCTCGCCGGCGAGGCGCTCGATGTGACGCTGCCGGGCCGGGGGCGCGGGCGCGGCGGCCTGCATCCGATCAGCCGCACCTGGGCGAGAGTCGAAGAGATCTTCCGCTCGGTCGGCTTCGACGTCGCGGACGGCCCCGAGATCGAGACCGACTGGTACAGCTTCACCGCGCTCAACAACCCTGAAAACCATCCTGCGCGCTCGATGCAGGACACGTTCTACGTGGATCTCAAGGACGAGCAGGGGTTGCCGCTGCTGCTGCGTCCCCACACCAGCCCCATGCAGGTGCGCTACGCGAGGATGCACGAGCCGCCGCTCAAGGTGATCGCGCCCGGACGGACGTACCGCGTCGATTCGGACGCGACGCATTCGCCGATGTTTCACCAGGTCGAGGGACTGTGGATCGACGAGGACGTGAGCTTCGCCGACCTGAAGGGCGTGCTCAGCGATTTCCTGCAGCGATTCTTCGAGAGCGACGATCTCGAGGTGCGCTTCCGCCCGTCCTACTTCCCGTTTACGGAGCCGTCCGCGGAAATCGACATGCGTTTCGCCGACGGGCCGCTCAAGGGACGCTGGCTCGAGCTCGGCGGCTCGGGCGAAGTGCATCCGCAGGTGGTGCGCAACTTCGGGCTCGACCCGGAGCGCTACATCGGCTTCGCGTTCGGCTGCGGACTGGACCGGCTTGCGATGCTGCGCTACGGGATCAACGACCTGCGGCTGTTCTTTGACGGCGATCTTCGCTTCCTGCGGCAGTTCGCATGATCGTTCCGGAGCGCTGGCTGAGGAGCTTTTGCGACCCGGCGCTCGACGCCGAGGCACTCGCGCAGCAGCTGACGATGGCAGGGCTCGAGGTGGAGTCGTGCGCGCCGGTTGCGCCGCCGGGCTCCGGCGTGCTCGTCGCGCACGTGCTCTCGGTGGACAAGCACCCGCAGGCGGACAAGCTCACGGTGTGCAAGGTGGACGCCGGCGCCGGGCCGGTGCAGGTCGTTTGCGGCGCGCCCAACGTGCGCGCGGGAATGAAAGCGCCGCTCGCAGTGCCGGGCGCGCAGCTTCCCGGAATGGAGATCCGCGTCGCCAAGGTGCGAGGCGTGGAGAGCGCGGGGATGCTCGTTTCTGCGCGCGAGCTCGGCCTTTCCGACGATCACTCGGGACTGCTCGAGCTGCCTGCGGATGCGCCCATCGGCAAGGACGTGCGCGCAACGCTCGATCTGGATGAGCGCATCTTCTCGATCAAGCTGACCCCGAATCGCGGCGATTGCCTGTCGGTTCTCGGCGTGGCGCGCGAAGTCGCCGCGTTGACCCGGGCGCGCCTGAAGCCGCCGGTCTTTCCGCGAATCGCCGCGACCATCGGCGACGTGCTTCCAGTGCGCATCGAAGCTGCGGATCTATGCGGCCGCTTTTCCGGCCGCGTCGTGCGCGGGGTGGATGCGCGCGCCGCGACGCCGGCCTGGATGCGGCGCCGGCTGGAACGCGCCGGGCAGCGGCCGATCTCCGCGCTGGTCGACATCTCCAACTATGTGATGCTCGAGCTCGGACGACCCTCGCATATCTTCGATCTGGACAAGGTGCAGGGGAGCCTCGTCGTGCGCTGGGGCCGGGCAGGCGAATCCGTGCAGCTGCTGAACGGCCAGACCGTGGAAATCGATGCCGGCGTCGGCGTCATTGCCGACGCACGCGGCGTCGAAGCGCTTGCCGGAGTGATGGGAGGCGAGCACACGGCGGTGATGCTCGATACCAAGGCGATCTACATCGAGGCGGCGTTCTGGTGGCCGCAGGCGATCGCGGGCCGCGCACGCCGCTTCGGGTTCAGCACGGAAGCCGCGCACCGATTCGAGCGCGGCGTGGACTTCGCCACCACGGTCGAGCATATCGAGTACATCACGCGGCTGGTGCTCGAGATCTGCGGAGGAAGCGCCGGCCCGGTCGAAGACACGGTGGCTCGCCTGCCGTTGCGCAAGGCGCTGCGCATGCGCGTTGCGCGCGCGTGCAAGGTGATCGGCATGTCGATCGACGTCGAGGAAATTGCCGACGTGTTCAAGCGTCTCGGCTTGCCTGCTCGCATGGAGGGCGCGGGCGCCGATGCCGCATTCCTGGTCGCGCCGCCGCCGCATCGCTTCGATCTGGAAATCGAGGAGGATTTGATCGAAGAGGTCGCGCGCATCCACGGCTTCGGCAACATCCCGGCGCATCCCCCGCAGGCCGTGGCACGAATGAGCGCGCCGCCGGAGACGAGCCGCTCGCTGCACGCAGTGCGCGAACGGCTGGCTGCGTGCGACTACCAGGAGACGATCAACTTCGCGTTCGCCGAGCCGGCGTGGGAAGCGGATTTTGCCAACGAGCAGGACCCGATCCGGCTGCTCAATCCGATCGCCAGCCACCTTGCCGTGATGCGCTCGACGCTGATCGGATCGCTGGTCGCGAATGTGCGCTACAACCATGCGCGCAAGCTCCCTCGCATCCGGGTGTTCGAGGTGGGCCGCGTCTATCGGCGTGATCCGCAACAACCGGCCGGGCCGCTGGCGGTAGGCGGAGTCGCGCAGCCGATGCGGGTCGGCGCGGCTGCATTCGGGCCGGCGGTCGAAGAGCAGTGGGGGAAAAAGCCGACTCGCCTCGTCGACTTCTACGACGTCAAGGCGGATCTCGAAGCGCTCTGCCACCCCGCAGCGCTGAAATTCGAGGCCTGCGGCCATCCGGCGCTGCATCCGGGGCGCTCGGCCCGCGTATTGCTCGACGGTGCCGAGATCGGCTGGCTCGGCGAACTGCATCCGCGGTGGCAACAGAAGTACGAGTTGCCTCAGCCGGTCGTCGTGTTCGAAGTGGATGCCCAGAGCCTGACCCGTGCTCCATTTCCGCGTCCGGAAGCGCCGTCAAGGTTTCCGGCGGTGGTCCGCGACATCGCGCTCCTGGTCGACGCCGGCCTCCCGACGCAGGCCCTGCTGGACGCGATTCAGGCTGAAAAGCCGGCCATCCTGCAAGACGTACGAGTGTTCGATTTGTATCAGGGCGAGAGCGTCCCCGCCGGGAAGAAAAGCCTTGCGTTTCGGGTAGTTATGCAAGATACTGAACGAACCCTTACGGATTTGGAGGCAGATGCGGCGCGCGACTCAGTGGTCGCCCTCTTGGGTCGACGCTTTGGCGCGAACCTCCGTTGACGCATAAAACAGACCGCAGATGAACTTAAGTCAAAACAAAGACTTCAGGGGGAATGGGATGACTTTGACCAAGGCCGAGCTGGCCGATCTCTTGTTCGAGAAAGTCGGATTGAACAAGCGAGAGGCCAAAGACATGGTGGAGGCCTTTTTCGAAGAGATACGCGGCGCCCTAGAGCGGGGTGAAGCGGTGAAACTGTCGGGATTTGGCAACTTCCAGCTGCGCAACAAGCCGCAGCGGCCCGGCCGCAATCCGAAGACGGGCGAGGAGATTCCGATCAGCGCCCGGCGCGTCGTCACCTTCCACGCCAGCCAGAAGCTCAAAGCAATGGTCGAGAAGGCTCGTCGTGGAGCAAAACCGCAAGAGGGCTGACCTTCCGCCGATTCCGGCCAAGCGCTACTTCACGATCGGTGAAGTGAGCGAGCTGTGCGGCGTGAAGCCGCACGTGCTGCGTTACTGGGAGCAGGAGTTCACGCAGCTGAAGCCCGTCAAGCGCCGCGGCAACCGGCGCTACTACCAGCACCACGAGGTGCTGCTGATCCGCCGGATCCGCGAGCTGCTGTACGAGGAAGGATTCACGATCAGCGGCGCACGCAACCGGCTCGACCATTCGTTTGCCGACAACGACAAGCACGAGCCCGCCGCGCGAAGTCGCCTCCCGGGAGGCCCTGTCGATCTCGCGAGCGTGAAGCGCGAGCTGCGCGAGCTGCTCGATGCGCTGCAGCGCGCGTAGTCTCCTCTGTTAAAATTCGACACGTCGGGGCGTAGCGCAGCCTGGTAGCGTACCTGCATGGGGTGCAGGTGGTCGCGAGTTCAAATCTCGCCGCCCCGACCAACCTTCCATCCGTTCGCGCGTTGCGTCAGCACGCGGCCTGACTCCAGAGTAGTTGTCTCACTACGGCGTTCCAGCTGCATCTGCATCGCAGCGGTGGCGGCCCCGCGACCGACTCAATCGTGGACATGAACTTCGCGCAGGCGCCGCGTGTCAGATCTTGTACCTATAACGCAAAGGAACAACCCATGGGCATACTCAGCGCGATTTTCGACAGGCTTCGCGGCCGCGTGTCCTCTCCGCAGGAAACCGGCGCACAACCGACGACCACGGCGTCTCAGCAACCGACAGCGCCCGGCGCCCCACAGCTGCAAAACGTAGACATCGACAAGGTGCTCAGCGACATGGCCGCGAAGAAGGGTGGTGGCGGAAACTATCGCGAGTCGATTGTGGACCTGCTGAAGCTGCTCGACCTGGATTCCTCGCTGAACGCGCGCAAGGAACTCGCACAGGAGTTGAACGTCAACGCGGGAGCGCATGGCAGCGCCGAGCAGAACATCGCTCTGCACAAGGCGGTCATGAAGAAGGTGGCGGAAAACGGCGGCAAGGTGCCGGAGACCATGAAGCACTAAGCCTTTACGCCCCCCGGCCGGCCCCCCGTTCGTCGCACCCGCTCCCCGTTGGTCACCCGCCCAGACGGTCCATTCCCTCGTTTGAGCGGTTCGTCGCAAACCGGTGGAAGGCCTGTCGCCGGCTCCCTAAAGTGCGCCCATGAACAACATGCGCACAGGGAGCCCGATAATGAACACCAAGCGCCTCAGCCTGGTCCTCTTCCTGACGTTGGTGGCCGGTGTTGCAACCGCAGCAATTCAGCATCGTGACAGCGGTTCGACCAGCGCGGCTGCTCCCCAGGAAGCGGTTGGCGAAATCCCCCGAATCGTCGTCACCGCCAGCAGACCCCAAGCAGACGCCGATGCCTGCGACAACCCCGTTCCGCGCGTCGTGGTCGTTGGCCGCCGGGCCGACCTGAGAGTCGCCGCGAAGTAACACCTACCGAACCCTGTTGGACCCAGTACCGGCGGTAGCGCCCTAGGGCGCTCCGCCGCATACTGGCATTGTGAGCGCGCCTATTTCGATCCGGCGCCGGGAGGCCCTCGAGAGTTTCCAGCGGAAGCATCACCTCGGGCAGCTGACGGTGGTGTTCACCGACATCGTCTCCTCAACGGATCTCAAGCAGATGCTGGGCGACCTGGCGGCGCAGGCGCTGATGAAGGCGCACCACGACCGGGTGCGCGAAATCCTGGCTCAGTTCGCCGGTGCCCAGGAAATCGAGACCGCGGGCGATTCGTTTCTGCTCGTGTTTGCCCATCCCGCGGATGCGGTCGCATTCGCGCTAAGACTTCAAGCGAGCCTGCGTTCGCAATCGCGCGGCCAGGCGGCGATCCGCGACCGCATCGGGATTCACGTCGGCAAGGTGCTGGTCGAAGAGGGCGGCCTGTTCGGCGTCGACGTCGATACCTGCGCCCGCGTCATGTCGGTCGGAGGCGCCGATCAGATTTTGTTGACGCGTGCCGCGCACGACGAGTCGAGGCGCGAGCTGGAAGGGCGCGCGATCCCGGGCGTGGCGCGGATTGCATGGCGCTCGCACGGGCGCTACCACTTCAAGGGACTCGGCGAGCCGATCGAATTGTTCGAGGTCGGAGAGGAAGGCAAGGCTCGACTCTCTGCGCCGGAAGACTCCGACAAGGCGGTGCGGTATCGACCTGGGCGCGTTCCCGTATGGCCGGGACCGGGCGGGCGCCGTGTCTCGCGCAGGCTCTGGATCCGCGCGGCCTATGCCACCGCGGCAACCCTGCTGCTGATGCTCGGTGCAGGGCTCTTCTTCCCGGAGCGAATGTCGTCGCTGATCGACTCGATCGCGTTGCGCGAGCCGCAATGCATCGTCGTACTGCCGTTCCGCGGACTGGAGAACGATCCGGAACGCCAGGCGCTCGCCGACGGCGTTTCGCGCACGGTCGTTTCCCGCCTCACGCAACTGGAAGCGACGCGCTGGTCGCTGCGCGTGGTGCCGATCTCGGAAGTATTCGCGGAAAAGGTCGAGAGCCTCTCGGAAGCGCGACGCCTGTTCGGAGCGACCCTCGTTCTCTCGGGCGACGCGACTGCGTCGGGCGACACGCTGCGAGTGAACGTGACGCTCAGCGATGCACGCAACCGGCGGCAGCTGAAATCCGCCACGTTCGATCTGGGACCGCAAAGCCTGCTCAGCGTGCAGGACCGCGTGGCGAGGCTCGCTGCCGACTGGCTCGGACTCGCAATGTCTGCCGCGGCCGCGCAGACTGCGACGCCAGTCACCAACGTGACCGCGTTCGCAGCCTACCTGCGCGGGCTCGGCGCGCTTGCGCGACAGGATCGCAAGGAGCATCGCGAGATGGGGCTCGCCGCGTTCCAGGAATCGTTGCGGCAGGAGCCGGGCTACGCGCCGGCGCACGCTGGCTTATGCGAGGCGTATCTGCGCATCTATGAGCACGATCGACGTGATGATGCTAGTTTGCTTGGACGCGCCAAAGCGAGTTGTGACGAAGCGGTAAGGCTCGACGCTAAGCTGCCGACAGCGAGAATTGCGCTGGCGGCAGTCGATCTCCGGCACGGACGATACGAAGAGGCCATTGCTGGCTACCAACTTGCTCTCCAGCTGGAACCCGGAAGTTCAGAGGCCACGCGCGGCCTTGCGCGCTCGTATCGGGCCGCCGGGAAGACGGTAGATGCAGAAGAAACTTACAAGCGCGCGATCGCACGCAGCCCCGAATATTGGGGCGGCCACAATGATCTGGGGGTCTTCTATCACGCGACTGGCCGCTATCCCAAAGCCGAAGCGAGCTTCAGGACGATGATCGCACTCGTCCCCGACAGCTACGCGGCGTATCGCAATCTTGGCGGTGTGCTCTACAGCATGGGGCGTGCCGACGACGCAATTGCGATGTCCCAAAGGTCGCTAGAACTTAAGCCTTCAGCCGAGACCTATTCGAATGTCGGCACGATCGAGTTCACGCGCGGCAACTATGCCGTCGCAGCGCAATACTACGAGAAAGCGGTCGCCCTCAACCCGAGCTATCACTTGCTTTGGGGCAACCTCGCGGACGCCTGCATCATGATTCCGTCGTTGCGTCCAAGGGCGGTGGAAGCGTATCGGCGTGCGCTGCAACTGGCGGACGGGGAGCTTGCGTTGAATCCGCGCGATGCCGAAGTGCGGTGGAGCGCTGCGACCTATTTGATGGGGCTGGCTGATTTCAAGCGCGCCCTGACTGAAGCCAAGCAGGCCCGCGAGCTGGCGCCCGACTCCGTGAGCTCTTTGTTCCTGGCGGCAGTCGTTCACGAGGCCGCCGGTGAGCGGAAAGAGGCGCTCCGCTTGCTCGAAGAAGCGGCGCGCAAGGGCTATGCGCCAATCGAGATCCAACGGCATCCGCAACTAGCGAAGCTGCGTGCGGATCCGGGATATCGGCCGATCCAAAACCTGCTGGAGCGGCCGCAGGGGGCAACGACCGGAGCAGGGTCACATCGATGAAAGCAAGGGGGAATCCAGCCATGAAACGCGCAGCAAAGAAAGTGAGCAGGAAAAACAAAACCAATCCCGTGACGAAGGTCGTACCGCTTGCAATTGGTGCGGGCGGGGACACAATCGTCAAGGGGGGGGACATAGAACCGGGCACGAACGGAGACATCCGCATCGCACCGGGCGACTCGATACAGTTCGAGTACACGACAGGAACGCAAACATTTGCACTTCTCGTGCTCCGGTTTACACCAAACCCCGGACAGGGTGGAGGGCCGAACGAGACACCGTTTGGCGCTAGGGTGTACCTTACGAGCAACGGAACGCTTAACAAGAAAATCAAGTCTGCAGCGAAAAAGGGCCGGTACCAATATGCATTGGCCTTGTTGGATGGCAGCGGACGGCTCATAACCGCGGACCCGCAGATCATTGTCCAGTGAAATCGCTGGTTATCCGGGGACTCGTAGAGTACCCGCCAGCACCACCACCTCGAGCCGCCGCGCCGCTCTGTCGATGATTTCTCCATCGGCGTGAACGACGAGCGGCTCGTCGGTCTCTACGAGGAGTCGGCGCGTGCGCACCATGGTCACGCCTTTGCGCCCGACGTGGCTCCCGCGTAGCACGTGCGGGATGAAGCCGATAATTCCGGCGCGCGAGAGACGATCGGCAACCATGAGGTCGAGCATTCCGTCGGCGATGTCTGCAGTCGGAGCGATTCGAAAGGCGCCGCCGTAGGTCGTGCCGTTCGCGGCGGCGAGCATCGTGATCCGGCCTTCGATCACGCCGCCGTCGTGCACGACGCGTGCATTCGGGGTCGCATAACGAAGCAGCAGCGTGCGGGCGAGCGCGAGCCCGTAGACTGCGTTGCCGCGCAGCCAGCGAATCCCGTTCGCCTCGAGCGCGACCTGCGCGTCGAACCCGGCACCAATGCCGTTGGCGAAGACGTGGCCGTTGCAGCGGCCCGCATCGACGCGCCTGCGCCGGCCGCTCGCGATGCGCTCGCACGCACCCCGCCAGTCGTTGCCGACGCCGAGCATCTTTGCGAAGTCGTTGCCGGTGCCGAGCGGAATGACCGCGAAGGCCTGACTTTCGCTCGCGACGCCCACGTAGCCATTCACGCCCTCGTTCACCGACCCGTCGCCGCCGGCGATCGCGACGCAATCGACGCCGACGCGCAACGCTGCTGCAACGAGCGCGCGCATTTCCCCCGGAGCCCTGGTGAACTGCATCTCGCATTCGATTCCGGCCTGGCGCAGGCGCTCGCGGACCTCGGGCGCAAGCCGCTGGCCGGCACCGCGTCCTGCTGCGGGATTGACGAGCAACGCTACGCGCACCGCGGACTCCGGAACGGGATGCGCGATTCTATCGAGCGCCTCGTCGGATAGAATCCGCCGGCGATGCGCATCCTGATCTCGAACGACGACGGTTACTTCTCCCCCGGGATCGTACTGCTCGCCGAGCAGCTCGCGGAGTACGGCGAGGTGACGGTCGTGGCACCGGAGCGCGATCGCTCGGGCGCGTCCAATTCGCTGACCCTCGACCGGCCGCTCGTCGTGCGGCAGATGGCGAACGGCTTCTTCTCGGTGAACGGCACTCCCACCGATTGCGTGCACATCGCGGTGACCGGGCTGCTGGACTTCGTCCCCGACATGGTGGTCTCGGGCATCAACGATGGCGCCAACATGGGCGACGACACGATCTATTCCGGCACGGTGGCCGCCGCGATGGAAGGGTTCCTGCTCGGAATTCCGTCGCTCGCGATATCGCTTGCGACCAAGACCGGCCGGCACCACGAGACCGCGGCCGCGATTGCGCGCGAGCTGGTCGGGCGTTTCCAGCGCGCGCCGATCACGCAGCCGGTGCTGCTGAACGTAAACGTGCCGAACGTCGCGTACGCGGAGCTCGCCGGCGTCGAAACCACGCGGCTGGGCAGGCGCCACAAGGCCGAGCCGGTCGTCAAGCTGCAGACGCCGCGAGGCGACACCGCGTACTGGATCGGTCCGGCCGGAGGCGCGCAGGACGCCGGGCCCGGCACCGATTTCTTCGCGGTCGAGCAGCGGCGCGTCTCGATCACTCCGTTGCAGGTCGATCTCACCTTTCCCGGCCAGCTTGCCCTGGTGAAGGACTGGCTCGCGCGGTGAGCGCACCCAGGTCCGCGAACGTCCACGGCATCGGCATGACGTCGCGACGCACGCGCGCGCGCATGGTCGAGCGCCTGCGCGCAGAGGGGATTCGCGACGAGCGCGTGCTGGCGGCCATGGATGCGGTACCGCGCCACCTGTTCGTCGACGAGGCGCTCGCAAGTCGCGCGTACGAGGACACTGCGCTGCCGATCGGCTTCGGGCAGACCATCTCGCAGCCCTACGTGGTGGCGAGGATGATCGAGCTGCTCGGCGAGGGCAGGGAACTCGGCAAGGTGCTCGAGGTCGGAACCGGTTGCGGCTATCAGGCAGCGGTGCTCGCGCGTTGCACGGCCGAGGTGTACTCGATCGAGCGCATCAAGGCCCTGCTGGAACGGGCTCGGGCCAACCTGCGCGAGTTGCGGCTGCGCAACCTGCGCCTCGTGCACGGCGACGGCAACGCGGGACTGGAGAAGGCGGCGCCGTTCGATTCGATCATCGTCGCGGCCGCGGCTGCGCAAACGCCGCCGCCCCTCTTACGCCAGCTGGCGCAGGGTGGCAGAATGATCGTCCCGGTGCGAAGCGGAGCCGGGGGCGCGCAGCGCCTGATGCTTACCGAGCGCGGCGCGCGCGGCTACCGCGAGACTGCGTACGATCCGGTGCGCTTCGTTCCGCTCGAGAGTGGAAAGGCATGATGAGATTCGCAATCGCTGCTGTTGCCTTGCTGCTGGCTGCGGGTTGCATGACCCAGCGAGCGGCCCCGGTGCAGGACCGGCGCACAGCGGTTGCGCCGCCGCCTCAGCCGGTAGTCGTCGAGCCGGTGCTGGTTCCTGCGCCTTCGAGCACTTACACGGTCAAGCGCGGCGACACGCTGTATAGCATCGCGCTGGAACTGGGGATCGATTACCGGGACCTTGCGCGCTGGAACAGGCTCGACGATACGGCGAAGCTCCGCGTCGGCCAGGGGCTGCGGGTCGCTCCGACGGAAGAAGAATCCGCGGTGCAGATCGGCACCGCCCGAGGCACGGGCCCGCTCGATGCCCGGCCGCTCGACTCCCGGCCTCTCGATACGCCGGCCGCGCCGACGGCGAGGGGCGACGCTGCCGCGATGAAGACGTCGCCCAAGGCATTGCGGCTCCCCTACTCGGAACAGAACCTCGCGCTGCTCGCGAAGGGGGAGACGGCGGTTGCGGTCGCCAAGCCGACCCCGGTGCCGGTTGCGATCGAACCCCGGCCGGAGCCTGCCAAGCCCGGCGAGCGCGACCCCGATGCGATCGACTTCATGTGGCCGGCGAAGGGCCGGGTGTTAACGGGTTTTTCCGAGCCCACCAGCAAGGGCGTCGACATCGGCGGCAGGATCGGCGATCCGGTGGTTGCCGCCGCGCAAGGACGCGTGATGTATACCGGCACCGGGATCCGCGGCTACGGCAAGCTGATCGTCATCAAGCACGACAACGGCTTCAACAGCGTCTACGCCCACAATCGGGAAATCCTCGTCAAGGAAGGACAGACCGTCGCGCGCGGCCAGAAGATCGCGGAGCTCGGCGACAGCGACGCCGACGCACCGAAGCTGCATTTCGAAATCCGCAAGTCCGGCAAGCCGGTCGACCCGCTGCGTTACCTGCCTCCCGGCTAGCGCCTCGCGCGCAGCGCTGCGGCGAGGTCGGCAACCGCGGAGGCATAGAAGCTCGAGCGGTTGTAGCGAGTGATCACGTAGAAGTTGTCGAAGCCGAGCCGGAATTCGCTCGCGCTGCCGGGCGTTTCGAGCTCGATCAGCGCTGCCTTCGCGCCGGGCGGCGTACCCGCGACCTTCGGTGTGGCGCCCGCCTTGGCAAGCTCCTCGAGCGTGTGGCGCGGAGTCACGCTGCCGTCCGCATACGCCCGGAACGCGTCGCCCTTCACCTCGGCATCGAGGACGACGGTCTCGCCGGGCTTCCAGCCATGCTCCCTGAGGAAGTTCGCCACGCTGCCGATTGCATCCGTGGGGTTGCCGCTCAGGTCGACGTGGCCGTCGCCGTCGAAGTCGACCGCAAACTTCATGTAACTGCCCGGCATGAACTGCGGGATGCCGATCGCGCCTGCCCACGAGCCGCGAACCGAAAACACGTCGGTGCCGCGCTCGCGCGTGATGACCAGGTAATTCTCGAGCTCGCCGCGAAAATAGGGGGCGCGCGGCGGATAGTCGAATGCGAGCGTCGTGAGCGCGTCGATCACGCGCCAGCGCCCGGTTTGACGCCCGTAGAACGTCTCGATGCCGATGATCGCGACGATCACCTCTTCGGGGACCCCGTATTCCTTTGCTGCGCGCGCGAGCGCCGCCTGATGCAGCCGCCAGAATTCGACGCCGGCGCTGATCTGGCGGTCGTTTACGAAGTTCGCGCGATAGCTCGCCCAGGCGCGTGCGCTGGCCGGCGTGGCGACTGCCTTTAGCGCGACATCCAGCCGGCGCGCACGCGCGAAGATGAAGTCCAGCTCGCCCGCGACGAAACCGTGCCGCTGCACCATTTCCTGCACGAATGCGCGCACCTCGGGCCGGCCCGCGTACTGCGAGCGCGCTTCCTTGGCGCTCAGGCCGCTGGCGAAAACCAGCGCGCAAAGGCAGATGAAGGTCCTCATGCGGGATTGAACGCGCGCACCAGGCGCTGCAGCTCGGCGACCTCGGACGGCGCTCCAGCCTTGCCGTAGCGAAGCGCGACGTAAAGGTCGCTGATGCGGCGGATCGCTGGCGCGCACGAAGGAACGCCGAGCACTGCGCGATCCGCAAAATCGAGCGGCCCCTCGTGCGGCGCGCGCGCGAGGCCGCGCGCGTCGAGCTTGGTGCAAAAGCGCAGCCATGCGGATTGCACAGGGTCCGGCCGCGTACGGCGCCACACCGACCAGGTGAGCAGGGCCACGGCGAACAGGCACATCGTGCCGAGGAGCGCGGCGGCGAGATCGCGCCAGTCGGCGCGCGGCATGCCGAACCACGACATGAAGTCGCGCTGCCGCTCCGGGTTGTAGCCCAGCACCCAGACGTTCCACTGGTGCACGAGCGCTTCCCAGTTGTAGCGCAGGCCGCGCAACCATTGCAGTTCCTGCCGCATGAGCAGCGGAAGTGCCGCGCTGCCCGGAACGGAGCGCGCAAGTCCCGAGTCGAGGCGCGCGGGTACCGCGGCGGCAGTCGGATCGACGCGCAGCCACCCATGACCAGCGAGGAACACTTCGGCCCAGGCGTGCGCGTCGGATTGACGCACGGTGAGGATTCCGTCGATCGGATTGGGGTCGCCGCCGAGATAGCCGGTCACGACGCGTGCGGGCAGCCCGGCCGCACGCATCAGGAACACGAATGCGGAAGCAAAGTGCTCGCAGAATCCTGCGCGCGTCGAAAACAGAAACTCGTCCACCGAGTCGTGTCCGAGCGGCGGCGGCTCGAGCGTATAGGCGATTGCGCTTCGGCGGAAGAAATCCACCGCGCGCGTGACGATCTCGGTTTCGGTCGCCGCAGCGCGACGCCATTCCGCGGCAAGCGTCTTCGCCTTCGGGTTGTAGCCGGCCGGCAACCGCAGCGCCTGGCGCAACAGTCCTGCGTTCTCGTCGGCATCGGGCTGCGCATCCGTGATCGAGACCATTTCGTAGCGCAACCGGACCCGCACCGGAGCGTTTGCAAGGAGATGCCCGTCGGAGGAGAAATTGGCGCGCGCCGGCCGTTGCGCCGGCGATTCGAGCGCGAACAACCAGTGACGATGATGCGCCTCGAGCAGCACGCTGTAGCGTACGGTGGTGCCTCCGCGCAGCCTCGGCCCACGCTCGGCGAGGAGCGTCGGGGCCGCGGACCAAGTGCGGCCGTCGAACTCGGAGAGGATCGGTCCGCGCCAATAACGCTGGCGCGGCGGAGGAAGCGGTCCTGCGAACTCCGCGCGGAAGGCGAGCGCGTCCGACTGGGCGAGCTCGGCGACCGAGCCCGGCGTCATGGTGTCGTTGAGCCCCGTGACTGCGCTTTGCGCGTCCTGCGGCAAGCCCCACATCGGGCCTTGCACGCGCGGAAACAGCAGAAAGAGGAGCAGCGCGGCGGGCGCGGCGTGCCCAAGCAGCATCGCCGCCGACCGTGCGTTCGCCTGCAGCGAGCGCTGCGGTGCGCTGAAGCCCACGACCGTCACGGTGATCACTGCCAGCGCGAGGCACATCACCAGCGCCTCGACGATTCCCTGCGTGTAGAGGAAATTGGTGAGCAGCAGAAAGTAGCAGAGGAATACGACGGCGGCGGCGTCGCGGTGGGTTCGCGTCTCCATCAGCTTCAGCCCCGAGAACAGCAGCAGCAGCACGATCGCGGGAATCCTGCCGAAGACGGTGCGGTATTCGACCCAGACGCCGAACATGGCGATGAGCGCGAGCACCAGCAGCAGCCAGCGCGGTGGCAGCGCCTGGCGCCAGACGAACACCAGCGCGCGCCAGCCGTAGAGCGCGAGCGTCAGCAGCGCGAGCCACCACGGTGCCCGCAGCGCGTGCGGAATGCCGACGATTGCCAGCGCAAGGATCAGTCCGGCGAGGTCGTGCGCGGCGAGCAGTCGCGCTTCCGGCGCCAGAGGGTGCGGCGTGCTCACGGCGGCTGGTACAGCGCGAGCGCCTGCAGGCACTCCGCACGCTGCGCGTCGCCACGGCCGGGCGTGATCTCAATGCCGGGGATGCGCAGCCCGTAGCGCGCGCCGCCTTGCTCGGCCGCGAGCACCCATCCGGTGAGCACCGACAACCGCTCCTCGAGCCCGAGGGCCGGATTCACTCGCTGCCATTCGAGCCACAGCTCGTCGGCCGTATCTTCGGAGAACTGCTTCGTCAGCATGTTGCCGGTGCGCGCAACCGTCTTCCAGGCGATATGGCGAGGGGAATCCGACGCCTGATAGTCGCGCAACCCCGAGAAATCGTCATTGCCGCGCGTGGGCGCGCGTGCAGTGCCACCCTGGACCTGAGCGTCCGCAGCGGGCAAGGCGCGGTACACCGGGTGCGGGTAGATCAGACAGTGCGCATCGGGCTGCACGTAGCTCCAGGCGCGAAACAGATCGAGCGGGAAACGCGTTTCGAGCATGACGCGCCCGAGCGCGAGGCGGCCGCGGTGCGCGGCGGGAACCGCGAGCACTGCTTCGGCCATCGAGCCGGCAGCGACATCGACCACCAGTTGGGCGCCCGAGCCGACATGGCGCGCGAGGATCGAGGGCCGGTCGAACGGCGACGGATTCTCGAGCAGCAGACGGAACTGCGCTGCCTCGCCCGCAAACACCGGCTCGGCGCGTCCCGGGCTCACGACCAGCAGCGCCAGATTGCGCGCTGTGTGCACCATGCCGGCCAGGCCGAGCCCGGCGAGCAGGAAGGTGAGCGCAAAGCCGAGCGCAAGTGCATAGTTGATCGAGCCGAGCAAGAGGATCGCGAGCGTGCCCGCGAACATCCATCCGAGACGCGAAGGCACGATGTAGACGCGCCGGTGCCCGAGCGAGATCGTGCCGCGCTCGGGCGGCGTGAAGCCGTAGAACCATTTCAGCCAGCGCGGGTTGTTTTGCAGTGCGCGCAGCATTCGTCTAGCCCGTCGGCCCGTCGTACTTCCAGCGGCCGCGCCACGTCGCGTGCACCGCGTTCGGGTACTCGGGCCGGCCGAGGCTGCCGTTGTACCGGCCGAGCGCGCGGAAGTAGTCGCCCTTCTCCAGGTTGAGGTAGTACCGCAGGATTACGCAACCGTAACGCAGATTGGTGCGCAGGCTGAACAGATTGTCGCCCGGCCGCTTGAACACGCCGGTCCAGAACGGCATGACCTGCATGTAGCCGCGCGCACCGGCGTGCGAGACTGCGTACTTGCGGAATGCCGACTCGACCTCCAGCACGCCGAGCACGAGCTGCGGGTCGAGCCCGGCACGCGTGGCCTCGTACTGCAAGGTCTTCAGCAGCTCGACGCGTTCCTTGCGATCGGGGATGCGCTTGCGCAAGCGGTCGGACATTTCGTGCACCCAGCGGTGCCCGTCCGCCGGACTCTTGAAATTGAAGTAAGGCGCGGCTCGGTCCGCGACCTGCGCGGTGAGCGTTGCGAGCACCGCCGGGTCGATCGGTTCGTCGCGCTGCGCGCCTGCGACCGCGTGCAGCGGCACGAGCAGCACCGCAAGCGCAAGCGCGCGTGTCATCCCGCCGCCAGCCGCTCCTGCAGGAATTGCACCGCAGCGGAGAGCGGAACCGGCGACGGCTCGGCATCGCGCCGCCCCTTGTATTCGACGCTTCCGGCAGCCAGGCCGCGCTCCGAGAGCACGTAGCGGTGCGGCACGCCGACGAGGTCCATGTCCGCGAACAGAACCCCGGGGCGCGCGTCGCGGTCTTCGAGCAGCACTTCGACGCCGGCTGCGGCCAGCTCTGCGTAGAGCCGGTCGGCTGCGTCGCGCACCGCGGCGTTCTTGTGGTAGCCGATCGGCACGATCGCAGCGGCAAATGGGGCGATCGGCGGCGGAAACACGATGCCGCGCGCGTCGTGATTCTGCTCGATTGCCGCGGCAACGATGCGCGTGATACCAATGCCGTAGCAGCCCATTTCCATGGGCTTGGTCTCGCCTTTCTCGTTGAGATAGTTCACGCCCATCTTGCGGGTGTAATCGGTGCGCAGCTGGAACACGTGGCCGACCTCGATGCCGCGCGCGATCTCCAGCGTTCCCTTGCCATCGGGCGATGGATCGCCGGCGACCACGTTGCGCAAGTCCGCGACCTCGGGCTCGGGCAGGTCGCGTCCGAAGTTCACGCCCGTGAGGTGATAGCCGTCCTCGTTCGCGCCGCTGACGAAGTCGCTCATGACCGCAACCGCGCGATCGGCGACCACGCGGATGCTGTGACCCACCGGGCCGAGCGAGCCCGGTGACGCTTTGAGGCGAGTGCGGATCTCCGCGTCGGTCGCGAACCGGAACGGCTTCAAGCCGGGTACTTTCGACGCCTTGACTTCGTTCATCCAGTGGTCGCCGCGCACCAGCAGCATGACCATCTCATCGTCGTGCATCACGACGAGGGTCTTCACGGTCTGCTCGATCGGCATGCGCAGGAATGCCGAGACCTCCTCGCACGTGTGCTTACCCGGCGTCGCGACCTTCTGCATCGGTTGGGTGGCGGCAGCCCGCGTCTGCGAAGGCGCGAGCGCCTCGGCGAGTTCGACGTTCGCGGCATAGTCCGACTCGGTGGAGTACGCGATGGCGTCCTCGCCTGAGGCCGCGAGCACCTGAAATTCGTGCGAGCCCGTGCCGCCGATCTCGCCCGGATCCGCTCCTACCGCGCGAAATTCGAGACCCAGACGGGTAAAGATGCGCGTGTACGCGTCGTACATCGCTTTATAGCTCTTCTGCAGGCCGTCGAAATCCGCGTCGAACGAGTACGCGTCCTTCATCGTGAACTCGCGTGCGCGCATCACGCCGAAGCGCGGGCGGATCTCGTCGCGGAACTTCGTCTGGATCTGGTAGAAGTTCACCGGCAGCTGGCGGTAGCTGCGGATCTCCGCGCGCACCATGTCGCACACCACTTCCTCGGCGGTCGGCGCGTAGCAGAACTCGCGCTCGGAACGGTCCTGGATGCGCAGCATGAGCGGGCCGTAGAGGTCCCAGCGTCCGGTTTCCTGCCACAGCTCGGCGGGCTGCACCGGCGGCGCCAGCATCTCGAGCGCGCCGGCGCGGTTCATCTCCTCGCGCACTACGGCCTCGATCTTGCGCACGACGCGCAGGCCGAGCGGCATCCAGGTGTACAACCCGGCGCCGAGCCGACGGATAAGACCGGCGCGCAGCATCAGCCGATGGCTCACCAGTTCGGCCTCGGCGGGTGCCTCTTTTAGGGTTCCGATGAAGAATCGCGACGCGCGCATCGCGTGGGGGCGCTGGAGCGTTGCGCGCTCCGTAGCGTTGTCTTTGGTGCGTGGCTATGGAAAAATTGCAGATGGAATTCTAGCCTAGGTGCTGTTGCCATGCTCGACAGGGACGGTTACCGGCCCAATGTGGGCATCATCATCGCGAACCTGCGCAATCAGGTGTTCTGGGGCAAGCGGGTGCACCAGCACGCCTGGCAGTTTCCGCAGGGCGGCATCCAGCACGGGGAGACTCCGGAGAACGCGATGTTCCGCGAGCTCGGCGAGGAGATCGGCTTGCGGCCGGAGCACGTGCGCATCCTCGGACGCACGCGCCAATGGCTGCGTTACGAGGTACCTGCACAATGGGTGCGCCGCGACTGGCGGGGTGCGTACCGCGGCCAGAAGCAGATCTGGTACCTGCTGCGCCTCACCGGTCGCAACTGCGACGTCAAGCTGCGCGCGAGCGGACACCCCGAGTTCGACGCGTGGCGCTGGCACGAGTACTGGGTGCCGCTCGACGCGGTGATCGAGTTCAAGCGCGAGGTGTACCGGCTGGCGCTGACCGAGTTGTACCGCTACCTCGGCGCCGACCGGCAGCCGCGTCCGCGGCGCATGGAGGCCAACGTTGGACAGGCAGTACCCCGCGCTTCCGATTCGTGAGCTCGGCGACGGCGCCGGCTTCCGGCGCCCGACGCAACCGCACGCGTCGCGGGTCGACCTCGAGTCGCCGGCGATCGCCGCGATGACCGATCTCGCGCGCGCGAGCCCGGCGACGATCCGCCCGCAGGCGCCGATCGGAGGCGCGAACCAGTTCATGATCGCGCGCGGCGTGCGGCTGCTGCTCGTCGTCGACGACCACGAGAACGTGCTGGGCGTCCTCACTGCCACGGATATTCTCGGCGAGCGGGGGATGCAGGTCGCGATCGAGCGGCGCACGAAGCGCGACGAGCTGAACGTGGCGGATCTGATGACGCCGGCGAGCGGCGTCGAGGTTCTCGCGCTGTCCGATGTCGAAGGCGCGCGTGTCGGCCACGTGCTGGAGACGCTGCGCCGCTCGGGGCGCCAGCACGCGCTGGTCGTCGATCAGGAGGTGATTCCCGCACGCGGCGCGCTCGACAAGCCACTGCGGCGGGCGATGGTGCGAGGGATTTTCTCGCTGTCGCAGATCGCGCGGCAGCTCGGCGTCGCGGTGCAGACCGGCGGCGAGGTCGCGCGCACGTTCTCGGAGATCGAGAGCGCGCTCGGCCGCTGAAGCCCGGTATAGCCGGGTTCAATCCAAAGTATTGGAAGATTCAATTTGATCAATCGGGGGCGGCCCGTTAAGGTGGACGTTCCCAAGGCCCGCTCGCACCGACCGAAACCCAAGGAGGCGACCATGCAACTGAAAGGCACCAAGACGCACGAAAACCTCAAGGCCGCATTTGCCGGCGAATCGCAGGCCAACCGACGCTACCTCTACTTCGCCGCCAAGGCCGACGTCGAGGGGCAGAACGATGTGGCGGCAGTGTTCCGCTCTACCGCAGAAGGCGAGACCGGCCACGCGCACGGGCACTTGGAGTACATGGAACCCGTCGGCGATCCGGCCACCGACAAGCCGATCGGCAAGACGCGCCTCAACCTCGCCGCCGCCATCGCGGGGGAGACGCACGAATACACCGACATGTATCCGGGAATGGCGAAGCAGGCGCGCCAGGAGGGATTCACCGAGATCGCCGACTGGTTCGAGACGCTCGCCAAAGCGGAGCGCTCGCACGCGAATCGCTTCCAGAAGGCGCTCGACTCGCTGGTCGACTGAGCGCTTCGAAGGCCGGTCGATGCCGCAGATCGCGCGCGAGAGCCTGCTCTCGCTCGAGGCCTATGCGCGCTCGCGCAGCGAATTCCGCGCGCGCGCAATCGAGCACAAGCGGCGGCGCACCGTGCACGTCGGCGAGCACCTGACGCTGCTGTTCGAGGACGAGCTGACGGTGCGCTACCAGATCCAGGAGATGCTGCGGGTCGAGCGCATCTTCGAGGAGGCCGATATTCGCGGCGAGCTCGATGCCTACAACCCGCTGGTTCCCGACGGCAGCAACTGGAAGGCCACGATGCTGCTCGAATATCCCGATCCCGGCGAGCGGCAAGCGCGGCTCGCAGAGCTCAAAGGCGTCGAGCGGCGCATCTGGGTGCAAGTCGAAGGCTGCGAGCGCGTGTACGCGATTGCCGACGAGGACCTGGAGCGCGAGAACGAGGAGAAGACCTCGTCGGTGCACTTCCTGCGGTTCGAGCTGAGCGCCGAAATGGTCCGTGCGCTGCGGCACAATGCCGGGCTCACGATGGGCGCGGATCATCCGCACTACCAGGCGAGCGCGCCGATCGGTCCCGAGACGAAGCGCTCGCTCATCGAGGATCTCGCTTGAGAGGACTGCCCGCGCTCGCGGCGGCGCTGGCGCTTTGGGCCGGCCTTATTGCCGCGCAGCCGAAAAGCGACTGGGAAATCGAGGTCGAGCGGCGCGGATGGAAGGAAGGCGAGTACAAGCTCCCAGCGCTTCCCAAGCCCGAAGACCTGATTGAGTTCTTCGTCAGCGCGGCGACGAATTTCCGCTTCTTCGTCGACCCGCAATCGCTGTCGGTCGGGAAGGACGGCGTCGTGCGGTACACGTTGCTGGCGCGCAGCCCCTCCGGCGCGGAAAACATCACCTACGAGGGCATTCGCTGCGAGGCCGGAAGCGTGCGGGTCTATGCCTATGGCCGTGCCGGCGGCAGCTGGGCGGAGCGCGATTCTGACTGGCGCCCGATCGAGCCGAAGACCCTGCAGCGCTGGCACAACGCGCTATGGCGCGAGTATTTCTGTCCGATGAAGGTGCCGATCTTCGATCCCGCGGAGGGCATCGACGCGCTGCGTCGCGGCGGACACCCGAACGCAGCGGGCCTGGAGCGCGGCCCCGGCGGAAGATTCTAGGCAACCCGCCTACAGCAACACCAGGTTGTCCCTGTGGATGAGCTCGGGCTCGTCGACGTAGCCGAGGACGGTTTCGATCTCGCTCGAGGGGCGGTGCATGATGAGCCGCGTTTCCGCCGCGGAATAATTGATCAGGCCGCGCGCCACTTCCTTGCCGTCGGGACCTTCGCACGCGACCACTTCGCCGCGCACGAACTCTCCCCGCACCTCGGTGACGCCGATCGGCAGCAGACTCTTTCCGTTGCGCACCAGCGCTTTCACGGCGCCTGCGTCGAGGCGCAAACGACCCGCCACGTTGAGGCGATCGGCAACCCATTGCTTGCGCGCGGCAAGCGGCTGCGTCTGTGCAACGAGCAGGGTGCCCAGACGCTCGCCCTGAGCCAGACGCAGCAGTACGTCGGGTTCGCGGCCGGAAGCAATGACCGTATGCGCTCCGCTGCGAGCGGCGCGCTTCGCCGCCAGGACCTTGGTGAGCATGCCGCCCTGAGCGATTCCGCTGCCGGCGGCGCCGGCGATCTCCTCCAGCCGCGGATCGCCGGCATGCGCTTCGGCGACGAGCTTCGCACCCGGATTGTGCCGCGGGTCGGCGTCGAAGAGGCCTTCCTGGTCGGTGAGGATGACGAGCGCATCGGCTTCGACCAGATTCGTCACCAGCGCGCCGAGCGTGTCGTTGTCGCCGAAGCGGATCTCGTCGGTCACCACGGTGTCGTTCTCGTTGATCACCGGGATGACGCCGAGTGCAAGCAGCGTGCGCAGCGTGGAGCGCGCGTTCAGGTAGCGCTGCCGATCGGCCATGTCGGCATGCGTCAGCAGCACCTGCGCCGTCGAGAGGCCGTGATCGCGAAAGCAGGATTCGTAGCACTGGGCGAGTCCCATTTGACCGACCGCCGCGGCCGCCTGCAGCTCGTGCATCGCATGGGGACGGCGCGACCAGCCGAGGCGTTGCATTCCCGCGGCGATCGCACCCGAAGAAACCAGGATGCAGCGCTTGCCATCCTGGTGCAGGCGCGCAACCTGCCCGGCCCAGCGCGCGATCGCCTGTATATCGAGACCGCGGCCCTCGTTCGTGACGAGCGAGGACCCTACCTTGACGACCAGCGTGCTTGCGCTCGCGACCGGGGCCACGGTCATGGGGCTGTCGCCACACGCTTTGCGCCGCGCCGGGCACGCGGTGCGCTTTCCTTGTCCGCGGCGACAAAGCGGTACGCTTCGGCGCAGACGGCTCGGCAGCCTTCGCCGGTGAGCGCAGAGATCTGGAACGACGGGCGCGTCCAGCGCAGCGCGCGCAGGATCTTGCGGATGCGCTGGTCGGCATCCGCAACGAGGTCTGCCTTGTTGAATACGAGCCAACGCGGCTTGCGGTACAGCGCAGCGTCGAATTTCTTCAGCTCCTCGGCGATTGCGCGCGCGTCGCGCACCGGGTCTGCGCCTTCGTCGAGCGGCGCCAGGTCGATCAGGTGCAGCAGAAGCTTGGTGCGCCCGAGGTGGCGCAGGAACTGGTGGCCGAGCCCGGCGCCTTCGGCCGCACCCTCGATGAGGCCGGGAATGTCGGCAACCACGAAGCTCGCGGAAGGTCCGATCCGCACGACGCCGAGCGAAGGATTGAGGGTCGTGAACGGATAGTCCGCCACTTTCGGACGGGCGCTCGAGACTGCGCGCAGGAAGGTCGACTTGCCGGCATTCGGCAGGCCGAGCAGCCCGACGTCGGCGAGGACCCGCAACTCAAGCGCAAGAACGCGGCTCTCGCCCGGCTCGCCCCGCGTGAACTGGCGCGGCGAGCGGTTCACACTGGATTTGAAATGAAGGTTGCCCAACCCGCCCCGCCCGCCCTTCGCTATGAGCGCTCGTGCGTAATCCTTGTCGAGGTCGGCAATGGGGTCCCCGCTCTCGGCGTCGCGGATGATCGTGCCGACGGGCATCCGCAGCTCGATGTCGGCGCCGGAGTGGCCGTACTGGTCCGCGCCCCGACCGCTCTCGCCGCTTTTCGCGCGATGGATCCGGGCAAAACGGTAATCCACCAGCGTGTTGATGTTCCGGTCGGCCACCGCCCAGATGCTGCCGCCACGGCCACCGTCGCCGCCGGAGGGGCCGCCGCGTGGAACGAACTTTTCGCGGCGGAACGCCGCACTGCCGTCGCCGCCCTTGCCGGCGTGGACGTGGATGATGGCTTCGTCGATGAATTTCATGGCCTGAAAAGCAAAAGCCCTATCGACTCCGATAGGGCTCTTGAACGGAGTCGGAGGAGAGGGCTCAGGCCGGCACGATCCGTACCGTCTTGTTGCTGTTCGCGCCGCCTACCGCGTACTCCACCTTGCCGGAAACCTTGGCGAACAGCGTATGGTCCCGGCCGATGCCCACGTTCGCGCCTGGATGCACCACGGTACCGCGCTGTCGCACGAGAATCTGCCCGGCATTGACGCGCTCACCGCCGTAGGCCTTCACGCCCAACCGCTTTGACTGCGAGTCCCGGCCGTTGCGCGAACTTCCGCCTGCTTTCTTGTGTGCCATGCCGTTACTTACCCCTGGATGTCGTCGATGCGCACTTCGGTGTACCCCTGCCGGTGCCCTTGCGACTTCTGGAAGTGCTTGCGCCTGCGCATCTTGAAAATGCGCACTTTTTCGCCCCGGCCGTGCGCGACCACGGTCGCATTGACCTTGGCGCCCGAGAGGAACGGCGTGCCGACACGCACGCTTTCCCCTTCACCGACCATCAGGACCTCGTCGAAGGATACGGCCGCACCGACTTCCGCCGGCAAACTTTCCACGCGCACTGATTCGCCGGACTGGACGCGATACTGCTTGCCGCCGGTCTTGACTACCGCATACATGGGAATTTCCTGCCCTGGATCCGCAAAGACTTGGAATTATAGGAGAATTCACCTTCGCGCGTCAAAAGTTCCGCATGCAGACCCTTCCCTTTCTAGCGCCGGTCGCCGCCAGCCTGCAGCGCGTGGACGAAGTGATCCGCGCGCGGCTCAATTCGGACGTCGTGCTGGTGCGCCAGGTCGCGGACTACATCATCGCCGGTGGCGGCAAACGCCTGCGCCCGGCGTTGCTGCTGATGGCGGCGGACGCGGCCGGCTACAACGGCGACGCCAAATACGAGCTCGCGGCGGTGGTCGAGTTCATCCACACCGCGACGCTGCTGCACGACGATGTGGTCGACGAATCGCGGCTGCGCCGGGGGCGCGGGACGGCGAACGCCACATTCGGCAACGCCGCGGCAGTGCTGGTCGGCGACTTCCTCTACTCCCGCGCCTTCCAGATGATGGTTGGAGTCGGCAGCATGCGGGTCATGAGCGTGCTTGCCGACGCGACGAACGCCATCGCCGAGGGCGAAGTGCTGCAACTGATCAACTGCCATGACGCCAGCGTCGATGAAACGCGATACTTGGAGGTCGTGCGGCGAAAGACCGCGAAGCTGTTCGAGGCGGCAGCACGGCTTGGCGGCGTGCTCGGTGGGGTCCCGCCCGAAGTAGAGCAGGCGCTCGCAGCCTACGGCATGCACCTCGGAACCGCCTTTCAGCTGATCGACGACGTGCTCGATTACTCCGGCGATGCCGCGACCATCGGCAAGAGCCTGGGCGACGATCTTGCCGAAGGAAAGCCGACGCTGCCGCTGATCCGCGCCATGGCCCACGGCACAGTCGAAGAATCCGCGATCGTGCGGCGTGCGATCGTCGAGGGCGGGCGAGATCATTTTGCGCGCGTGCTCGAGGCGATCCGCCGCAGCGCAGCGCTCGACTACACGCGCGCGGCGGCGACGCGGGAAGCCGAAGCGGCGCAGCTCGCGCTCAGGCCGCTCGCACCGTCGCCCGCGAAGGAATCTTTGCTAGAATTGGCCGCCTTTTCCGTGACGCGCACCAGCTAGAAGCGCGCCGCGGCCTCCCTCGGGGTGTAGCTCAGCCTGGTAGAGTACTGCGTTCGGGACGCAGGAGTCGCTGGTTCAAATCCAGTCACCCCGACCAACCTTCTCGCTTTCTTTGCCGGTTTCGCCTTCCGCCGCAATAATGGCGTATGGGCCGCATCCTGCTGCTGATCGTCGCGCTCTTCATCCTGATCTGGCTGGTGCGCGGATTGCTCGTCGCGCGCAAGCGCGGAGGACCGCCGCAGGCGCCGGGCCCGGCGCAGGGCGAGCTCGTCACCTGCGCCCACTGCGGAGTCAATCTGCCGCGTGCCGAATCGCGCAGCGCCGGCGGGCTTCACTACTGCAGCGAGGAGCACTGGCGCCTCGGGCCGCGGAAAGAGCAGTGAACACGGCGCCGCGCTACGGAGGATTGTTCGGCAGCGATCTCGGCAAGCCCGAATCGTTCTGGATCTCTCTGCGCTATTTCAACCTGTACCGCATCGCGGTCGCAGCGCTTTTCCTTGGCGCCAGCTGGCTCTACAGCGACACGTTCAACCTGGGCACGTACCGCATGGACCTGTTCCGGGGCGTATGCGGTGCGTACCTCGCGTTCGGGGTGGCGTTCCACGTCGTGCTGCGGGCCTGGCGCGACCGATTCAACCTGCAGCTTTCGCTGCACTCGTTTGCCGACATCGTCGCGATCACGCTGCTGATGTTCGCCAGCGGCGGGATGCGCAGCGGTCTCGGCATCATGCTGCTGATCTCGCTGATCGGCGCCGCACTGCTTGCCCCCAGCAGGCTCTCGCTGCTCTACGCGGCCGTTGCCTCGATCGCGGTGCTGCTGGAGCAGACCTACTGGGTACTGGCGGCGGATGCGTCCGAGGCGTCCTATTTGCAGCCGGCGCTGCTTGCGATCGGTTGCTTCGCCTGCGCCGGAGTGACGAGCTGGCTCGCGCAACGCGTCTCTGCGAGCGAGCGCCTCGCACGCCAGCGCGGACAGGAGCTCGAGAACCAGATGCGCGTCAACCGGCTGGTGATCGCCGAGATGCAGGACGGCGTTCTGGTGCTGGACCGCGACGGGCATGTCACGCAGCACAACCCGCAGGCACAGGTCCTGCTCGACGCCGAGGCGCTCATTGGGATGGAGTGCGCGCGGATTGCCCCCGAGCTCGGAGAGGCGTGGCGAGCCTGGCGCGAGCAGGGCGTCTGGAAGACTGCGGCCGACATCTATGTGCGCGGCCGGGACCTGAGGGTGCGGCCCGCGGAGCCCGGCCGGAGCGAGGAGTTCACCGTGCTCTTCGTCGAGGACATGTCGCGCTCGCGCGAGCAGGCCCGCCAGCTCAAGCTCGCCGCGCTCGGCCGCCTTACCGCGAACATTGCGCACGAGATTCGCAATCCGCTGTCCGCGATCAGCCATGCGGTGGACCTGATCGAGGACGATCGCGGCGAGGGCGACCGCGAACGCCTGGGGCGGATCATCCGCGACAACACGCGGCGCCTCGACCGCCTGGTTTCGGACGTAATGCAGCTCAACCGCCGCGATCGCATCGCCGCAGAGCGGATCGAGCTCAAGGCCTGGCTGCCGGCGTTCGTAGAGGACTTCGCCGCCAACGAATCGGTGCCGAGCCAGCGCTTCGCGCTCGACGCTGCGCGCGAGGTGGCGATCGAGTTCGACAAGGAGCACCTGCGCCAGGTGCTGTGGAATCTGCTGCGCAACGCGGTGCGTTACGCAAGCCCCGAAGGCTCCAGCGTGCGCATCGAGCTGCGCTCGCTTGCCCGTCAAGTAGAATTGAACGTCGTCGATAACGGCCCGGGCGTCGCCCCTGAGCACCAGGCGCAGTTGTTCGAGCCCTTTTTCACCACGGACAGCAAGGGAACCGGCCTGGGCCTGTATCTGGCGCGCGAGCTGTGCACCGCCAACCGCGCCAGGCTGGAGTACGTGAACGATGTCGAGGGTGCCCATTTCCGGATGCTTTGCCGCGAGGCCGTGACATGAGGCGCGCCGAGCGCACCCCGACCGTGCGCGGCGGGCGGGTGCTGGTCGTGGACGACGAGCCCGATATCCGCGAGTTGCTCGAGCTTACGCTGGTCAAGATGGGCCTGGGCGTCGACACGGCGGGGTCGGTCGGCGACGCCCGTGAGATGCTGAAGGACACGCGCTTCGATCTCTGCCTGACCGACATGCGCCTGCCGGACGGCGACGGCCTCGAGCTGGTGCGGCATATCGCCAGCCTGTCGCGCGACGTGCCGGTGGCGGTGATCACGGCCTACGGCAGCGCCGAGAATGCAGTCGCCGCGTTGAAGGCGGGCGCCTTCGATTACGTATCCAAGCCGATCGGCCTCGAGCAGCTGCGCGCGCTGGTGAAGTCTGCGCTTTCGCTGCCCGAGCGCGGCGACGTGGCGGGCGGGCCGACGCCGCTGCTTGGCGAGAGCGCGCCGCTGCGCGCGGTGCGCGACATGGTCGGCAAGCTCGCTCGCACCCAGGCCCCGGTCTACATCCTGGGAGAATCGGGCAGCGGCAAGGAACTGGCGGCGCGCCTGATCCACGCCAACGGCGCGCGCCGCGACCGCGCTTTCGTGCCGGTCAATTGCGGCTCGATCCCGGACACTCTCATGGAGAGCGAGCTCTTCGGCTACCGCAAGGGCGCGTTCACCGGAGCCCAGGCCGACCGGGACGGGTTTTTCCAGGCGGCGCACGGCGGTACGCTGTTCCTCGATGAAGTCGCCGAGCTTCCGCTCTATACGCAGGTGTTGCTGCTGCGGGCGATCCAGGAGAAGCGGGTGCGCAAGGTCGGCGCGACGCAGGAGGAGCCCGCGGACGTGCGCATCATCTGCGCGACCCACCAGAATCTGGCGGCGCTCGTCGAAACCGGCCGCTTCCGCCGCGACCTCTATTACCGCATCAACGTGATCGAGTTGCGCATGCCGGCGCTGCGCGAATGCAGGGAGGACGTTCCAATCATCGCGGCGACGATCCTGGAGCGTCTCGCCCAGCAGAACGGCGCGCCCGTCCCGCCGTTGTCGGAGGCCGCGGTGGCCGAGCTGCTGCAATACGATTTTCCCGGCAATGTGCGCGAGCTGGAGAACACGCTCGAGCGCGCGGTGGCGCTGTCAACCGGGGCCGAGCTCCAGCCCGCCGATCTCGCACTGCACCGCGTCGGCTCGGAGGCCGACATGATGGCGGAGAGCGCGACATCGGCGCCGGACCCGGTTCTCGACCGGCCGCTGCCCGAGTATCTGGACGGAGTGGAGCGCAAGGCGATTCTCGACGCCCTCGCCAAGACCGGCTTCAACCGGACCGCTGCGGCCAAGCTTCTCGGCATCACGTTTCGCGCACTGCGTTACCGCATGCAACGCCTGGGAATCCGCGAACCCGCCGCCGGCGGCCCGGGCGCTTGAGGCTCTTCGGCCCGAGCGGGCTGCATCGCGACGCAAGACAGGTTCCTTCGCCGAACTGCGACGATCGTCCCGCCGGCGCCAAGACGACGCTCCTCGTGTTGCATTCGATCAGCCTGCCGCCCGGGGAATTCAGCGGCGACGCGATCGAGAAATTGTTCACCAACCGGCTCGACCCGGCTGCGCATCCGGCCTTCGGCGAGCTGCAGAACCTGCGCGTGTCGGCGCATTTCCTGGTGCGCCGGGACGGCGAGCTGATCCAGTTCGTCCCCGTGCACCGGCGCGCCTGGCACGCGGGCGTCTCGCGCTGGCGCGGACGGCAGCGCTGCAACGACTTTTCGGTCGGCGTCGAGCTGGAGGGAACGCCGCAGCACTCGTTCGCCGATCCTCAATATGCGCAACTCGCGCGACTCGTGCGCGCGCTGCGTTCGGCGCTGCCGCTGCGCGAGATCGCTGCGCACAGCGACGTCGCTCCCGGACGCAAGTCCGATCCCGGCGACCGGTTCGACTGGTCGCGTCTTTTTTTCACACTCGCCGCACGCTGAACGCCGCCGCGCGGCTTCGCGCGGCGCGACCCCCGCTTGCAAATTTTCAAAGGCGCGCGTACATTTAGTTCCGAAGTACTGTTCGGGCACTAGATATAGTGGTTTCAGTCGGACGGTCGGTGGGGAGGGGAAACGGCATGCAGATCGCGCAGGACAGCGCTCCGGATCGCTTGGCGCCGGGCGCGATGAGGGTCGAGGGAGAACCGGCGCCCGTGCGCGCGTTCGCCGACTACAGCCTGATCCGGCGCAACGGCTCGGTCGTCGGCTTCGAGCCGGCCAAGATCTCGGTCGCGATGACCAAGGCGTTTCTCGCCGTCAGCGGCAACCAGGCAGCCGCGTCGGCGCGCATCCGAGACATCGTGGGCGCGCTCACCACGCATGTCGTCACCGCGCTGCGGCGTCGCCAGCCCCACGGCGGCACGTTCCACATCGAAGACGTCCAGGACCAGGTGGAGCTGGCGCTGATGCGGTCCGGCGAGCACGACGTGGCGCGCGCCTATGTGCTGTACCGGGAGGAGCGGGCCCGGGCCCGCGCCCAGGAAAAGGCGGCGCGCGCCCCGAGCCCCGCAACGCCCGCGGTGATTCATGTGCTGCAGAACGGCATCCGCAAGCCGCTCGACCAGGCCGCGCTCGCGGGGTTGGTGACCTCGGCCTGCGTGGGCTTGGGCGATGCGGTCGACCCGTCCGCGATCCTCGAGGCGACGCTGCGCGATCTCTACGACGGCGTACCGATGACGGAAGTGCGCAAGTCCGCGATCCTCGCAGCGCGTGCGCTGCTCGAGAAGGAACCCGCCTACAGTTATGTGACGGCGCGACTGCTGCTGCACACGATCCAGCAGGAGGTGCTGGGCGAGGACGCCGGGTACGCCGACATGCAGGCGGGCTACGCTGCCTACTTCCCCGAATACATCCGGCGCGGGATCGAAGCCGAGCTGCTCGATCCGCGGATGGCCGAATTCGACCTCGGCCGGCTCGGACGCGCGCTCGACGCCTCGCGCGACCTGCGCTTCGGCTACCTCGGGCTGCAGACCCTGTACGACCGGTATTTCCTGCACATTTCGGGTCGCCGGATCGAGCTGCCGCAGGCGTTCTTCATGCGCGTGGCCATGGGCCTCTCGCTCAACGAGCGCGACCGCGAAGCGCGCGCGATCGAGTTCTACGACGTGCTGTCGACCTTCCAGTTCATGAGCTCGACGCCGACGCTGTTCAATTCCGGGACGACGCGCTCGCAGCTTTCGTCCTGCTATCTCAGCACCGTCTCGGACGACCTGGAAGGCATCTACGAGGCGATCAAGGAAAACGCGCTGCTCGCCAAGTATGCGGGCGGCCTGGGCAACGACTGGACTCCGGTGCGGGCGCTGGGCGCCTACATCAAGGGAACGAACGGCAAGAGCCAGGGCGTCGTGCCGTTCCTCAAGGTAGTCAACGACACCGCAGTTGCCGTCAACCAGGGGGGCAAGAGAAAGGGCGCAGTGTGCTCGTACCTGGAGAGCTGGCACCTGGACATCGAAGAGTTCCTCGAGCTGCGCAAGAACACCGGCGATGACCGGCGCAGGACGCACGACATGAACACAGCGAACTGGATTCCGGACCTGTTCATGAAACGCGTGATGCACGACGCGGAATGGACGCTGTTTTCGCCGTCCGACGTTCCCGAGCTGCACGACCGGTTCGGCAGGGCGTTCGAGGAAGCGTATCTGCGCTGCGAGGAGAAAGCGGCGAGCGGCGAGATCCGCCTGCACAAGAAGCTGCCCGCGCGGCAGCTCTGGCGCAAGATGCTCTCGATGCTGTTCGAGACCGGGCATCCGTGGATCACGTTCAAGGATCCCTGCAACCTGCGCAGCCCGCAGCAGCACATGGGAACGGTGCATAGCAGCAACCTCTGCACCGAGATCACGTTGAATACCTCGAGCGACGAAATTGCAGTCTGCAATCTCGGCTCGGTGAATCTGGTCGCGCACCTGGGCACCGACGGACTCGATTTCGCGAAGGTGAAGGCGACCGTGCGCACGGCGATGCGCATGCTGGATAACGTGATCGACATCAACTATTACGCAGTGGCGAAGGCGCGCAACTCGAATCTCCGCCACCGGCCGGTCGGCCTGGGCATCATGGGGTTCCAGGACTGCCTGCATCACCTGCGGATCCCGTATTCGTCCCAAGCCGCGGTCGAATTCGCCGACCAGTCGATGGAGCAGGTGGCGTACGCGGCCTACTGGGCCTCGACCGAGCTCGCCGAGGAGCGGGGACGCTATTCCTCGTTCCAGGGCTCGCTCTGGGACCGCGACCTGCTGCCGCAGGACACGCTCGATCTGCTCGCCGTGGAGCGCGGCGGCCATGTCGAGGTCGACCGCTCCTCGAAGCTCGACTGGAAGCCGCTGCGCGAGCGCATTCGCGCGCACGGCATGAGGAATTCGAACTGCCTCGCGATCGCGCCGACGGCGACTATCGCCAACATCGTCGGCGTCTCGGCTTCGATCGAGCCGACGTACCAGAACCTGTACGTCAAGTCGAATCTGTCGGGCGAGTTCACGGTGGTCAACGAGTACCTGGTCTTCGACCTGAAGCAGGCCGGGCTGTGGGACGAAGTGATGATTGCCGACCTGAAATACTTCGACGGCAATATCGCCCGGATCGATCGCGTGCCCGCCGAGCTGCGGCGTCTCTATGCGACCGCCTTCGAGATCGAGCCGAAGTGGTTTGTCGAGGCCGCCGCGCGGCGGCAGAAGTGGATCGACCAGTCGCAGTCGTTGAACATCTATATCGCCGGGGCGTCCGGGCGCACGCTCGACGAGACCTATCGGCTGGCGTGGGTGCGGGGACTGAAGACGACCTATTACCTGCGCTCGCTCGGGGCAACGCATGCGGAGAAGTCGACCAGTCGAGCCGGGCAGTTGAATTCGGTGCCGACCGACGGCGGCGACGCGGATGTGCGGGCCGCAGCCGAAGAGACGAAATTCTGTGCAATCGACAATCCGGACTGCGAGGCATGCCAGTAAGGCAGAACCGCCGGAGGTACGGGCAGGGGGGGTGTGATGCTGAGCTTTGAAGAGGCGGGGCAGATGAACTCGATCGGCGGGCTCGCGATCCGGCCGTCGGCAGGCTTCGTCCCGGGAGGCGGCGGCACCGACGAGCGCTTTGCCGCCGGCAACGCTTTCCGGCGAATCCGCGTCGAGGACAAGCGCATCATCAATTCGAAGGCCGACGTCAACCAGCTGGTCCCTTTCAAGTACAAGTGGGCGTGGGAGAAGTACCTCGCGGCATGCGCCAATCACTGGATGCCGCAGGAAATCAACATGAGCCGCGACATCGCCCTGTGGAAGGACCCGACGGGGCTGGACGAGGACGAGCGCAGGCTGGTGCGGCGCAATCTGGGGTTCTTCGTCACGGCGGACTCGCTTGCGGCGAACAACATCGTGCTCGGCACCTATCGGCACATCACCGCGCCCGAATGCCGCCAGTACCTGTTGCGGCAAGCGTTCGAAGAGGCGATCCATACGCACGCCTACCAGTACATCGTCGAGAGTCTCGACCTGGAGGAGGGCGAAGTATTCAACGCCTATCACGAGATCCCCTCGATCCGCGACAAGGACGAGTTCCTGATCCCGTTCATCGACACCCTGACCAACCCGACGTTCAAGACCGGCACGCCCGAGGCCGATCAGGCGTTGCTGCGCAGCCTGGTGGTGTTTTCCTGCCTGATGGAGGGCCTGTTCTTTTACGTCGGGTTCGCGCAGATCCTGGCGCTCGGCCGGCAGAACAAGATGACCGGGTCGGCAGAGCAGTACATGTACATCCTGCGCGACGAGTCGATGCACTGCAATTTCGGCATCGACGTGGTGAACCAGATCAAGCTGGAGAACCCCCACCTGTGGACGCCGCAATTCCGCGAAGAGCTGCAGGGGCTGTTCGCGCAGGCCGTGCAGCTCGAATACCGCTACGCCGAGGACACCATGCCGCGCGGCGTGCTGGGGCTGAACGCGCCGATGTTCAAGGAATACCTGCGCTACATCGCCAACCGGCGCTGCCAGCAGATCGGACTGGATGCGCTGTTCCCGGGCGCCGCGAATCCGTTCCCGTGGATGAGCGAGATGATCGACCTGAAGAAGGAGCGGAATTTCTTCGAAACGCGAGTGATCGAGTACCAGACCGGCGGCGCGCTGAGCTGGGACTGAGCAGATTTTTCTTAATGAGCGGAGAATCGAGGATGCACAGAGTGACCGCATGCAAGGCCGAAGAGGACTACAGGCTGTGGATCCGGTTCGACGACGGCCTCGAAGGAAGCGTCTTTCTCGGCGATCTGCTCGAGATCGGCGCCTTCAAGCTGTGGTGCGATGTGCGCGAGTTCGAGAAAGTGAGCGTCGATCCGGAAACGGCGACGGTCACGTGGCAGGGAGGCATCCGGCTCGACCCGGATGTGCTGTACCAGGAACTGGAGAAGAGCGGCGGATGATGCGCAGAATCGAGGAATTCAGTCCGCGTCAGGGAAGCAATTCCCGCGCGCGGTTGAATAGTCCGGCCCGCAAGGGCCTGGCTTACGTGTGTAACTTCAACTAGGAGATCGCTATGGCAACGAAGAAAAAAGGCAAGAAAACCGCTAAGAAAAAGAAGAAGAAGAAAGCATCTAAGAAGAAGAAATCCTCGAAGAAGAAGGTAGCCAGAAGGACAGCAGGCAAGAAAAAGGCGGCTAAGAAAAAGAAACCAGCAAAGAAGAAAAAGGCGTCAGCCAAGCCTGCTAAACCTGAGGCCAGCCCTGCGGCAAGCGTGGTGACGGCGCCGGCAACGCCGCCCACCACCGCTGCGACCCCCGGCGCGAGAACCGCGCTGAATCCAGCGGCCGCGTGGCCGTTTCCAACCGGATCCCGGCCGTAACCGGGAACCGATCGGGAATGGGGCGAGGGGCGAGTGCCCCTCGCCGGCCCTTTCAAAGCTAGCCGGACCGCCCTCGGTCGATCGGCTCCACCGATCGACTTGGGGTGGTCCGCGGCTTCTCTCCGCTAGAGCAACGAACCCAGGAGTGCGCGTATTTTACGCGCCGGACGGGTCGTTCGGGCCGCTTGTCCGGTCCAATTATCGAATTGCATCGCCCTAACCCCAGGATATTGGAAGTCTCTGTTACATATGAATAATGTGATAAACTAAAAAGATTGGTGCACCGCAAAACCTGGCAGTACTGAACTTTCAGCGTTTGGGCACAGTCCACCCTGTTGCTTCAAGGGAGGGTAACGAAATGGGAGAAGCATCCGGGAGTCTTCTCGTGACTGGATTCCGCCGCGCCTTCGGTTGGGCGCGCGGCATTCTTGCGCTCCTTGGCCTGGGCGTTTCGTTCGCGCTGGCCTTTCCGACCGTCCGCGACGCAGTCCTGCAGCCTGCCCCGCTCCCCGAACCGGCGTTCGCCGTGACCAACCCTCAGCCAACCGCGGTCATCGACACCACTGCGGAGCAATCCGCGGTGGCGGAAGAGGACCCCGAGCAGCGCGCGCTGACGGAATTCATCGCCAAGCGCTACCGCGTCGCGGAGCAGGCCATCACCGGAATCGTCTCGAGCGCGTACCGCGCGGGCGCCGAGCATCGGGTCGACCCGCTGTTGATTCTCGCCGTCGTCGCCGTCGAATCCCGATTCAACCCGGTTGCCGAGAGCGTTTTCGGCGCCAAGGGGCTGATGCAGGTGCTGCCGAAGTATCACCGGGAAAAGCTCTCAGCGCACGGCGGAGAGACCGCGTTGCTCGAACCGGATATCAATATCCGAGTCGGCACCCAGATCCTGCGTGAATACCTACGGCGCTCCGGAGAAACGGAAGGCGCGCTGCAGATGTACCTGGGGGGGGCGGACGAAGCCGCGTCGCTCTACACAGGCAAGGTGCTCGCCGAGCGCGATCGCCTGAAGCAGCTGGCCGAGCGTACAAGACAGCTCGCCGAGCGCGCCAAGCGCCTGGCCACGCGCGGCTAGCGCGCGCAGTAGCGCTGCAGCCGCGTCGCGGCTTCCTCCAGCTCCGCCAGACCGCGCGTGTAGGCGAAGCGCACGAACGCCTGCGTCCCGTTGGCTCCAAAGTCGGTCCCCGGCGTTGCCGCGACTGCCTCGCGCTCGAGCAACTCGAGCGCGAAGCTGCGTGAGTCGCCGAAGCGGGAACAGTCCGCATAGACGTAGAACGCACCCTGCGGGTGGGCAGGCACCGCCAGGCCGGCGCGCTCCAGCGCCGGCACCAGAAAATCACGCCGCCGGGCGAATTCGGCGCGCCGCGATTCGAAGATCTGCAGCGACCCGGGCTGCAACGCGGCGAGCGCGGCGTGCTGCGCGACCGTGGGCGGAGAAATGAAAAAGTGCTGCGCGAGCTTCTCCAGGTCGCGCACCCGATGCTCGGGCAGGATGGTCCATCCGAGCCGCCATCCGGTCATGCAGAAATACTTCGAGAAGCTTCCCACGGTGACCGTCTCGCCCGGGGCGCCCAGCGCGGTTGCCGGCGAAGCCCCGTACACCAGCCCCTGATAGATCTCGTCGACGATCAGCACGCCGCCGCGCTCGGCAACAAACGCGGCGATTCGTTCCAGCTCCCGTGCCGCGAGAACCGTTCCCGTGGGGTTCGCCGGAGAGCCGAGCAACAGTCCCCGGGTGCGCGGGCTCCAGCCTGCACGCACCATGTCGAGAGTCGGCTGGAACTGCGAGTGCGCGGCGACCGCCAGCGGCTTTGCTACGCCTTCGAATGCGCGCACGAAGTGCCGGTAGCCGGGATAACCCGGGTCCGGAACGAGGAACTCGTCGCCCGGCTCGGCATAGAGGGAAAGCAGCAGAAGCAGCGCGCCCGAGGCGCCCGGCGTGACCGCGACGCGCGACGCGGCCAGCGACACGCCGAACCGCTCGCGGTAGAACGCGGCAATCGCTTCGCGCAGCGGCGCGATGCCGAGCGCGGGCGTGTAGGCGGTAAGGCCGTCGCGCAGCGCTTTCACTGCGGCTTCGACCACCGGCGGCGGCGCCGTGAAGTCCGGCTCGCCGATCTCCATGTGCACGACGTGCCGCCCCGCGGCCTCGAGCGCGTGGGCGCGTGCGAGGACGTCCATGACCTCGAAAGGCTGGATCTCCGCCGCGCGGCGCGCGGTACGAATGCGCTCGAGGGTGCCGATGGTGCGGCGATTATAATTATTCGCGCCCCCCGGGACCGGCGGCGGCGTCTGCAGGGGGAACCGCAAGCGTGGACGATCAACTCAAGAACAGCGCCCTCGAATACCACCGGCTGCCGCGCCCGGGCAAGATCGCGATACTCCCCACCAAGCAGCTGACGAATCAGCGCGACCTCGCGCTCGCCTATTCGCCCGGCGTCGCGTATGCCTGCACCGCGATCGCGGAGGACCCCGGACAGGCGGCTTCGCTCACCTCGCGCGGCAACCTGGTGGCCGTGATCACGAACGGCACTGCCGTGCTCGGTCTGGGGGCGATCGGGCCGCTCGCCGCGAAGCCGGTGATGGAAGGCAAGGCGGTGCTGTTCAAGAAGTTTGCCGGGATCGACGTCTTCGATCTCGAGATCAACGAGCGCGACCCGCGGAAGCTGATCGACATCATCGCCAGCCTCGAGCCGACGTTCGGCGGCATCAATCTCGAGGACATCAAGGCGCCGGAGTGCTTCGAGATCGAGCGCACGCTGCGTGCCCGGATGCGGATCCCCGTGTTTCATGACGACCAGCACGGCACTGCGATCATCGTCGGCGCCGCGATCCTGAACGGTCTCAAGGTGGTGGGCAAGGACCTGTCCAGCGTGAAGCTCGTCACTTCGGGCGCGGGCGCGGCGGCGCTCGCGTGCCTTGGGCTGCTCGTCAAGATGGGGCTGCCGGTCGAGCACATCACGGTCACCGACATCAAGGGCGTCGTCTATCGTGGCCGAATCGAGGAGATGGACCCTGACAAGGCGCACTACGCCCGGGACACGGCGGCGCGCACGCTCGACGACGTGATCGAGGGCGCCGACGTCTTCCTCGGCCTTTCTGCGGGAGGCGTGCTGAAGCCCGGGATGGTGAAGAAAATGGCTGCGCGCCCGCTGATCCTCGCGCTCGCCAACCCCGACCCGGAGATCCTCCCCGAGGTAGCGCGCGAGGTGCGGCCGGATTGCATCATCGCTACCGGCCGCTCCGACTATCCCAACCAGGTGAACAACGTACTGTGCTTCCCGTTCATCTTTCGCGGTGCGCTCGATGTCGGCGCGAGCTCGATCAGCGCCGAGATGGAGCTTGCGGCGGTGCGCGCGATCGCCGAGCTCGCCCAGGCCGAGGCCTCCGACGTCGTCGCCACCGCCTACGGCGGCGAGCAGCTGAGGTTCGGACCCGAGTACCTCATTCCGCGCCCGTTCGACCCGCGCCTGATCGCGCGCATCGCGCCCGAAGTCGCGCGCGCGGCGATGGAATCGGGCGTTGCGACGCGCCCGATCGCCGACCTGAACGCGTACCGCGAATCGCTCAGCCAATACGTGTACCACTCGGGCCTGATCATGAAACCGCTCTTCAGCGCGGCGAAGCTCGCGCCCAAGCGCATCGTCTACGCCGAGGGCGAGGACGAGCGAGTCTTGCGCGCGGTACAGACGGTCGTGGACGAAGGGCTCGCCGCGCCGACCCTGATCGGCCGGCCCGCCGTGATCGAGCGGCGCATCGAGCAGCTCGGCTTGCGCATCGCCGCAGGCAACGGATTCGATCTCGTCAACCCGGAATCCGACCCCCGCTACCGGGACTATTGGACGACCTACCACAAGCTGACCGAGCGCAAGGGGGTCTCGCCCGAATACGCCAGGATCGAGACGCGGCGCCGCAACACGCTGATCGGCGCGCTGATGATTCACAAGGGCGAAGCCGACGGCATGCTGTGCGGGACCTTCGGCACGCATGCGCTGCACCTGCACTACCTGGACCAGATCATCGGCGTACGCCACGGGGTGCGGAAGTATGCCGCGATGAACGCGCTCGTGCTGCCGCACCAGACCGTCTTCATCTGCGATACCTACGTCACGCCCGACCCGGACGCGGAAAACATCGCCGAGATGACGGTGCTCGCCGCGGAAGCCGTACGGCGCTTCGGCATCGTGCCGAAGGTGGCGCTGCTTTCGGCGTCCAACTTCGGGTCGGTTGAGCTGGCTTCTTCGCGCAAGATGCAACAGGCGCTGGCGCTCCTTGCCGAGCGCGCACCCGAGCTCGAAGTGGAGGGCGAGATGCACGGCGACGCCGCGCTCTCCGAGGAGATCCGGCTGCGCGTATTTCCGCATACCCGGCTCAAGGGCGCAGCGAACCTGCTCATCATGCCGACGCTCGATGCAGCCAACATTGCTTTCAACCTGTTGAAGACGACCTCCGCGGACGGCGTCACCATCGGGCCGATCCTCCTCGGTGCCGCGCGGGCGGTGCATATCCTGACGCCCTCCGCGACGGTGCGCCGCATCCTGAACATGACGGCGCTCGCCGTCGTGGACGCAGGCGCGCCCCGCGGGCAAGAGCAGAGCCTGTTCTGAGCGAAGCGAACGCGCGGGCGGGGCTTGTGCTCACCGGGGGCGGCGCGCGCGCCGCGTACCAGGTGGGCGTCCTCAAGGCGGTGCGAGACATCCTCGGCGGGCCGGTAAAGAACCCGTTCCCGATCCTCTGCGGGACGTCGGCCGGCGCGATCAACGCCGCGGCGCTCGCGGTGTTCGCGGACGATTTCACCCGGGCGGTCGGCAACCTGCTTGAGGTGTGGGAGCGGATGCGCTGCAATCTCGTATACCGCACCGATTTTGCGAGCATCTCGGGCACCGGATTGCGCTGGCTTGCTGCGCTGATGCTGCTGCGGCGCAAGAACCCGGTCTCGCTGCTGGACAACACGCCGCTTCGCGGCACGCTGGAAAAGCTCCTGCCGTTCGAGCGCATCCAGCAGAACATCGACGCCGGATCGGTGTACGCAGTGAGCATCACGGCGTCCGGGTACACCTCGGGCCAGAGTGTCTCGTTCTTCCAGGGCGTTCCCGAGCTGGAAGGGTGGGAGCGCCAGCAGCGGATCGGTGCCGCCGTGCCGTTGAAACTCGAGTACCTGCTTGCATCCTCGGCGCTGCCGTTCATCTTTCCCGCGGTGAAGGTGCATCGCGAATACTTCGGCGACGGCTCGATGCGGCAGATCGCCCCCGTGAGCCCGGCGCTGCACCTCGGAGCCGATCGCGTGCTCGTGGTCGGCACCGGGCGCCAGACGGCCGATCTGGCGCGCGCGCGCTCGAACATCTACCCTTCGCTGGCGCAGATCGCTGGGCATGCCCTCAATTCCATCTTTCTCGACAGCCTGATGGTCGACATCGAGCGGCTCGAGCGCATCAACCGGACGCTGACCGCAATACCGCAGGAGCTGATCACGCAGCGCAAGATTGACCTGCGGCCGGTCAAAGTATTGTTCATTTCCCCGTCGCACCCGATCGAGCGCATCGCGGCCCGCTTCGTGCACGAGCTGCCGCCGATGGTGCGCTTCGTGCTGCGGCCCACCGGCGCGATGAACCGCGCCGGCTCGAACCTCGCGAGCTACCTGTTGTTCGAGGAGACGTTCTGCCGCGCGCTGATCGACCTGGGGTACCAGGACACCACCGCCCGCGCAGCCGAGCTGCGCGCCTTTTTCGAAGGACCCTGAGCCATGGCCGATCCGCAGTCTCCGCACGACCCGTTCGAGATGTTCCGCCGCCTTTGGGGGCCGCTCGGCATTCCGCTCCCGGGGATGACGATGCCGACGCTCGACCCGGCCGAGATCGAAAAGCGCATCGCAGAGCTGAAAGCCGTCGAGGGCTGGCTCTCGATGAACCTCAATATGCTGCGCATGGCGATCCAGGGGCTGGAGATGCAGAAGGCGGCGCTCGAGGCCATGCGCGCTACGGCGCAGGTCGGCCTCGACGCCGCGTCGGCGGGCGCACAGCAACCGAATCCGATGCTGTGGCCGTGGGCTGCGATGCAGCAGGCGTTGGGCGGCACGGTCCCCGGCGAGACTCCCCCGCAGGCAAAGGACCGGGACGGGAACGACAAGGACCCAAAATGAGCGGCTTTCACTGCGCGCATGCGTCGCGTGCGTCGTGGCGAGAATGCGTCGATACGTGCGTCGCGCAGCTCGCCGGCGCCGGCGGCGGGCTCGGCTTCGTCTATTTCACCGACGCGCTCGAAGCCCATGCCGAGGCAATCGTCGCGGCGCTGCGCGAGCGGACCGGCATCGTCGACTGGGTCGGAACGGTCGGCATGGGAATCGTCGCGAGCGGCGTCGAATACATGGACGAGCCTGCACTCGCGGTAATGGTGACCGATCTGCGTGCCGGCCAGTATCGCGTGTTCTCGGGGCGCTCGCGCGTGCCGGACGATCCGGGCGCCGCCCACTTCGCCGTGGTGCACGCCGATCCGAACACGCCCGACGTCGCCGCGCTCGTTGCCGACATGTCCTCGAAGGTCGAGAGCGGCTACCTCGTCGGCGGCCTTTCGAGCTCGCGCGGGCGCAGCGTTCAGGTCGCGCAGGACGTGATCTCCGGCGGCCTCTCCGGCGTCGTGCTGAGCCGCGACGTCGGCGTGACGACGCGGCTGACGCAGGGCTGCACGCCGCTGCACTCCGCAACGACCGGCGCCGTGCTGCGGCATCGCGTCACCGAGTGCGACGCGAACGTGCTCATCACGCTCGACGGCCGGCCGGCGCTCGATGTGTTCCGCGAGGATATCGGCGAAGTGCTCGCCCGCGACCTCGAGCGCGCCGCGCACTTCATCCATGTCGGGTTGAGCGTCGCCGGTTCCGGGCAGGCCGAGCGCCGCAGCGACGGCGATTACCTCGTGCGCAACCTGGTCGGAATCGATTCGCGCCGCAAGCTGATCGCCATCGGCGACCTGGCCGAGCGCGGCAGCGAGATCCTGTTCTGCAAGCGCGATGCGAGCACTGCGCGCGACGACCTGGGGCGTATCCTTGGCGAGCTGCGCGCCGCGATTGCCGCGCCGCCGCGCGGGGCCTTGTACTTTTCCTGCGTCGGGCGAGGCGAGCACATGTTCGGGCGCAGGGGCGCCGAGCTCGAGCAGATACGCGATTCGCTCGGTGAGCTGCCGCTCGTCGGGTTCTTCTGCAACGGCGAGATTTCGCACGACCGGCTGTATGGCTACACTGGCGTGCTCACGCTCTTTCACTGAGGAGAAAGTAAAAATGGCCAAGGTAGTGCGATTCCACAAGACCGGCGGACCGGAAGTACTGCAACTCGACGACGCAGCCGTTGGCGAACCGGCCCAGGGCCAGGTGCGCGTGCAGCACACCGCGATCGGGGTGAACTTCATCGACACCTACCAACGCTCCGGCCTCTACCCGATCCAATTGCCGTCGGCTGCCGGAAACGAGGGCGCAGGCGTCGTCGAAGCGGTGGGACCCGGCGTCAGCCAGCTCAAGGTCGGCGACCGCGTCGCCTACACCGGGCAGGTTGGGTCCTACAGCGAGCAGAAGCTTCTGCCCGCGGACCGGCTCGTCAAGATCCCGCAGGGCATCAGCGACGAGCAGGCCGCCTCGATGATGCTGAAGGGAATGACGGTGCAGTACTTGATCCACCGCACGTACAAGGTAAAGCCGGGCGACCCCGTGCTATGGCACGCGGCGGCTGGCGGCGTAGGACTGATCGCCTGCCAGTGGCTGAAGGCGATCGGCGCGACCGTGATCGGAACCGTCGGCTCGGACGAGAAGGCCAAGCTCGCGAAGGCGCACGGCGCCGACCACGTCATCAACTACAGCAAGGAGAATTTCGTCGAGCGCGTGAAGGAGATCACGGCAGGCAAGAAAGTTCCGGTCGTGTACGACTCGGTGGGCAAGACCACGTGGGAAGGCTCGCTCGACTGCCTGCGCCCGCTCGGCATGATGGTGTCGTTTGGCAACGCTTCCGGTGCGGTCGCGCCGTTCAACCCAACGATCCTCGCGGGCAAGGGGTCGCTCTTCCTCACCCGCCCGACGCTGGTGACGTACACGGCGTCGCGCGAGGATCTCGAGATGACCTCGAAATCGCTGTTCGACATCGTGCTCTCGGGCAAGGTGAAGATCGAGATCTCGGCGCGATACAAGCTCGCGGACGCGCAGCAGGCGCACCGCGACCTCGAGGGCCGCAAGACGACGGGCTCGGTCATCCTGGTGCCGTGATACCGCCCGCGCAGCCGCGCACCGAGAAACAAAAACGCCGCCCTCGGGCGGCGTTTTTGCGTGGTCGTTCCGATTACTTGATGCCGAGGATTCCCTTTGCCTTGTTCAGCGAAGCTTCCGATTCGGCATGCTTTCCGGCCTTGTGCTGCGCCTCGCCTTCGGCGCGCAGCTTCTTGACCTCACTCATCTGATCGGCGCTGACCTTCGCCGCGGGCAGGGCGTCGTCAATCTGTTTCATCAACTTCGGGCAGCTGCCCGCCAAGGCGACGCTGCTGGTGAAGGCCAAAGCAACGAATAGCGCTTTTCTCACATTTCCTCCCTGGGCAATGGTGGCACGCTCGGGGCCAGCTTACCATGCCGGCTATGTCGAAAACACCGGTCTAGGCGGCGGTATTCCGCATGCGGGCGACGCTGATCGATAGCGGCAATCGGGAATTCGACATCGCCTGGCTGCGACGTCACTTCGCAAGCGCGCCCCTGTCGGTCGAGGCGGTGTACGGCGATCAGGACGCTCGGCCGCACGCTTCGCTCCTCAACGCTGCCGCGGTCCTCGTGCCGATCGTCGCTCGGCCCGAAGAGCTGACGGTCCTCTTTACGCGCCGCACCGCGCACCTCAGAGCGCATTCCGGTCAGATCAGCTTTCCCGGCGGACGCGTCGAGGGGCGCGACGCGTCTGCGGAAGCTACGGCGTTGCGCGAAACCCAGGAGGAGATCGGTCTCTCGCACACTCGGGTCGAGCTGCTCGGGAGGCTTGCCGACTATCACACCCGCACCGGCTTTCGCGTCACGCCGGTGGTGGGACTGGTGAGCGTGCCGTTCGAGCTCAGCCTCGACGCCCACGAGGTGGACGAGGCGTTCGAAGTGCCGCTTTCGTTCCTGCTCGATCCGGCGAACCACCAGCGGCACAGCCGCGAATTCGAAGGACGGCAGGTGCAGTACTACGCGATTGCGTACCGCGACTATTACATCTGGGGAGCTACGGCCGGCATGCTGGTGAATTTCTACCGGCATCTCGCTGCGGGAACGCCTTAGCAGGCGCTGTGCTATCTTCGTTTGCGCCATGGCAGTGATCGCCATCATCGCCGCACTGCTGCTCGAGCAGTGGCATCCGCTCAGCGACCGCAAAGTCTGGCGCGCCGCGGTCTCGAGCTGCGCCGAGTGGCTCGAGAACACCTTCAACGCCGGCGAGCAACGGCACGGCACCATTGCATGGCTCGTCGCCGTGGTCCCGCCGGTGGCGGGCACGATCGCGCTGTACGCATTTCTCGTCTGGCTCGAGCCGCTGCTCGGGCTCGCCTTCAACATTGCGGCGCTTTACGTGACGCTCGGGTTCCGGCAGTTCAGCCACTACTTCACCGCGCTGCACGCGGCGCTGCGCGAAGGCGACCTCGACCGCGCACGCCAGGAGATCGCGGCATGGCGCGGGGAGGCGGCAATGCACCACAGCCGCGAGGAAGTGATGCGGCTGGCGATCGAGGAAGCGCTCGTTTCCTCGCACCGGCACGTGTTCGGCGTGCTCTTCTGGTTCGTGCTGCTGCCGGGCCCGAGCGGCGCGATCCTGTACCGGCTCGCGGTGTATCTGCGCGAACGCTGGGGCAAGCTCGGCGCGTTCGGCCGCACCGCGGAGCAGGTGTACTCGATTCTCGAATGGCCCGCGGCCCGCCTCACCGCAGCCGCGTTCGCGGTGGTGGGCGACTTCGAGGATGCGGTGTATTGCTGGCGCACGCAGGCTCGTGCGTGGGCCGATCCGTATATGGGCGTCGTGCTCGCCGCGGGCGCCGGCGCGATGGGCGTCCGGCTGGGAATGCCGGTGGCGGAGCCGGGCGGTGTCGAGCCGCGGCCCGAGCTGGGTGTCGGAGAGGCGGCCGACCTGCCGTTCCTCGATACGACCGTGGGTTTGCTGTGGCGCGCGCTCGTGCTGTGGCTGTTCGTGCTGATCGTCGTAAGCGCGGCGCGCGTGCTCTGAAATCAGCCGGCTCGGGTCAATCGACGGCGCCGCACTTCCAGCACTGCGTGAACTGCGGCTCGGAGACTTCGCCGCAGCGTGCGCAATGCCACGCAGCGCCCCGCCCGGGCGGGCCCTGACGCAGCAGCGCTTCGGCGCGCGGCGCTTCGTCGTCGCGCAGCACCCAGACCTCGAACTGGCACTCCGCGGGCGGCAGCTCGCCCATCACCGAGGCAAGATGCTCGTTGCGCACCGTGGCGCGGATCCCCTCGTTCTGCAGAACGTTCTTCGCGTGATGCGCAGCCTGCAGATTGAACGAGCTGTAGACGCGCTGCATGCAGTGCTACAGGTCGCTCAGCGCGTCGCACTTCGCCGCGCAGATGAAGTCGTTCTCCGACAGGCCCTCGATCGCGTGCGTCCAGTATTCGACCCGGCACTGGTTGTAGCGGACGCTCAGGTCCGGGTGATGGTCCTCGCGATGCGAGATCCACGCGAGCGCGTTCACGAACGCCATCGTCTCGTAGTAGTTGCGAAACGGGTAGACCTTGACGAGCCGGCCGTTCTCGATCACCCAGCCCCTCAGCTCGCGCAGCAGCTCTTCCGCCTGCTTCGCGGTATAGGGCGCGACGCCGCCTTCGCAGGGCTTGCATTTGCGTCTCGTCAGGTCGGTCATGGCTGGGTTCCTCGGGTCAGAGCATGCGCGGGCCGGGCGCCGCCGCCACCAGCCGTGCGACGCGCGATGCGGCCGGCGGGTGCGAGTCGTAGAACGCCGAATGCAGCGGGTCCGGGGTGAGCGTCGCGGCGTTGTCCTGATAAAGCTTGACCAGCGCGCGCACCAGGTCGGCTGCGCTCGCGTGCGACGCGGCGTACGCATCGGCCTCGAATTCGTGCTTGCGCGAGTACAGGCTCGTCAGCGGCTGCAGGAAGAATCCGAACACCGGCGCTGCGAGAAAGAACAGCAGCAGCGCGGCCGCTGTGGAGGGGGTGGTCACACCGAGCCCTTCGTAGAACCACGTCTCGCCGATCAGCTGCCCGAGCAGCCCCAGCAGTCCGAGCGAAAAGGCGAACAGCAGGGCGATGCGCTTCCACACGTGGTAGCGCCGGTAGTGCCCCAGCTCGTGCGCGAGGACGGCCTCCACCTCGCCGGGCGCGAGGCGCGAGAGCAGCGTGTCGAAGAAGACGATCCGCTTCGCGGCGCCGAAGCCCGTGAAATAGGCGTTGCCGTGCGTCGAGCGCTTCGAGCCGTCCATGACGAAGAGTCCCTTCGAACGGAACCCGCAGCGCGCGAGCAGCGCTTCGATGCGATCCGCGAGCGCCGGGTCGGCGAGCGGCGTGAAGCGGTTGAAGAGCGGCGCGATGAACGTCGGGTAGATCATCAGGATCGCGAGGTTGAAGGCCATCCAGGCGATCCAGACGTAGAGCCACCAGTACTCGCCCATCGCCTGCATCAGCCACAGCACCAGCAGGACGAGCGGCACCCCGAGCGCAAGGCTGATCGCAATCGAACGCGCGAGATCGGCGACGAAAAGCGCCGGCGTGATGCGGTTGAAGCCGAAACGCGCCTCGATCACGAACGTGCGGTAGACCGTCAGCGGCAGCTCGAGCGCGGAGAGCAGCATCGTCACCGAAATGACCAGCGCCACCCCGTGCCACAGCCCTCCAGCGGCGAGCAGTTCCGCCCACGCGTTCGAGATCGCCTGCAGCAGCCCGCCGACCGTCAGCGCCAGCAGCACCGCTACGCCGAGCACGATGTCGGCGATGCCGACCCGTGTGCGCGCAACGCAGTAGTCGGCGGCTTTCTGATGCGCTGCGAGCGAGATCGTCTCGGAGAACCCGTCGGGCACGCGGTGCCGGTGCGCGCGCACGTGCCGGATCTGCCGCAGCGCGAGCCAGAGCCTTACGCCCGTAGCCCCCGCGAGCGCGGCGAGGAATGCCCAAGTCAACGCATTTCCCATGGCATGAGAGAATACCCCGGGCCTCACATCGGATAAAGCATGCCCGCGGATCTGAACCGGCTTTGCTGGCTCGACATGGAGATGTCAGGCCTTCTGCCGGACTCCGACCGGGTTCTCGAGCTGGCGCTGCTGGTCACCGATTCGGACCTGAATCACCTCAGCGAAGGCAAGGTGATCGTGGTTCACCAGCCGAACGAAGTGCTGGACGCCATGGACGGCTGGAACAAGAGCGTGCACGGCAAGTCCGGCCTGATCGAGCGCGTGCGCGCATCCGAGCTCGACGAAGCGAAGGCCGAGACGCTGGCGATCGAATTCCTGACGCAGTACGTCTCCGCAGGAAACTCGCCGCTGTGCGGCAACTCGATCTGCCAGGACCGCAGGTTCCTCGCCCGCTGGATGCCCCGCCTGGAAGCGTTTTTCCACTATCGCAATCTCGACGTCTCGACGGTGAAGGAACTGGTGCGCCGCTGGAAGCCCGAGGCCATGAAGGGGCTGGTGAAGCAGGGCAAGCACGAGGCGCTGGCCGATATCCTCGAATCGATCGAGGAGCTGAAGTACTACCGCACCACCGTAATGACCATCTGATCCGGGGTGAGGTCAGCGCCGCGCGCCGGACTTGCGGCGCTTGGTGGCGGGGACCTTCTTCCGCGCGGGTGCGGCGGAGACCTCGACGATGCATTCGATCTCGACCGGAATCGCCATGGGCAGAGAACCCATGCCGACCGCCGAGCGCGCGTGCCGCCCGGCGTCGCCGAACACTTCGACGAACAGGTCCGAGCAGCCGTTGATGACGCGCGGGTGGTCCGTGAACTCCGGGGTCCCGTTCACCATGCCGAGCAGCTTCACCACGCGCTTGACCCGATCGAGGCTGCCGAGCTCGGACCGCATCACCGCAAGGAGATCGATCCCTACCGTGCGGGCATGCTGGTACGCCTGCTCGACGGTGTACTCGCGCCCGACCTTGCCGCTCGGCCGCACCCCGTCCTGGGGGCGCGGACCTTTCCCGGCGAGAAACAGCAGGTTCCCCGTGCGCACCGCGTTGACGTAGTTCGCGACCGGCGCCGATACCTTGCCGAGCTCGATCCCCAGCGCCTTCAGCCGCTTTTCCGCGCTCACGGCAGCTCGACGATCTTGCCGGGATTGAGCAGGTTCTCCGGGTCGAACGTGCGCTTCAGGTCGCGCATCAGGTCGACCGCCTCGCCCAGCTCTTCGGCGAGATAGGACTGCTTGCCGATCCCGATGCCGTGCTCGCCGGTGCAGGTGCCTTCCATTGCGAGCGCGCGCTTCACGACGCGCACGTTGAACGCCTTCGCCTCGGCGACGTCCGCCTCGTTGTTCGGGTCCACCAGGATCACGCAGTGGAAATTGCCATCGCCGACGTGGCCGAACAGCGGGATCGGCATCGAGGCCTTCTCGATGTCCTTGGCGGTCTCGACGATGCACTCGGCCAGGCGGGAAATCGGAACACACACATCGGTCGAAAGGGCGCGCGCGCCGGGCTTGAGCTGCAGGCACGCGAAATAGGCATGATGGCGCGCTTCCCAGAGCTTGGAGCGCTCCTCGGCCTTCGTCGCCCACTGGAAATCGAGCCCGCCGTTGTCGCGCGCGATCTCCTGCACCGTCTCGGCCTGCTCGATCACGCTCGCTTCGGTGCCGTGGAACTCGAGCAGCAGCGTCGGCGCCTCGCGGTAGCTCATCTTGTTGTAGCGATTGAGCGCGGCCATCGTGGTCGCGCAGAGCAGCTCGCTGCGCGCGATCGGAACGCCCATCTGCAGCGTCTGGATCACGGTCTTCGCCGCGCCTTCGATCGCCGGGAAGGCGCACAACGCCGCCGACATCGCCGCCTGCACCGGATGCAGCTTGACCGTCACCTCGGTGATGATGCCGAGCGTGCCTTCCGAGCCTACGAAGAGGCGCGTCAGGTCGTAGCCGGCCGACGATTTCTTCGCGCGTCGCGCGGTCTGGATGATCCGGCCGTCGGCGAGCACGACCTTGAGCGAGAGCACGTTCTCGCGCATCGTGCCGTAGCGCACCGCGTTCGTCCCGGAAGCGCGCGTCGCCGACATGCCGCCGAGCGTCGCGTCTGCGCCGGGATCGATCGGGAAGAACAGCCCCGTGTGCTTGATGTATTCATTCAACTGCTTGCGGGTGACCCCTGCCTGGACGACCGCGTCAAGATCCTCCTCGTGCACCGCGAGCACCTGGTTCATCCGGCTCATATCGATGCACACGCCGCCGCGGATCGCGAGGATGTGTCCTTCGAGCGAGGTGCCGACCCCGTACGGGATCATCGGCACGCGATGGCGGCGGCAGATGTCGACCACGTCGCGCACTTCCTCGGTCGACTCGGGGAACACCACCGCGTCGGGCGGCGCGTACGGGAAATACGACTCGTCCTTGCCGTGATGCTCGCGCACCGCGGCTGAGACGCTGACGCGTTCGCCGAGCAGCGCACGCAATTCGCTGACCACGCTTTGATCGAATTCCCTGGCCTTGTTCATCGCACGTCCCCGCAGGCGTTCATTGTAGCTTTATCTCTCCTTCGAACGGCACCTTGACCCCGAGACCGGGAATCTCGAGCGTCACCTTGGCGGGGAGGCTCTCATTGCCTCGCAGGCTTCCCTTCTGCAGCGCCTGCTGCACCGCCTGCTCGATCTCGCGCTGCGAGTTGACGCCGACCATCTTGAGGAACTTGCGGATGCTGAGGTTGAACGTTTCCTGATCCATTATCGTGGCCTCCGGGAAAGAATCCTGCGGGCGAGCTGCTTGCCGAGCTCGACGCCCCACTGGTCGAAGCTGTTGATGTTCCAGAGTACGCCCTGCGTGAACACCTTGTGCTCATAGAGCGCGAGGAGCCGCCCGAGGTTCCGCGCATCGATCCGCTCGAGCGTGAGCGTGCTCGACGGGCGGTTGCCCGGGCAGGCCCGGAAGGGCTCGATGCCGGGGTCCGCGGTGCCGAAGGCGAGCGCGTCGGCTTGCGCTTCCGCGTAGGCGCCGAGCAGCGCGCAGCGCTCGGCGTCGCCTTCCATCCGCGCCGCGACGATGAAATCCGCGGCGATTGCGGGAGTCCCCTGGTGCAGCAGCTGGTAGAACGAATGCTGGCCGACCGTTCCCTCCTGTCCCCACAGCACCGGCGCGGTCGCATAGTCGACCGGCCGGCCTTCGCGGTCGACGCGCTTGCCGTTCGATTCCATCTCCAGCTGCTGCAGGTACGCAGGCAGCAGCGCGAGCGCGTGCGCATACGGGAGCACGGCGTGCGCGCCGGCGCCGAGGAAATTGACGTTCCATACGCCGACGAGCGCCATCAGCACCGGGACGTTGCGCGCCGGCGGCGCCTGGGCAAAATGCAGATCGATCTCGCGTGCGCCGGCGAGCAGGTCATCGAACGCCTCGGCGCCGATCGCGCACAGCGCACCGAATCCCGCCGCCGACCAGACCGAATAGCGCCCGCCGACGGTCTCCGACATCGGCAGCACCTCGGTCGCGCCGAACGCGCCCGCGGCCGCGGTATTGCTCGTCACCGCGATGAAATGCCTTGCCGGCTCGCGCGCGCCGAGCCAGCGCTTCGCGGCGCGAGCGTTGGCGAGCGTTTCTTCGGTCGTGAAGGTCTTCGAGACGACGATGAAGAGCGTCGCGTCCGGATCGGCACCTGCGAGCGCTCGATCCAGGTCGAGCGGATCGACGTTCGCGGCAAAGTGGAATTCGATCGCGGTGCCGCGCGCGCCGAGCGCGTCCGCGACGAGCTGAGGTCCGAGCGCGGAGCCGCCCGTGCCGAGGTGCACGATGCGGCGGATCCGTGCGTCTGCGCGCACGCGCGCCGCGAGCTCGCGCATGCGCTCGAGCGTTGCCTTCACTTCCGCGGGCGCGGCGTCGCCCGCGCGCTGCGCGACGTGTCCGGCAGCACGCTTCTCCGTCGAATTGACCGGATCGCCGCGCAGGAACGCCGCGCGCCACTCTTCGAATCCGCGCTGCTGCGCGAGCTGCAGCAGCAGATCGAGCGCCTTCGCGTCGAGGCGCTGGCGCGAAAAGTCGTATCGCACGCCCGCGGCCTCGGCGGCGAAGCGGTCCCTGCGCGCGGCATCGCCGGCCAGCAGATCCGCGACGCGCAGCGACTCGGGCTTCGCTGCGAGCGCAGCGAGCGCTTTCCATGCTTCGCATCGAGTCGGCGGCTGCGTATTCATGGCTTGTAGCGGTAGAGGCGGATGCGTTCGTCCTTGTCGCGCGGGCGGCCCACGTCCGCGAGCTTTACCCATCCGGGGCCGGGCGCATCCCGCTCGTGCTGCGGGTTGCCCTGCACGATGACCAGCGGGCAGGTAGCGGGCTTGTCGCGGTCGAACGGCTGCGTGTGGATGTCCGCATGGTAGCTGAGCGCTGCGCGCTGCGCATTGCCGAGACCGGCGCGCCCGATGCACTTCGCGTCCGGCGGGATTTTCGCCTTGACCTGCATCGCTACGCCGCGATAGCTCTTGACATGATCGGCCCACGGCAGCCAGAGCGTGGCGAAGCTTCCCCAGAGCAGCGCGACTCCGGCCGCCCAGCGCAGCACGCCGCGCGTCGGACCTGGCCGCACCCAGGCGATCAGCACCAGCCATCCGGCGAGCAGCACCAGCGCAACGGTGAACGGCAGCGGCTGGAACTCGGGGACATATCCGGGCACGCGGGTGAAATTCTTCGCGATCCGCGACGGCGACCCGGTCAGCATCGCGACGTAGCCGAGCCACACCAGCGCGCCGAAGAACGTGAACGTCATTACGCCGAACCAGTCGAGCGCGTTCGCCGCACCGCGCCGCAGCACGTCGACGCCCTGCGCTGCGAGCAGCGCAAGCGGCGGAAGCAGCACGATGCAGTTGATGTCCTGGGCCGGGCCGACGAAGACGACCGCAAAGAAAAGCACCACGAACGCCGCGAGCGGGATCAGCGTGCGCGGCTCGGCGAGCGTCTTGCGGCGCTGCCAGATCGCCCAGAACGCGATCGGCCACGCGGGCCACGCGAACCAGCTCCCGGTCACCAGGTAGTAGCGCAGGTTGGTGGCGAATGCACCGCGCGGCTGCGTAGCCGAAGTCCACCACGCTGCCGCGAGGTCCGGCGCGCGCAGCGCGAGCGCGAGCAGCCAGCTCCCGGACACGGCAAGCGCGACGAGGATTGCCGTGCCGAGGAACGCGAGCGCCCCCCGCGTGCGCAGCGGCGCGCTGACGGCATGCGCGACCAGGGCCGCGGCGAGGATCGCCGCCGGCGCAACCGGGCCGGACGAGAGAAACGCGGCGCCGAGCGAGGCGCCGAATCCCGCTCCGGCCGCAATCGGCCGATGCTCGGCGCGCGACCAGCACGCAAAGGCCGCGCAGCACGCGGCCAGCGCCGCGAGGTCCGGCACCGCCTCGTGCGCATGCACGATGAGGCCGATCGAGCCGAGCAGCACCAGCACCGCCGTCGCGCCCGCGGCGCGGCGCTTGCCTTCGGGCGCCCAGCCGCGCGCGGCGACGAAGATGAACCAGAACGCGGCGAGCACGAACATCCCGCTCGCGAGCCGCACGGCGCCGTGCAGGGGCAGGCCCCAGGAGAAGGCCTTGGCGAAGACGAGCGCCGTCCAGTGATAGAGCGGTGGATCCTCGACCCATGGATCGCCGGCGATGTGCGGCACGATCCAGTTGCCGGTGCGCTGCATCTGGTTGACGATCTCGATCGCGATCGCGTCGAAGCTCTTCCACGGGTCGTGGCCGACGAGGCCGGGCAGCGCGAACGCAAGCGCCACGAGCACGAGCACCCACCGCGGCGGCGGCAGTTCGAGGCGCGGAATCACGCCCGCATTCTATTGGGCAAAAGGAAAAGGCAGCCGAAGCTGCCCAAAAAGGAAAAGGCAGCCGAAGCTGCCTTTTGCGCCGTAGGTAGGAAAAACGACTACGGGGTCGTCGTCGTCGGCGTCGGGGTCTTCTTGCCGTAGCGCCGGCGGAATTTCTCGACGCGGCCGGCGGTGTCGACGAGCTTCTGCTTGCCGGTGTAGAACGAGTGCGATTCGGACGACACTTCGACCTTGACCACCGGGTATTCCTTGCCGTCGGTCCACTTCATCGTCTCGCGGCCCTTGGTATCGATCGCCGAGCGCGTGAGGATCGAATGGTTGGACGCGGTATCGAGGAAGATCACTGCCGGGTAGCTGGGATGGATTCCTGGTTTCATTGCTGGTGGTCCGCCGGAAAAGGCGCGAAGTATACGGAAATCAGCGACTTACTGCAACGCCCGGCTCATTTCTGCGGAACCACGTCCCATTTGCCGCGCACATCCATCGAGAGCACGCATTCCGCCCCGGGTTCGCAGCGCGTCGCGTGCGGCTGCTTTCCGGAGAACGCGAAGTAGGAGCCCGCGGGAAGCTTCTGCTCCCGGCCGTCGACCGCCAGCACCAGCGTACCGCTGACCACCGTGACGAAGTGGTCCGCCGTGTGGTGGTGCACCGGCGCGGAGAAGCCGGGGGCGAACTTCAGAAAGAAATGGCTCGGCCCTTTGGCAGGGTCTCCCGCGAGCGGGGCGAGCTGCACGCCCTGCATGCCGGGAACCTCCTTCCATTGCACGTCGCGCGCCGGCGTGAACACTGCGCGCGTCTTCTTCACGTCTCCGGCAAACGCAACGCTTGTACTAGCGATCAGGACTGCAGTGAGCAGGCTCTTCATGGTCGTCTCCTTTGACGTTCGATATCCTCGTGCAGGCAGAGAATGTTTCCTTCGGGGTCCTGGAACCAGGCGGCTTTTTCGCCGCCGAGCACGCACACGTGCTCGATCGTCTTGAGACCCGGCAGGTCGTAGTCGGCGAATTGCACGCCGCGCCGCTCGAGCTCGCGAATCGCGGCGCGGATGTCGTTCACCTTGAAGCTGAGCGCCGTGTGTTCGGCCTTGGTTCCGCCCGGCCTGGGAAAGAGCGCGATCTCGGCGCCGCCGCAGCGGTAGGCGAACTTGCCGTCGGGCCGCGCCGCGCCGGCTTCGAACCCCAGCTGCCGCTCGTAGAAGCGGCGCGCTCGCTCGAGGTCCTTCACCGGCAGCATTGCAGTGACCTGGGCGGTGTTCAGCATGGCTATACTTTTAACGCCGGCCGGCGTGCGGGGAAATACGCAGGATTGCGGAGAAAAACAGGGACGTAGCCCATTTTCCGGGCGGCAGTGGGAAAATGGGGTACGTCCCTGTCATTTGCGCCATGCACGAGTTGACCACGCAGGATTACCAGGCGGGGTGGCGGCTGGTCTGCGGCCTCACCGAAGCGGCGAGCGACGCGGTTTCGTTCGCGCGTCACGGCACGCTCGAGCTGCCGCAGCTCGTCGCCTCCGAGATCACCACGCTCTCGGTCTGCGACCTCGCGCGCCACACGCGCAGCGTGGTGAGCAACCCCACCGGGGCGATCTCGGCGCGCGAGCGCGAGGGATTCGATCATTTCTTCGACGAGCATCCGCTGGTGCGCTACCACGCCGACCGCGCCGGCGCGGATGCGCATCGCATCACCGATTCGATGCCGCAAAGCAGATTCCGCGAGAGCGCGCTCTACAACGAGTATTACAAGCGCATCGGCATCGACTACGTGATCGCAGTGCCGCTGTTCGTCGATCGCGGGCTGCTGGTGAGCTTCGTGCTGAACCGCAACCAGCGCGATTTCAGCGACCGCGAGCGGGCGTTGCTCGACCTGGTGCGCGTGCCGCTCGGCGCGCTCTACCGCAACCTGCTCGCGCGTGGGCGCGAAGCGCGCGGGTTCGCGACGCTGCCGGTCACGCCGCGCGAGCGCGAGGTGCTGTCATGGCTTGCTGCGGGCAAGACCGACAAGGACATCGGGCAGATCCTCGCGATGAGCCCGCGCACGGTGCAGAAGCACCTGCAGCATATCTACGAGAAGCTGGGGGTGGAGACGCGCACCGCGGCCGTGGTGCGCGCCATGGAGATCGGCAGCGCGTCGCGGCCGGGCTAGCCGCGCCGCATCGAATCGAAGAAGTCGGCGTTGGTCTTGGTGGCGCGGATCTTGTCGATCAGGAACTCCGCGGCTTCGAGCTCGTCCATCGGGAACAGCAGCTTGCGCAGCACCCAGATCTTCTGCAGGATGTCCTTCTCGATCAGCAGCTCCTCGCGCCGCGTGCCGGAGCGGTTGACGTTGATCGCCGGGAAAATGCGCTTTTCGTGCATGCGCCGGTCGAGGTGGATCTCGAGGTTGCCGGTGCCCTTGAATTCCTCGTAGATCACGTCGTCCATCCGGCTGCCGGTGTCGATCAGCGCGGTGGCGATGATCGTCAGCGATCCGCCTTCCTCGATGTTGCGCGCCGCGCCGAAGAAGCGCTTGGGCTTCTGCAGCGCATTTGCATCGACGCCGCCGGTGAGCACCTTGCCCGACGCCGGCTGCACGGTGTTGTACGCGCGCGCCAGGCGCGTGATCGAATCGAGCAGGATCACCACGTCCTTCTTGTGCTCGACGAGGCGTTTCGCCTTCTCGATCACCATCTCGGCGACCTGCACGTGGCGCGACGCGGGTTCGTCGAACGTCGATGCCACCACCTCGCCGCGCACCGAGCGGCTCATCTCGGTCACTTCCTCCGGGCGCTCGTCGATCAGCAGCACGATCAGCACGACGTCGGGATGGTTGGCGATGATCGCGTGCGCGAAGTGCTGCAGCATCACGGTCTTGCCGGCCTTCGGCGGGCTGACGATCAATCCGCGCTGGCCTTTGCCGATCGGCGCGATGATGTCGATGATGCGCCCTGTGATGTTCTCCTCGGCCTTGATGTCCCGCTCGAGCTTGAACGCCTCGTCCGGATGCAGCGGCGTCAGGTTCTCGAACAGGATCTTGTGCTTCGCCGCCTCGGGCGTCTCGCCGTTGACCTTGTCGACCTTGACGAGCGCGAAGTAGCGCTCGCCGTCCTTCGGCGTGCGGATCTCGCCCTCGATCGAGTCGCCGGTGTGCAGGTTGAAGCGGCGGATCTGCGACGGCGACACGTAGATGTCGTCGGTCGAAGCGAGGTAGCTAGTGTCGGGCGAGCGCAGGAATCCGAAGCCGTCGGGCAGCACCTCCAGCGTGCCGTCGCCGAAGATCGACTCGCCCTTCTTCGCCTGGTTCTTCAGCAGCGCGAAGATCAGGTCCTGCTTGCGCATCCGATTGGCGTTGTCGACGCCGTTCGTGGTCGCCTTGTCCAGCAGCTCGGAGACGTGGAGTGTTTTGAGTTCTGAAAGATGCATGCGTAAATGGATCGGGTACTGACCTGCTTGTTACCGACTTCTTTGGGAAGTGTGCGCTATGACCCGGCGCCGGGCGCTGCCACCGCGCGGGGGTTTCCCGCGCGGCTCGAATTCAGAGACTAAGGCCTCTAGATATTGCTGTCAAGAAAAGCGGTCAGCTGCGATTTCGAGAGCGCGCCGACGCGGGTCGCCTCGACGTTGCCGTTCTTGAACAGCATCAGCGTCGGAATGCCGCGGATGCCGAAGCGCGCGGGAACCTGCTGGTTCTCGTCGACGTTGATCTTGGTGATCTTGAGGCGGCCGCCGTACTCCTCGGCGACTTCCTCGAGAATCGGCGCGATCGATTTGCACGGGCCGCACCATTCGGCCCAGTAATCGACGAGCACCGGAACCTCGGACTTGAGGACTTCGGGCTCGAAATTGTCATCGGTGATGTGCTCGATTTTCGTACTGCTCATGGCTCCTCGGGGGGTGTGTTGCAGCGGGGGCCTCTATTATGGGGTCAGTCGGCGGCGATCCCAAGGGGCAAACCGGAGCGCGTGCTAAACTATTGATTCGCAAACTTTTGTCGTGGTCCATGAGTCCTGATTGATGACGTACGTCGTCACCGAAACCTGCATCAAGTGCAAGTACACCGACTGCGTCGACGTCTGCCCGGTCGATTGCTTTCGCGAGGGGCCGAACATGCTCGTCATCGATCCCGACGAATGCATCGATTGCACGCTGTGCGTTCCCGAGTGCCCGGTCGAGGCGATCTTCGCCGAGGATGACGTTCCCGATGCGCAGCACGAGTTCATCGAGAAGAACCGCGAGCTGGCGAAAGCGTGGAAGCCGATCATCGAGCGCAAGCCCGCGCCCGCGGACGCTGACGACTGGGCGAAGATCAAGGAAAAAAAACACCTGCTCGAGCGCTGACTGCATATTGCAGTGCGCAATGGTGTGGCCGTATGGCTACGTGAAAATCGGCGGATTCCGACACAAGATTCATCCCATCGTCACACGATCGGCGTATCCTTTTGAAGGGCTTCGCGACGAAGAGGGGCAAACCGATGGAGCGCGCGACGATCGCATTCACCGCGGTATACCTGAGAGCGGCACACGGCTACATCGGCTTCGTAGAAGAGCTGCCGGGCGTGAATTCGCAGGGCCGCACGATCGACGAAGCGCGCGACAACTTGCAGCGGCTGGCAAGGATCGTGTTCGACGAGGAGCGCGCCCAGGCCGAAGAGCTGCTGCGCGGCAAGGAAGTGGTGCGCGAGGAATTCCGCATCCCGCTGCGCTCGCAGTCGCCCCTGGAAGCGTAGCGGTCCGTCGAGCCGACCCGCGCGGGTCGGGCAAATCCAGCGTGATCAATGATCGATCGCGGCGAGCCTCTCGCCGCGGCGCGGACGTGCACTGGAATGGCCGCCCGGGCCCGGTGTTAGCATCCGGTCCACTGAGGGAGGAGCCATGAAGAAAACGCTTGGATGGTTGATCGGGCTGGCTTTAGCGCCGTTCGCCCACGCCGCAGATATCGAGGCCGGGAAGGCGAAAGTGGCGATGGTCTGCGCCGCCTGCCATGGGGCAAACGGCGTCAGCGTCAGCGATACGATTCCGAATCTTGCCGCACAGCGCGCCGGCTACCTGGAGACGCAGCTGAAGGCGTTGAAGGACGGAACGCGCAAGAACCCGGTCATGAGCGCGATCGCATCGCAGCTCACCCCCGCAGAAATGGCGAACGTGGCGGCATATTTCGCTTCGCTGCCCGGCGCCGGGGCGGCGGCGAAGTCGACTTTCCTGTCGAACGTCTCGAAGACCAACGTGACGTTCCCCGAGGGCTACAAGGACACGTTCCGCAAGTACCACACGATCAATTTCCCGGCGACGAAGCAGGTGCGCTACTACTTCGCCAACCCGGCGGCGATCCAGGCCGCGAAGGCGGGCAAGCCGATTCCCGACGGCGCAGTGCTGTTCACCGAGGTGTATTCGGCGAAGACGGACGCCGACGGCAAGCCTGTCACCGGCGCGGACGGCTTCTTCGTCGCCGAGAAGCTGCTTTTCTACACCGCGATGGCCACCGGCGCCGGCTGGGGGAACGACGTTCCGGAGATGCTGCGGAACGGGAACTGGAACTACGCGGTGTTCACGCTCGACAAGCAGCACCGGCCCGGCGTCAACCAGGCCGAGTGCTACGCGTGCCACAAGCCGCTCGACAAGGAAAGCTACGTCTTTACGCTGAAGCAGCTCGTCGAGGCGAAGTAACGCGTCGGCGCAGGCTCAGCGCGGCGGCCCTGGAGCGGGCTGGGCGAGCGCCTGTCGGATCTCGGCGAGCTTGGCTTTGACCCGGCGCGCGTTCTCCGCGCCCATGCGGATCAGCATCTTCTGCCCGGCCGAGCGCGTCTCGAGGTCGGGGTCGGTGAATTCGTAGAACACCTTGGGCTGCATCAGCCCGATCGGCCCGTTGATTTCGGGCGCAGCGAGCAGGTCGTCGATGGCTTCGACCAGCCGGTCGTTGAAGTAGCCGCTGCCGTAGCCGAGCTCCTCGTAGGCGCGCTGGAAGAGCGGATAGGTCTGTACGTAAAGCGACACCACGGCGTTCGCCGGTGCTGCCTCGAGCACGCGCACGTACGGCCCATAGCGTCTGTAATTCGTCGGATCGAGCGAGATTTGCTCGCCCGCTCCGGCGGTGATGAACGGCCCTGAGACCGGATGCAGCGGCATCAGGCGCCGCGGCGTGGACCGGCGCGGCAGGTTGTCGACGCTCGCAACGATGCGCGGGATCAGCCGGTCCGGAACGATGAAGTCATCGAATGCCTTGCGGCCGATCATCTCGACGAGCGACTCGCGCATCAACGAGTCGCTGTTCGCGAGCGTGGGAAGGTTGGCGTCCGAATCCGGCAGCGGGTTGCGGATCGCCGGCGGTGCGTCGGCCTGCGGAGACGGCGCGGGAGCGCTTTTGGCGGGGGGCGTCGGCGGCGCATCGCGGCCCGGCTGGAAGTAGTAGAACAGGTAGACAGTGCCCGCGGCAAGGACGATCGCGAGCGCGGTCTCGATCCACGGGAACGCGGCCGGCTCGGGCCTCAGGTACGGCCGCTCGTCGGGCTCGGCCGTCACTTCCGGCCGGTCGTCCTCGACCGACTTCTGCTGCATCGGATTGACTGACCTCGTTTCGGGGGAGTAGTTTCGCAGCGCCGCTCAGGAGAACCCAGGAGAAACCCGCGATGAAGCGAAAGAATACTCGCAGCAAGATGCCTGTAAAGAAGCGCGCAGTGCAGCAGAAAAAAGTGTCGCCGGTCCCGGCCGGATATCACTCGGTGACGCCGTATCTGAGCATTCGCGGCGCCGCGCAGGCGATCGAGTTCTACAAGAAGGCGCTCGGCGCGAAGGAGATCATGCGCATGCCGGGGCCGGACGGCAAGGTCGGCCACGCCGAGCTGCAAATCGGCGATTCGCGCGTGATGCTCGCCGACGAGTACGAGGCGATCGGGTTCCTCAGCCCGCAGGCGCGCGGCGGCACGACGGTCACCCTGCACGTCTACGTCAAGGACGCAGATGCGATGGTTGCGCGCGCCAGCGCCGCGGGCGCAAAGATCACGCGCCCGGTCCAGGACCAGTTCTACGGCGATCGCACCGGCTCGATCGAGGATCCGTTCGGCCACGTGTGGCACTTCGCGACCCGCAAGGAGGATCTTTCGATGTCCGAGCTGAAAAAGCGCGCCGCCCAGGCGTCGAAAGGCGGGTAGCCGGATGCTCAGGAAGCTCGCGCTGTCGATCCTCCTCGCCTGCGCCGGCACAGCCGCGCACGCGGCCTACCCGGAAAAGCCGATCCGCATGATCCTGCCTTCCGCCGCGGGCGGCTCGGTGGACATCCTGATGCGCGTGCTCGCGCAGCAGATGTCGGCGCAGATGGGCGTCGGGTTCGTCGTCGAGAACAAGCCCGGCGCGTCGTTCGTGACCGGGACGATGGACATCGTGCGCGCGGCGCCGGACGGCTACACGATCGGCTACGGCAACATCGTGTCGCTCGCGATCAACCGCTCGCTGCTTCCCTCCTTGCCGTACGACGTCGAAAAGGACCTCACGCTGGTATCGAATTGCGTGTTGGTGTTCAACATGCTCGCGGTGAGCAACACGCTGCCGGTGCGCACGGTGCGCGAGCTGATCGACTACGCGAAGAAGAACCCGGGCAAGCTCAGCAACGGCTCGGCGGGCAACGGCACGACCGGGCACCTGGGCGGCGAACTCTTCAAGGCGATGACCGGGATCGAGATCCTGCACGTGCCGTACAAGGGCAGCCCGCAGGCGATCAACGACCTGATGTCCGGCAACATCCAGGTGATGTTCGACAACGTGCCGTCGATCGGCCCGCACGTGAAAGCGGGGCGGGTGCGCGGTCTGGGGGTATCGGCGCCGAAGCGCGCCGCACAGTTCCCCGACGTCCCGACGATCGCCGAGACGGTGCCGGGCTACGAGACGGATGCCTGGGGCGGGGTGATCGGCCCGGCGAAGCTGCCGCGCGAGATCGTGCAGCGGCTGCACACGGAAATCCGCAACGCGCTGGCCGCGCCGGCGGTGCTCGAGCGCTACAAGCAGCTCGACACCGAGCCTGACGGCGGTGGGCCGGAAGCGTTCCTGGCGCGCGTCCGCAGCGAGACCCCGAAATGGGCCGAGGTGGTCAAAAAGTCGGGCGCGAAGGTCGACTAGCGACCCCTCAAGGCACTCTGTGGTACAGTCGCGCCCGCAGGAGCTCAAGCAGCGAATGTCCGTCCCTTTACCGCGAACAGCGGCTTCCCTGGTGGCAGTCGATTCCCTTCCCTTGATCATCGTGCCCGAAGCGTGGCTCGGATAGCCGCGCGCAATCGCAGTAATTTCTTAGGAAGCGAACAGACATGGCTACAGGCACCGTAAAGTGGTTCAACGACTCCAAAGGCTTCGGCTTCATTACCCCGGATGACGGCGGCAAGGATCTTTTCTGCCACCACAGCTCGATCCAGGGTTCTGGCTACAAGTCGCTCAAGGACGGCCAGAAGGTCTCCTTCGACGTGACTCAGGGGCAGAAGGGTCCGGCGGCGGCGAACGTCAAGCCGCTGTAAGAGCGTAACCCCGATCAAAAGCCGGCTCAGGCCGGCTTTTGTTTTTTCAGGAATCCCAGAGTGATCGTCTGTTCCGGAATTGCCATGCAGTTCGGGGCCAAGCCCCTTTTCTCTAACGTTTCCGTGAAGTTCGGCGGCGGGAACCGCTACGGCCTGATCGGCGCCAACGGCTCCGGCAAATCGACGTTCATGAAGATCCTCGGCGGCGAGCTCGAGCCGAGCGCGGGTACGGTCGCAATCGACGCGAACGAGCGCGTCGGCAGGCTGCGCCAGGACCAGTTCGCATACGAGGCCGAGCGCGTGCTCGACGTCGTGCTGATGGGCCACGCCGAGATGTGGGCCGCGATGCGCGAGCGCGACGCGATCTACGCCGACCCGGAGGCGGGGGAGGCGGAGTTCCTGCACGCGGCGGAGCTGGAGGCGAAGTACGCGGAGTACGGCGGCTACACGTCGGAGGCGCGCGCGGGCGAGCTGCTGCTCGGCCTCGGCGTGCCGACGGCGCAGCACGACGGGCCGATGAGCGCGGTGGCGCCGGGATGGAAGCTGCGCGTGCTGCTGGCGCAGGCGCTGTTCGGCGATCCGGACATCCTGCTGCTCGACGAGCCGACCAACAACCTCGACATCAACAGCATCCGCTGGCTGGAAGACGTGCTCGATCAGCGCAAGAGCACGATGGTGATCATCTCGCACGACCGGCATTTCCTTTCCAGCGTCTGCACGCACATGGCGGACGTCGACTACGGCGAGATCCGCGTCTACGCCGGCAATTACGACGACTACATGGAAGCGTCGACGCTGGCGAAGCAGCAGCAGCAGAAAGACAACGCGAAGGCCAAGGATCGCATCGCCGACCTCGAGGACTTCGTGCGGCGCTTTCGCGCCCACAAGGCCAAGGCGCGCCAGGCGACCTCGCGCATGAAGCAGATCGACAAGCTGAAGGTGGAGGACGTGAAGCCCTCCAGCCGGCAGTATCCGTTCATCCGCTTCGCGGTCGACCCGAAGGAGAAGCTGTACCGTCTCGCGCTCGAGGCGAAGGGCCTGGCGAAGGGCTACGAGCGCGGCCGGTCGCTGTTCGGCAAGCTCGATCTCGCGATCGAGGCGGGCGAGAAAGTGGCGATCATCGGCCCGAACGGCGTCGGCAAGACGACGCTGCTGCGCTGCCTCGCGGGCGATCTCCCAGCGGATTCCGGAACGCTCAAGTGGGCAGAGAAGGCGCGCGCGGGCTACTGGCCGCAGGATCCGGCTGCGGAATTCAAGAGCGCCGAGAAAGGTGGGGATGAGAGTCTGGCCGACTGGCTCGGTCGCTGGCGCCGCGAGGATCTCGGGCAGGACGAGCTGATCGTGCGCGCGACGCTCGGGCAGCTGCTGTTTTCGGGCTACGAGCAGAAAAAATCACTCAAGGTGATCTCGGGCGGCGAGGTGCAGCGGATGATGATCGGCAAGCTGATCCTCGATGCGCCGAACGTGATGCTGCTCGACGAGCCGACGAACCACCTCGACATGGAATCGATCGAGTCGCTGAACACCGCGCTCGACAAGTACAACGGCACGCTCGTCTTCGTCTCGCACGACCGCGAGTTCGTCGCTTCGCTCGCGACGCGGATCATCGACCTGCGGCCGGGCGAGCCGGGTGCACCGGCGACCGTCATCGACTTCCCCGGCAACTACGACGACTACATCGCAGGCAGGACCGCGGAGCTCGCTGCCGCCTAGCGTTGCGCCGCCCGTCGCTTCCTGAGCGACGATCGCAGCCGCACGATTCCCCACACGAGAAGCACCAGCAGTGCCAGCGAGAGCGCGGCGCCGGCTTCGAACCGACCGCCGGGACGGTCGAGGATTTTCTCCATCAGGCCGCGGCCCGGATCGCCTGGCCGGGGCAGCGCGAACGCGACGATCGCATCGCTGATCGGCAGTCCCGTATCGGAGCGTCCGCCGGCAGCGATGACCACGTACTGGCGGCCCTGCCATTCGTAGGACATCGGCGTCGCGATACCTGCGGCGGGCAGCCGGCCGGCCCACAGTTCGGTGCCGGTGTTCGCATCGAACGCGCGCAGGTAGCGATCGAGCGCCGCGCCGATGAAGACGACTCCGCCGCGCGTGACGAGCGGGCCGCCGAAATTCGGCGTGCCGAAGCGCATCGCGATGCCGAGCGGCGCAATGTCCTCGGTCGTGCCGAGCGTCGTCTCCCACAGGATGCGCTTCGTGCGCAGGTCGAGCGCAGCGAGCACGCCCCACGGCGGCGGGTTGCACGGCAGCTTGAGCGGCGAGAGCAGCAGCTCGCGCTTCATGCCGAACGGCGTGCCGGCCTGCGGCGAGATCTCGATACCGGGAAATCTCTTGCGCATCGCGTCGAGCTCGGCTGCGGGGAACAGCGTGACGACGTGCACGAAGCGGCTGGTGTTGGCGTAGACGATGTCGGTCGCGGGATCGATCGCGACGCCGCCCCAGTTGATGCCGCCGCCGGTGAACGGAAAGAGGATCGTTCCCTTCTCGCTCGGCGGTGTGTAGAGGCCTTCGCTGCGCGCGGCGGCGATGCGATCGCGGCACTCGCCGCGGTCCCAGAACGTCACGCCCCAGGCGTCGTCGGCGGTGAGCTTCGAAGGCGCGAGCAGCGGAAGATCAACCGGGAACGGCTGCGTCGCCGACAGCGCTTCGCCCTGCACACCCCCCTGCGGTACCGCGCGCTCCGCGACCGGAAAGACCGGCTCGCCGGTGTCGCGATCGAGCACGAAGATCATTCCCTGCTTGTTGCCCTGGATGACGACGTCGCGCGGCTTGCCGGCGAGCGTGATCGTCGCGAGCGTCGGCTGCGCCGGGACGTCGTAGTCCCAGACGTCGTGGTGCACGGTCTGGAAGTGCCAGGCGAGCTCGCCGCTCTCCAGCTTCACTGCGACGACCGAGTTGCCGTAGAGGTTCGCGCCGGGCCGCAGTCCGCCGTAGAAGTCCGGGCTCGGGCTCGAGGTCGGCAGGAAGACGAGGCCGCGCGCCGTGTCCACCGACATCGGCGCCCAGACGTTCGCGCTGCCCGAAGTGCTCCAGCCTTCGCCCCAGGTCTTCGCCGCCGGGTCCGCGGCGCTCGCCGGGATCGGGTCCCACTGCCAGCGCAACTTGCCGCTGCGCGCATCGAACGCGCGCACCGTGCCGCGCGGCGAGGCGGCGCGCTGGTTGTCGTTGATTGCCGAGCCGACGACGACTACGCCGTTCGCTACGATCGGCGGCGAAGTGATCTGGAATTCGCTCGGACCGAGCAGCGGCATCCCGGGGTCGACCTGGACTTCGCCATAGAGGCCGAACGCCATGCACGGCTTTCCCGAGGCGAGGTCGAGCGCGATCACGCGGGCGTCGTTGGTGGCCGTGAAGATGCGCGCCGCGCAGGTCGCGCCGGGCTTCGCCTCCGGATCGCGCCACAGCGCGACGCCGCGACAATTGAACAGGTTCGCCGGCCGGTAGTCGGTGGCGATCTTCGGATCGAAGCGCCAGCGCTCGGCGCCCGAGGACGGATCGAGCGCGATCACCTCGTTGAACGGCGTGCAGACCACCAGGCGGTCGCCGGCGAGAATCGGCGTGACCTGGAACTTGCCCCGGCGCAGCGTTTTCTCGCCGCGCGCGAGATCGCCGCTGCGCCAGGTCCACGCGATCGACAGGTCGCCGACGTTCGCCGGCGTGATCTGCGCGAGCGGCGCGTAGCGCGTGCCGCCGGCATCGGCGCCGTAGTGCTCGGGAAAACCCTGGGCGTGCGCGGACAGGGTGCAGGCGAGCGCAACGCCCGCGGCGGCGAAGCGAAATCTCATTGCGGAAAACTCAGGGCGCTTGCTCCGCGAAAATCCGCTTCGCGAGGCGAAAGCCGTCCATCGCCGCAGGTGCGCCGCAGTAGGTGGCGACGTGCAGGAACGTTTCCTTGATTTCCTCCTTTGTCATCCCGTTCCGCAGCGCCGCGCGCAAGTGGATCTCCAGCTCGTGCGGGCGGTTCAGCGCCGAGATCATCGCCAGGTTCATGAACGCGCGCGTCTTCATCGGCAGCACGCCGCGCGCCCAGCTCGCGCCCCAGCCGTGCTCGGTGACGTAGTGCTGCAGGTCGATCGTGAAGTCGTCTGCGTCGCGGAAGGCCTTGTCGACGTAGGCCTTGCCGAGCCAGCGGCGCCGGACCTTCAGGCCTGCGATGTAGGCCGGGCTGCGCCGCGCCGGCGCCTTCTTCGTTCGTTTCGCCATCTGCCGCTCCCCTCGGGTGGGTGGAACCGCAGAATAAGCTAGACTCAAAACCAGAGGAGGGAAACATGGTGACGAGGCTGATCGCGGTTCTGTGGCTCGCGCTGCTCGCTGTCGCGCCTGCCGCCGCGCAATACCCGACGAAAACCATCCGCTTGATCGTTCCCGCTGCTCCGGGCGGCGGCACCGACATCACCGCGCGCAGCTTCGTGCCGGCGCTGCAGGACAACCTCGGCCAGCCGGTCGTGATCGAGAATCGCGGCGGCGCGGGCGGAGTGATCGGCACCGAGGTCGCTGCGAAGGCGGCGCCCGACGGCTACACGCTGGCGCTCGTCTATGTGAGCCACGCGACGAACCCGACGCTGGTCGCGAACTTGCCCTACGACACGCTGCGCGACTTCGCGCCGATCACGCTGGTGTCGCACGAGCCGACGGTGCTCGTGACGCATCCGTCGGTGCCGGCGAACACGCTGCGCGAATTCATTGCGTACGCGAAGGAGCGCGCGGGCAAGATCAGCTACGCGACCGATCCCGGGAGCGCCGGCTTTCTCGCGGGGGAATTGTTCAAGCAGCTCGCGGGCGTGCGCGCCGAGTACATCCCGTACAAGGGCAGCGGTCCCGCCGCGGCGGACGTCGTCGCGGGTCACGTGCCGTACATGTGGTCGGTGATCTCGATCGCGACGCCGTACGTGAAGGGCGGCCGGCTGAAGGCGCTCTCGATCGCCGCCGAGCGCCGCGCGCCCGGCCTTCCGGACGTTCCGACCACCGCCGAAGGCGGGATGCCGGATTTCCAGGTGAGCGGATGGTACGGGCTCGTCGCTCCGGCGAAGACGCCGAAGGCGATCATCGATCAGATCCATGCGGCGACCGCGAAGGCGCTGCAGAACGAGGCAGTGCTGCAGCGGCTCGCGACGTCGGGGTCGCAGCCGATCGGCGGCGGCCCCGAGCAGCTCGACGCGCACTTCCGGCGCGAGATCGCGCGCTGGGAGAAGGTGCTGAAGGCCGCGGGCGTCCAGCTCAAGTGACGCCGGGCTCGGCGCTACTTCGTTAACCCTTCGACGAATTCCTTCAGCGTCTCCGGCCGGTCCACGACCCGGCACCCCGAGCGTTCCGCGTGGGTTCCGTCCGCGAGGTCAACCATTTCCGAATAACGCACCTCGAGGTCGAGGACCAGCGGCTTCGCATCGTACGGCTCGATCACGCAGCCTTTGAGCACCGTTCCCGGCTCGAGCGTGATGTTGGGGTCGTACACCAGGAAGCCGAGCCCGCCGATGCTGATATCGACGAGCCCGCCCTTGAACGAGAGCACGCCGCCTTCGTCGGCGACGCATTCCAGCGGGACTTGCGGCGAAATCGTCGCGCGGTCGTATTCGCGGCGCTGGCGGTCCGACAGCACGTCCGGGAATTTGAAGCGGATCGCCGGCTTGCCGTCGTGCTGGATCTTCTGCGGGTCGGCGGCCGCGAATTCCACATAGCCGCCCGGTAGCGCGGCAAAGAACGTGCACCGCGGCCGGGAAAGCAATGCGGCGTTGGCCGCCTCGTCCGCGCTGGCGTCCATGACGATGAAGGATCCGGCTGGATCGATCACACGCAGTTGCGACGTGAACCGCAGCTCGCCGGCCTGCAAATGCGCCGTGATGGGCTCCTTGCGGAACGCCAGGATCTCGAGGACGTGTGCAATCTCTTCGGCAGAACGCCGGACCCGTTCCTGCCGATGCGCGCCCGGTGGTTGATTGATCGGCATTGCTACTTCGACAGGCCCTCGACGAATTCCTTCAGCGTCTCCGGCCCGACGACGACCCGGCACCCGGAGCGTTCCGCGCGCGTGCCGTCCGCGAGCGAAACCATTTCGGAATAACGCACCTCGAGGTCGAGGATCAACGGGGGCTCATCCGGGGGCCCGATCCGGCAGCCTTTGAGCACCGTTCCCGGCTCGAGCGTGATGCTGGCGTCATAGATCAGAAAGCCGAGGCCGCCGACGCTGATGTCGACCAGCCCGCCCTTGAACGACAGCACGCCGCCATCGTCGGCGAGGCACTCCAGCGGAACTTGCGTCGAAACGCTCGCACGGTCGTGCTCGCGACGCTGGCGGTCGGCCAGCACGTCCGGGAACTTGAAGCGGATCGCCGGCTTTCCTTCGTGCTCGATCTTCCGCGGGTCGGCCGCCACGAATTCCACCTGGACGCCGGTGGGCGAGGCAAAGAACGTGCACCGCGGCCGTGAGAGCAGCGCGGCATTGGCTGCCTCGTCCGCGCTGGGTTCGATGATGATGCAGGCCCCGACGGGATCGACTACATACAGTCGTGACTTGAACAGCAATTCGCCCGCGTGCAAATGGGCCGTGATCGGCACGTTGCGGGCCTTCAGGAGCCGCAGGATGTCGACCATTTCCAGCGGGGTACGCCGGATCCGCTCCTCGCGCTGCGCCGGCGGTGGTGGCTCGGTAGTCATCAGGGCAGAATTTTGGGCGCGCTTTCCAGCAGCTCGCCGAGCTCCTTCTTCCAGAACTGCGCCCGGGAGGTCGTCCCGTGGCCGATCGTCTTCTCGCTCCCCGGGATCAGCAGCACCTTGCCGTTCTTCACGCGCTTGATCTCGCGATCGAGCACGCCGATCTCGGGCGGGTTTCTTTCGTCGTCCGCGGAATTGATCGCCATCAGCGTCGCCCGGATGCGCTCCAATCCTGGCGACGGATTGTAGTCCCGGGAAGAGTCCCATTGGTACAGGACGTCGTTCGCATCGCCGGGGAAGGGCGCCTTCAGGCGCGCGTCCAGAAGCTGATCCGCCTTGTCTCGCGTCGGCGCCGCCAGAAACAGCGCGTGGTTGCCGCCGTTCGTGCCGATGCCGTAGAAGATCGACGCGAACTGCGCGCTGCGCGGCTGCTTCGTGTAGTTGCCGCTCATCCACTCCGGGTCCGAGCGGATCGAATCGATAATCAGGCGGCGCATCATCCAGTTGCGGCCCGACATCTCCGTCGGCAGCGACGCCATCGGCACCGCGACGTCCATGAACCCGGGGTGCTTCTGCGCCCAGATCCAGGTCTGCATTCCGCCCATCGAGTTGCCGATCACGAGGCGCAGGTGCTTCACGCCGAGGTGCTCGGTCAGCAGGCGGTACTGCCCATCCACCATGTCGTCGTAGTTGTACCTCGGAAACTTCGCTCGCATGCCGTCGGAGGGCTTGCTCGAGCGGCCGTGCCCGAGCGAGTCCGGAAGGATGACGTAGTAGCGCTTCGCATCGAGCGGCTGGCCCGCACCGAACAGCTCGCCGCCGAACGTCGGCGCTAGCATCGCCGCGCCCGACTGCGTCGTGCCGTGCAGCACGAGCACCGGCACGCCGGTCGGCGCGCCGACCGTGCGGTAGTGCAGGCGCACTTCGGGCAGCACTTCGCCAGTGTGGAAGCGGAAGTTAGGCGCGACCCAGCTTCCTTCCTGCGGGGCGGGGAAGTCAGCCGCGAGGGAGGAGAAAGCGAAGAACGTGAGTACAACTATGGCACCGGCGAAGTTTTGACGCAGCATTCTACGTTCCTTGGTTAGCTCTCTTGTTTAGCGGTTTAGCGGAAGCAGAACCCAGTCAAGTGGCACTCCGGCTCAATGAGGTGAACCAACTACTCGCACGAAAAACGATGATGACACTTTGCCGTAAGGAAGCATGCGGCGTGACGAGCTACTTAGGAGGCGTAAAGTCTGCCACTCTCTGGCGCCTGGAGATTCATTGTAGGTTTTCTTGTTCTCCCGTGAGAATTGACCCAGCGGAAGATTGCGCGCCGTTCTGACAGTCCCTTTCCCTAGTGGCCAACACACCTTTGACGACG
>Ga0075429_100000019_pt1 | contig 70971 bp, 71 predicted proteins | sample RhiMetdeltSRZDD3_FD_75295 | JGI IMG/M metagenome (GOLD analysis project Ga0075429, IMG submission 75295) | Populus rhizosphere microbial communities from Tennessee, USA - Rhizosphere MetaG P. deltoides SRZDD3 | ecosystem: Host-associated > Plants > Roots > Rhizosphere > Soil | place: USA...
TCGCTGCCTTGCGGCGCCTGATCGAGCAGCGCCAGGCCTCGCTCGGTGAGGCTCATGCACTCGTGCGGGCTGAAATGCGCAAGCGCGGCTTCCGCAGCCTCGGCGTAGAAGCGCAATGCGGTCATGGGCTGGCGGCTGCGCTCGAAATGCATGGCGAGTTCGGGTGCAGAGACCGGCACGCCCGCGTGGCGCTCTCGCTCGAGCGCTGCGCCGACCTTGCCGTGGAGCTTCGCGCGGGCGGCGGGCGTCGTACGCTCGTACAACATCTGGCGAAACAGCGCGTGCCGGAACGAGTAAGGCGGTTCCGGCGCGACGCTTTCCCGTCCGCGCTGCGGGGCGGCAAGCCACAACTGCTCGCGCGCGAGCGCCTCGCAAGCTTGCCCGACGGACGCGGCTTCGCGCTCGAGCACGCCGGACACGGTGCTTACGCGGAATTCCATGCCGCACACCGCAGCCGCCGAAAGCAGCAGGCGCTGCTCGTCGCCAAGCTTGGCGATGTAGTGGTCGATGATCGCCGCCAGGTTCTCCGGCACGGCGACGTTCGCCAGGTGCGCCGCTCGATCCGCGCCTGCGCCGCTTTGCGCGCCACGCGACACGACATCGTTCATCACCGACGCGACGAAGAGCGGCACGCCATCGGTACGCGCGAGCAGGGCACGCACGAACGTCTCATCGCTCGCGAGCGACGGCAAGCGCTCCGCCACATAGGCGCCGACGTCCCGCTCGGAGAACGAATCGAGCACGATTTCCTCGCACAGGCCGTGCTGCCGCAGCTCGTGCCGCAGCGGGCTCAGCGGATGATCGAGCGCCACGACTTCGGCCAGGCGGAAGCTCGCAAGCCACATCAGCCGCGCGCTCGTCCGCCGGCGGGCGATGTAGTCGATCAGCCGGATCGTCGCCCGGTCGCTCCAGTGCAGGTCCTCGGTGACGAGCAGCAGCGGGCGGCGCTCGGTATAGCGGTCGAGCAATTCGCCCATCTCGCGCAGCATGCGATCCGGGCTGACGCCCGCGAGGTCGCGGCGCAGCACGTCGCGCTCCCCGGGGGTGCTGAGCCACGGAAGCTGCAGCAGCCAGGCGGGCGCCACTGCGTGCAGCAGATCACGGACCGCGCCGTCGCTGCGGCACAGCTCCGCGAGCGCTTCCAGCACCGGAAGGTACGGCTCGCCGGTCCCATAGTCCTCGACGCACTGCCCGCGGGCGCATGCCACAGGTCCGAGGTCCGATACGAAGCGTTCGATCAGCGTCGTCTTGCCGATCCCGGGCTCCCCGGCAACCCAGAGGACCTTGCGCTTGCCGGCGGATGCGCTTTCCCACGCGCCATGAAGACGCGAAAGTGCTTCGGTCCGGCCGATCAGCAGCGGTGCGCCGGGGCGAATCGCCGCGGCGCTGCCATGCGCCGCCGGCGCTCTCGAGCTCGCAAACGGCGAGGCAATGAACCGATAACCCCGGCGCGACACGGTTTCGATGAATCGCGGCCTGCGCGGATCGTCCTCGAGCGCGGTACGAACGTCGCTGATGGCGGTCTTCAACACCGAGGCGCTGACGTGCTGGTGCCCCCAGACCGCATCCAGCAAGGCGTGCTTCGTCAGCAGCACGCCGGGCCTGCGCACCAATGCGCAAAGCAGCGCAAATGGAGTCGGCGCAAGCGCGACCGGCTTTCCCTCGCGCAGCAGGCTGGCGTTCGCCTCGTCCAGCTCGAAGCGTTCGAAGCGGACCGCGACAGAATTCGGGGCGGCGGGGGAGCCTGGCGGGGACGTGCGCATCGACATGCGAAAAAGCAATTCTCGCATCGTATGTGCAACGCGTGACCGGCTCGTTTCGGCAAGCAGAAAATCGCCGGCGCTCCAGGGAGGGGGAGCGCCGGCGGCCGCGGGGGAGGAACCGCGGCGGTTAGCGGGTCATGCGCGAGGCGTCAGGCGGCTTTCCAGGTGCCGTCGGGCTGCCTGCACGCCGTGCCATGGATCACTTCCTCGCGACCGTCGATATCCGTGATCGTCGTGAATTCGCGGCAGGGGCCGGAAGCACCGTCGTAAGTGCGCGTAGGCGTCACCGAGTAGATCTGTCCATTGTTCGGGTTGCGCCAGCTCGTAGAGAGGCCATCGCGCGATCTCTCGAGCGCGCCGGAAGTCTTCAGTTGATCTTCGCGATCCATCTTCCTGCCGAGGCGGCTGCCGAGAAAGCCACCGAGCGCCGCGCCGCCGACGGTTGCCACGGCTCGTCCGGCGCCGTGTCCGACCTGATTGCCGAGCCCGCCGCCGAGGATTGCGCCGGTCGCCATGCCGATGTTCTCTTTCGAAGGGTTCGATTCGCACGCACCCAGCAGGGGCAGTGCGACGATCAGTGCGACGAATTGCTTGCGTATCATCATTTGCTTTTCTCCGGGTTCAGTTCCAATTCGGTGGCAGCGACGCCGTGACGGTGCTCGCCGCACGGTCTGCGCGGCGCACGAGTTCTTCCCACAGTCCGTCCGGCGCGCCCATGACGAGCGCAGCATCGGGCTCCAGCACGTACCAGGCGCTCGCGTGGATTTCGGCCTGCAGCTCGCCCGGGCGCCATGCGACGTACCCGGCGAGGAAGCGCGCGTTCTCGCTCCGCGTTTTCGCGATTTGCAACAGGACCGCGGGTTCGTAGGCGGCATACAGCCCGGGCAGCACCTCGAAGGAGCGACCGCCGGGGCTGCTTGCGCCGCGGATCAACGCGAAGACCTGCTCGGCATCCACCGGCCCGCCAAGGTAGAGCGGTGCCACCTCCTGCGAGGAAGCCGTGCCCGGTCCGGCAACGACGAGATTGAACTGGGTCGGCCGGTTGACGATGAAGCCTGCATGGCCGCCGCCCGTTGGCATGACGACGAGCACCGTCGCGCCGAACAGGCTGCCGTGCAACTGCGGCCGGGCAACCAGGAGGAGCGGCCGATCCAGGTCGAGCGCCGAAGCGCTCGTGAACCATGCAAGCATCGCGACGAATAGTGCGAACGCGGCAGCGCAGGTTTTCATGGAGCGAAGCGTACGGTGCGGGCAAGCGCGAGTCGTCAGCGAACCGTCGCGATTTGGTCGGAACTCGGCGCGCACGCGATTTCCGCGGCGAGCAGGTCGGCAAAGCGCGCAAGGGCCCGTGTCGTTGCGGCAGCGACGGCGGGCGCGGTCGCTCGTTCGAGCGGCACCTGCAGGCGGATGCGTCCGCCGCGACTCGCCGCAGCGGTTGCGCCGCAGGAGACGAACCACCTCGCGTCGAGCGCGAGCATGCCTTCCCCCGGATCGAGCGCAAGGAACTCGACGGCGAGATCCGCGTCAGGCAGGCGCCGTTCGCCTGCGACCAGCACGCGCGACGTACCGAGGCGCTGCGACAGCGCGTCGCGCAGCACGCGCGAGACGCTGTCCGGGAGCCGCTCGGCCCATTCGATGCTCTGCGCGACGACGAGCGAATTGTCGGCGCGGCCGATGACGACCGGAAAGGCCTCGAGGTATCCGGGAAGCTTCACGTCGCGCAGGCGAATGGTGATTCCGCCGGCTTGCAAATTCGCTTCGGCGGCGGAGGGCGCAGGCGGAAGCGTGACGAGGCTCACAGGCGAAGAGGCGCATGCTGCAAACGTCGATGCGATGACGATGGCGAGGGCGCGAAGGCGGTTGTTCATCTCTATCTCCCGCGCACGAGTACGCTCGGATCGCGATCCACGCGCTCGGCAAAGTTGCGCAGTCGCCCGGCAGTCGCGGCGAGGTCGTCCACGGCGCGCTGCACCTGGGTGACGGTTTCGCCGCGCGGGTCGAGCAACCCGTTCGCGGACTCGAATGCGGCGTTGGCACTTTTCAGAGTGCCCCGGGCAACCGAGAGCGTGCTCGTCGTTTCCCGGTCGAGGTTCTGTGCGAGCGTATCAACTGAGGCGAGGGTCTTCTGTAGCGCCGCGGCGCTGTCGCGAAGCGCGACTTGCGCGGCTGCCGAAGATCCTGCCGCCTCGCGCTCGATGGTCTTGACTGTGCGGCGCAAATCTGCGACCAGCGACGGCAGCTCGTCGATCGTCTTGCCGAGAGCCGGGTTCGCGAGCAGGGCGTCGAGCGAGGCAAGCGTGCGTTGCATCCCGGTCACGACGGCAGCGACATCAAGGGTTTCGAGTTGTTGCGCGAGGGCCGAGAACGGGCTTGGAACGGTCGGGATTTCCGGCACGTCGGACGATGCCCCAAGCCGCGAAGGCTGCAGCTCCGGGCGAAAGTCGAGCTCGACTTGAAGCTGGCCGGTCACGAAACTCTGCAGCACCAGGCGCGCGGAAAATCCCCGCTCGACGAGCGCCGCAATCGGAGTCTCGGGACGAGCGAAGCCATGCACTTCGACCGTGTCCGGCAGCAGTTCCATGTTCACCTGGACGATCGACTGCGACATGTCCTGCTCGAGCCGGATGCCGACCGACTTGACTTCGCCGACCCGAACGCCGCGGAACGTGACCGGTGCGCCGACCCGCAATCCCGCGACCGAACCATGGAAGTAGCTCACGGCGGCCATGCGGTTCCTGGACAAGCTGCCGCCGCCGAAGAAGAGGATCGCCGCAACGATGAGCGCGAGCGAGCCGAGCACGAAGGCGCCGATCGAGGTTGCGCTCGGCTGCTTCACGACCGGGTCCCGCGTCGTGCGAGGAAGTCGCGCACTTTGGTGCTTTCCGCGGATTTCGCCAGCTGCGCCGGTTTCCCGAGCGCCAGCGGCCGGTGCGCTTCGCCGTCGAGGAAGAGCATCCGGTCGGCGATGCCATAAAGGCTCTCCAGCTCGTGCGTAACGAGCACCACCGTAACGCCGAGACCGTCGCGAAGCGCGAGCACCAGCTCGTCGAGGCGCCGCGAGGAGAGGGGATCGAGGCCGGCGGAAGGTTCATCGAGAAAGAGCACCGGCGGGTCGAGCGCGAGCGCCCGGGCAAGCGCCGCGCGCTTGCGCATCCCGCCGCTCAGGCTCGCCGGGGAACGGTGCTCGTGGCCCGCGAGACCGACGAGCGCGAGCTTGAAGCGGGCAAGTTCCGCGCGCGCCGGGGGCACCGAATAGCCGTGCAGGTCCATCGGCAGCGTCACGTTCTCCAGCACGCTCATCGAGGTCCAGAGCGCGCCGCCCTGAAACAGGATCCCGAACGGCGCCGCACCGCCCTGCATGCATTCTTCGAGCGTCTTGCCGTAGAACCGGATGCGTCCTTCGTGCGCAGGAAGCAGCCCGACCATCGTCTTCAGCAGCGTGCTCTTGCCGGAGCCGCTGTCCCCGACGATCGCAAAAATTTCGCCCCGGTCGATGCGCACGTTGATGCCGCTCTGTACCGCCCGCGCGCCATAGCCGACGCTTGCGTCTTCGACGCAGATGCAGGGAGCGGCGGGCATCGCCTCAAATCCCCAGCGCATTCGCGCAGACCGCGAATACCGCGTCGATCGCGATGATGCCGATGATCGATGCCACGACCGAGCGCGTAGTGGCCTCGCCGACCCCGGCCGCGCTGCGCTCCGCACGCAAACCGCAGTGGCATCCGAGCAAGGCGACGAGTGTGCCGAACATTGCGGCCTTCAGCGCGCCGATCGCGAAGTTCGCGCCGCCGATCGCCTCGCGCATCGCGCCCCAATACGCCGCCGGCGACAGATCGAGGAGCGGAGCGGAAACCCCGAGCCCGCCGAGCATCGCGAACGCGCAGCCGTAGACGTAGAGCAGGGGCATCAGCAGCGTGAGCGTGATTACGCGCGGAAGAACCAGGAACTCGCCTGGCGATATGCCCAGCGTCACCAGCGCGTCGACTTCCTCGTTGCTCTGCATGGTCGCGATGCGCGCCGCGAAGCTCGCTCCGGTGCGCCCGGCGAGCACGATCCCGGTGAGAATCGGCGTCAGTTCGCGCACCGATGCGATGCCGACGAGGTCCGCCACATACAGCCCCGCGCCGAACCGTCGTAGCTGCACCGCGCCGACGAACGCGAGAATCGCGCCCATCAACAGGTTGACGACCGCCACGATTGCGAGCGCTCGGCTGCTCGATTCGGCGAGCAGCTCGAGCACTTCGAGGCCACGAACCTTCGCCCGCGCCAGCAGCAAGCGCGGCACCAGACTCACGAATTCGCCAACGAGCGTGACGAACGCACGCAGCTCGCGCGCGGCGTTCCCCGCTTGCACGCCGATGCGTGCAAGGAAGGGAGCTTGTTCCGCCAGGGGTGTCTCCAACGGGCGCGGCCCTGCTTGGGCTAGGGCCAGGAGCTTCTCGAGTTGCGGCGGTAAGCCGGAAAGTGCGAGCCGAATGCCACGGGCATCCAGGTGCCGCAATACGCGAGCGAGAAATGCGCCCTCGACGCTTCCCCAGCGCAAGTCCGCTTCAGATTCCAGGCGCAGTGCGCGGATTTCGCGGCTCGAGGGCAATCCGAGCGCCTCCAGCGGAAGCGCGAGCGCCGATGGATCCATGCCTCCAGCCGGGATGCGAATCGAAAGTTCGCCAGCGTGCATTCGGAACACCGCTTCCATAAGAGGCATACTAGAAACGATCGGGCGCGAATCGTCAGTGAAACGTCGCGATTCGGTCGACGTCAGTGCAACGCGCGTGCAAACGTGCGTCCGCGCATGAGCTGAACCGCGTCGGGACGCTCCTCGGCGAGATCGACGAGCGATTGCATCACCTCCTCGTACAGATCCCGGCCGGCGGTGTAGCCCGGCCAGCTGAAGACCGCAAGCTCGGCCACTTCCAGGTCGGGGTGGAGCCAGAAACCGCACAGCATCGGCAGGCGCTGAAATAGTTCGTGCAGACGCCGGGCGACGATCGCCTCGGTGTGCCGGCGACGCGCTTCGCTTTGGCATTGCTCGGAAAGCTTCATGGGGGCACCTGTGCTAGGACTGGTTGAGGACAAACGGCTCGCGCTCCAGCGTCGCGGCGACCGCGCGGATGAGCCCGGCGAGCGCAGCGTCGCCGCGGCACAGCGTGGTAAGCACTGCCAGCGCAGGATGGCCCGGCGCGCCCGCGCCGTTCCGCTCGAGCGCAGGCGCGCTTTGCGAAGATGCGTCCGTCGCGACGGCGATGAAGCGATAGCCCCGCCGCGATACCGTCTCGATGTAGCGCGGCTGTTTCGGGTCGTCGTCGAGCGCCGCGCGCACTTCGCTGATGGCCGTCTTGAGCACCGACTCGGTGACGAAGCGATGACCCCAGACGAGGTCGAGCAACGCGTTCTTCGTCACCAGCCTGCCGGGCGTGCGCGCCAGGGCGCAAAGCACTGCGAAGGGCTTCGGCGCGAGCGCTACCGGTTCGCCGGCGCGCAGCAGCCGTGCGTCGGCTTCATCCAGCTCGAAACGGTCGAAGCGCAGACGCGCGACCGATGAATCGGCATTCATGCGAGGGCTCCTTGCACTGCTCCCCGGATCGGATAGAAAGGCCTCGCCACGCCTGGGGCTCTCTTCGGAGGGGGAGGGAGAGGAAGGAAAGTCCCGGGACCACCGTGGCGAGGCCGTAAAAGTCATGGTGCAAAGGTAGACGCATGCCGAGCGGCGCGCCATTGTGACGAGGTACACCTTTGCTGCGCGATCGCATCCGGCGACCGTCGCGCCGGGTGAATCTGCTACGACCTTGGTATAGCGCGCAGCGCGATTACGAACGCGCGAGCGCTTCGCGGACACACTCGAGGAGTTCGTCCGCTGCGAACGGCTTGATGAGAAAGCAGGTGATTCCCGCTTTACGCGCGCGCGCTTGCGTCAGCTCTTCCGGGTGGGCCGTGATGATCACGGTGGGAATGGCGCGGCCCGACGCGACCAGCTCCTGATACAGCTCGAGCCCCGTCATGCCCGGCATGCGCATGTCGGCGACCACGCATGCCGCGCTGGCGCGGCTCGCCGAGCCTAGAAAACTCTCGGCGTCTTCGAACGTGGCGGTGGAGAAGCCGGCCGCCTTCAGCAGATCCTGCGTCGCGTTGCGGATGGACTTGTCGTCGTCCACGATGGCGACGAGCGGCGTTTCGGGCATTTCGCCTCTCGCGGTTGAGAACGCAGCCTAGCGCACCGTGCGTCAGCGGCCCATTGCACCCTAGCGTGCCGCGCTTACACCTTGGTATAACGCTAGGCGGCGCCCGGCACGCCTAACCGGTCCGCCATGCGCACCAGCTCGGCAACCGATTTCGCCAGCATCTTGCGCATGACCTGCCCGCGGTGGACCTTCACGGTGACGACGCTCAGCCCGAGCTCGGCCGCGATCTGCTTGTTCACCCGTCCCGCCACGACGAGCTTCATGACCTGCCTTTCGCGCTCCGTAAGCTCGTGGTAGCGCGCCTTCAGCGCGGCGAGGCTCGCTGCGTCCCGGCGCCTCGCGCGATCGCGCTCGATCGCCGCATGGACCGCATCGAGCAGCACCTGGTCGTCGAACGGCTTGGTGAGAAATTCGACCGCGCCGGCCTTCATCGCGCGCACCGTCATCGGAACGTCGCCGTGCCCGGTGACGAAGATCACCGGGAGACTGACGCCTGCTTTCGCGAGTTCCTGCTGGAACGTGAGGCCGCTCATGCCTGGCAGGCGCACATCGAGCACGAGGCAACCCGGTGCGTCAGGCCGTTCGGCCTGCATGAATTCCTGGGCCGAGGAGAAAAGGCGCGCTTCGTGGCCCACCGACCTGAGCAGAGAGTCGAGCGAGCGGCGCATGGAGGGATCGTCGTCGACGACGAACACGACTGCCCGGTTGTCGCTCATGAGACCGTTTCCCCGGCGACGGGCAGCGAGAACCGGAAGACCGCTCCATGCGGCGCGTTCGCGCTCGCCCACAGCCGCCCGCCATGCGCCTCGATGATCGAGCGACTGATCGACAAGCCGATACCGATCCCGTCGGCTTTCGTCGTGTAAAACGCCTCGAAAAGCTGCTCCACGCGCTGCGGATCCAGACCGGTGCCGGAATCGCGCACCTCGACGAGCACGGCGTTGGCGCTGTCTTGCCGTGAAACGATCGTAAGCTCGCGCGAGCGATCGTGGACCGCGCCCATCGCCTCGATCGCATTCACGATCAGGTTCAGCAGCACCTGCTGGAGCTGCACCCGATCCCCGGCGAGGCGCGGCAGCGTCGCGTCGAGGTCGGTCCGAAGAACAATGTCGTGGCTGCGCAACTCATGCTCCGTGAGTGCGACGACCTCCGCGATCTTATGGTTGATATCGAGCATCTCCTTGCGCGGCGCCTGGCGCTTGGTGAGCGCCCGGATCCGCGCGATCACTTCGCGCGCCCGCTTGCCGTCGGCGGCGATATTGTCGAGCGCCGCCCGCGCTTCGGCCATCGCGGGCGGGTTGGCTGCCAGCCAGCGCGCGCAGGCCCCGGCGCTCGCGACCATCGCGCCCAGGGGTTGGCTGACCTCGTGGGCGATCGAGGTCGTCAGTTCGCCCAGCGTGGTCAGCCGTGACACGCGCGCGAGCTCCGCCCGGGCGGTCTCCAGCGCTTGGTCTTTCGCCCGCAACTCCTCCTCGGCATGCCGTCGCTCGGTGACATCGTAAATGAAGCCCACATTGCGCTCCGGCAGACCTTCGGCATCGAAAAACATCCGACCCTGTCCACGCAACCAACGGACGGTGCCGTCCTTGTGGAACACCCGGTACTCGGTTTCGACAATACCGGTTTGGTGCGCGCGCTTGATGGCGAGCTTTACCGCCTGCCAGTCGTCGGGATGGACGAGCTTTTTCCAGCTTTCATACGTTCCATCGAACGTTCCCGGCTCGAGGCCGAACAACGCCTCGATCTCGGGCGACCAGCGGTTCTCGCTCTGGCGAGCGCCGGTGTACCAATCGTATGCCACCGCGCCCGCCGCCTTTTGCGCAAGGTCCAGCATCTCTTGCCGCGCGCGCAGCGCCTGCTCCGCTTGTCGCAGGTCGGTGATGTCCTGGGCCACGCCAAACTGGCGCACTGGCCGCCCCGCTTCATCCCGCGTCACGTCGGCCTGGACGTGAACCACGCGCACCGTGCCGTTCGCATGCATGATGCGGTACTCGATGTCATAGCGCGGACCACCGCGCAACGACGCCTCGCTCGTCTGCAATACCCGCCTCCGGTCTTCCGGATGGATGATGGAGGGCACAACCTTCATCCATTCGGAGAGATCCATGACGCGATCCATCTCCGGAATCCCATAGATTTGCCGGACCTCGTCCGAGGTCAACCAGCGGCCGGCGGCAAAGTCGCGCTCCCACCAGCCGACGTGGGCGAGGCGCTGCGCTGCCTCGAGCCTGCGCTCCGTGAGGCGCAGCTCGGTGATGTCCTGCATGACCCCGAACTGGCGAACGGGACGGCCAGAGTCGTCGCGAGTGACATCGCCCTGGCTGTGCACCATGCGCGCGGTGCCATCGGGGCGAACCACCCGGTACTCCACGTCGTAGCGCGCACGACCCTCCAGCGCCGCCTCGCTTGCCGCAGCGGCCCTTGCGCGGTCTTCCGGATGAATCAGGCTCAGCCAGCGGCCATGCCATTGCGGCATATCGACCGGCTGCACGCCGAAGATGCGGCAGGTTTCATCCGAAAGAGAGACGCGGCCGGTCGCGTAGTCGCGTTCCCACCACCCGACGTGCGCGATGCCTTGCGCCGCGTCGAGCCTGCGCTCGCTTTCGCGCAGGTTGCGCAAGGAAATGAGGCTTCCGAGCGCGTCGGTGAGGCGATGACCGATCTCCTCGAACAGGCGCTGCTCTTCCTTCGTCCATGAGCGGGAACGCGAGCACTGGTGCAGTCCGAACAGATACGGCTGATCGCCTTTCGGATGGAGCGCCATCAGGATCTCGGAGCGGACTCCGAAGTGCTCGGCGATCCCTGGCTTGACCTGGCGCTCGTGCCCCGGCCCGGCTGGCAGGGCGCCTTGGCAATCGAGCGCGGCGCGGACCACTTCGGCCGAGTCGGCGGTCATGGGCAGATCGCGCCCGACGGCGAAGACGCCCGGGAACTCCGGCCGCGTGCGCTCCATGACGGCGCGCCAGGAAGGAGCGTTCGGCTCGCACGGATAGAGGACCCAGGCGCGGTCGCAGGCGAACACCTCGAGCACCTCGCAGAGCACCTCGCTCATCATGCGCTCGAGGTCGCTGCTTCGCTGCATCGCGCGGTGGATGCGGTCCATCGATTCCAGGAACCAGACGTGGGCGCGGTGCTCCGCCTCGGCGCGCTTGCGCTCGGTGATGTGGCGGCCGACGCCCCGGTAACCCACGAAGCGCCCGATTTCATCGAATACCGGGATGCCCGAAACGGAGACGTAGCGCGTGCCGCCGTCCGCGCCGGGGCGGGCGAGCTCGAAATCGCGGAACGGCAGGTGCGCGTCGAGCGTTGCCCGGTGCTTGCGCCAAGCTTCTTCGTCGGGCTCGACGTACGGGATCTCCCAGCGGGTCTTGCCGAGCTCGGTGGCGCGTGCTGGCGCGTCGGACAGCCGCTCGGAAAATTCCTGCCGGGTGAAGCGGTGCCCGGCATCGGTCTCCCAGTACACGTCGAAGGAAAACTGCACGAGCGCGCGGAAGCGCTCTTCGCTCGCGCGGAGCGCGATCTCGGCGCGCCGGCGCCCCGCACTGAACTCGCTCAGCAACAGGCACAGAGCGATGAAGATGCAGAATGCAAGCGTATAGCCCGGCGTCAGTTCGAACGTATTCGCCGGAGGCACGAACCAGTACAGAACTGCCGTTGCGCAGATCAGCGATGCGAACAGACCCGGTCCGCGTCCGCCATACCAGGCACTCAGGACCACGGCCGCGATGGGAAGCTGATAGACGGAGGTGCCCTCAGCGAAGGGAAGCACGCCGCGCAGGAATAGCGCGAGGCAGGCGAGCACGAGGGCAACGCCGTAGCGCTTGAGCACGTCCGCCATCATTCCCGGCGGCTTCATTGCCAGATCGGCGCCAATCCACATGACTCATCCCCCTTGCATGCGGAGCTGACTCTACCCTAGCGACGGGCGGTTTTGGCGCGATACCGAGAGGTCAGCGCATGCGTCGATTCTGCGGAGTACCAAACGCGACCCAATTGCGACGTTTTCCTGACCTTATGCGGAAAGCCGCGCGCTACGCTTGCTCGCAACGGTCAGGGAAGAAAACGGATCATGACGCAGAAGCTCAATGGCAAAGTCGCGCTGGTCACGGGCTCAACGAGCGGCATCGGCCTTGGCATCGCGCGCGCGCTCGCCGCCGCCGGTGCGCATTTGCTGCTGAACGGCTTCGGCGACAAAGCGCAGATCGACGAGCTCGTCGCCGAGTTCAGGTCCCAATACAAGGTGAAGGTCGGCTACAGTGCGGCCGACCTGTCGAAGCCCGCCGAGATCGCGGCGATGGTGGCGCAGGCCGTATGCGAGCTGGGCGGGGTGGACATCCTCGTCAACAATGCCGGCATCCAGCACGTCGCGCCCGTCGAAGACTTTCCGGTCGAGAAGTGGGATGCGGTGATCGCGATCAACCTCTCGGCCGCGTTTCACGCGATCCGCGCCGCCCTTGCGCAGATGAAGGCGCGCAACTGGGGACGCATCATCAACGTCGCCTCGACCCACGGCCTGGTCGCGTCCGCGCAGAAGTCGGCCTACGTCGCGGCAAAGCACGGCATCGTCGGTCTGACGAAGGCCGTGGCACTCGAAACCGCGACCAGCGGAATCACGTGCAATGCGATCTGCCCCGGCTGGGTGCTGACGCCACTGGTGCAGAAGCAGATCGACGCGATCGCTGCCCGCGAGAAGCTCGCTCCCGATGCCGCAAGGATGAAGTTGCTCGGCGAAAAGCAGCCCTCGCTCGAGTTCGCGACGCCGGAGCAGATCGGCGCGGCGGCGATTTTCCTGTGCTCGCAAGCCGCGGCGCAGATCCGCGGCATTGCGCTGCCGGTCGACGGAGGCTGGACCGCGCAATGAAGACCATCTTGCTGAAGGACGCCGCGGCGCTGATCCCCGATGGCGCGAGTGTGATGATCGGCGGCTTCATGGGCGTGGGCACGCCCGAGCGCCTGCTGGACGAGCTGGTGCGCCAGGGCAAGCGCAACCTGACGGTGATCGCGAACGACAACGCGCTCCCCGGCATCGGCATCGGCAAGCTGATCAGCGCCGGTGCGGTGAGGAAGACGATCGCCAGCCACATCGGCCTCAACCCGGAGACGCAGAAGAAGATGCTCGCGGGCGAGCTGGAGGTCGACCTCGTGCCGCAGGGCACGCTGATCGAGCGCATCCGCGCCGGCGGCTTCGGGCTCGGCGGGGTGCTGACGCCGACGGGCGTGGGCACCGTCGTCGAGAAAGGAAAGCAGCGCATCGAGGTCGAAGGCAAGCCCTACCTGCTCGAAACTGCGCTGCGCGCCGATTTCGCGCTGGTGCAGGCGTTTCTCGCCGACTACATCGGCAATCTCTACTACGCGCTCACGGCGCGCAACTTCAACCCGGTGATCGCCATGGCGGCCGATACCGTCATCGTGGAAGCCGACAACATCGTGCCGGTTGGTGTGATCGCTCCGGACCAGGTGGTGACGCCGGCGCCGGTCGTCGACTACATCCTCTCGCACACCTGACCCATGGACGCCCAGACCATCATCGCCAGGCGAATCGCGCAAGAGTTGCGCGACGGCATGCTCGTCAACCTCGGCATCGGCATCCCGACGCTCGTCTCGAAGTTCGTGCCGCCCGGCGTACGCGTGTACTTCCAGTCGGAGAACGGCCTGATCGGCACCGGCGCTCCGCCCGCGGAAGGCATGCACCACCCCCTGCTCACGGACGCGGGTGGAAAGCCGGTCAGCGCGCTGCCTGGTGCCAGCACCTTCGACAGCGCGATGTCGTTCGGGCTGATCCGCGGCGGACACCTCGACATGACGGTGCTCGGCGCCCTGCAGGTCGATGCCGCTGGTCGTCTCGCGAACTGGATGATCCCCGGAAAGATGGTGCCCGGCATGGGCGGCGCCATGGACCTCGTTTCCGGCGCGAAGCGCGTGATCGTGGGCATGCAGCACACGGCGAAGGGACAGTCGAAGATCGTACGACAGTGCTCGTTGCCGCTCACTTCCGCGCGGCCAGTGGATCTGGTCGTCACCGAGCTCGCGGTAATCGCGTTCCCCGGTGGGCGCGCCACGCTGCTGGAAACCGCGCCCGGCGTGACGGTGGGCATGGTGCGCGAGGCGACGGACGCCGAGCTCGCGGTTGCCGAGCGCGTTTGCACGATGGCGCTCTAGGGTTCGACGGCCGCATTGTCATCGACAGCGAGTCTTCATGAGCGAAAGCATCGAGCAGCAGGACGCAGCTACAGCCGAAGCGGCCGTGAACCCTGTAACCCTTCGTGCCGTACGGCCCGGGGACAAGGAAGGCATCGTCAAAGCCTTTCGGGCGCTGGATCGCCGATCCGTCTACCTGCGCTTCTTCTCCTATAGGAACGAACTGACCGAAGAGGAGCTGCGACGGGTCACCGAATGCGACGGCGTAAGCGAAGCGGTGCTGGTGGCTACAGTCGGGAGCGGCAATCAGGAGACCATCGTGGGGCTCGCCGGCTACGTGCGCAGCGGGGCAGCCGCGGACATCGCTTTCGCGGTGGAAGAGGACTTTCAGGGCTGCGGGATCGCAACCCGCCTGCTCCACCAACTCGCAGACATCGCGCGCTGCAACGGAATCACGCGGTTCGAAGCCGACGTGCTTGCCGAGAATACCTCCATGCTCACGGTATTGCGACACAGCGGACTACCGATGCGTGCAAGCCACGCAGAAGGCGTCGTCCATGCGACGCTTGCTCTTGCCTAGGGAAAGAGTTCGTGTCGCGGTTCTGGCGGTCTCTGTCGGATTTCGGGTTCAATCTCGCTGTGGCATATTGGTGGCGTAGCCCGCGACACCAGCGGCGATCGACACCCGACGACTCTGACGTACCTCCCTATGGCACGAATCGCAATCGGCGGCTTCCAGCACGAAACGAACTGCTTCGTCGAGCCGAAGACTGATTTTGCGTACTTCGCAACCCATCGCGATCGGCCGCCTTTGGTCTACGGCGCGGACGTCGGGAAATGGCTCGCCGGCACGACGTTCGCAATCGCCGGCTTCATGAAAGAGATGGCGGCGAGCCATGAGCTCGTGCCGCTCCTCTGGACCAGCGGCGGCGCGGGTGGCCTGGTCACGCGCGATGCGTTCGAGCGCATCGCCGGCAGCCTCGTGGGACGCCTCTCGGAAGCGATGCCGGTCGATACCGTGTACCTCGATCTGCACGGGGCCATGGTCACCGAGGATTTCGAGGATGGCGAGGGCGAAGTGCTGCGCCGCGTCCGCGCCGCGGTGGGATCGCAGGTGCCGATCGTCATCAGCCTCGATTACCACGCCAACGTCACCCCGGACATGGTCGCGCACACCGACGCGCTCATCGCCTATCGCACGTATCCGCACGTCGACCGCGTCGAGACCGGACAGTACGCGGCGCGCGCGATGCAGGCGCTGCTCGAGCGCGGCAGGCCGAGCGGGCGCGCGCTGCGCAAGCCGCCCTTCCTCATTCCGCTCAACGGTCAATGCACCCTCGTCGAGCCCTCGAAGAGCATTGCCGCGAGCAGCAAGGTCGTCGAGGGCGATCTCGTCAACCTGTCCTACCTGGCTGGTTTTCCGCCTTCGGACCTGCAATGGTGCGGTCCTTCGGTGGTCGCGCATGCCTGGACGCAGCAGGCGGCGGATCGCGCGGCCGACGAGATGCTCGCCCAGGTCGAGGCGCAGGAGGTGCACTTCGCCGAGAACATGGTAAGTCCGGAAGAGGGCGTGGCGCGGGCGCTCGCGGTCGCTCGCACGGCCAGGCGTCCGGTCGTGATCGCCGATACGCAGGACAACCCCGGCTGCGGCGGCACGTCCGATTCCACCGGGCTGCTCAAAGCGCTGGTCGCTGCCGGCGCGCAACGCGCGGTGCTGGGCTTCCTGTGCGATGCCGAGGCGGCGAAGGCCGCGCACGCAGCCGGCGAGGGCGCCGAGATCCACTTGGCGCTTGGGGGCCGCTCCGGGCCCGAAGGCGTGACGCCGCTCGCAGCCCGCTGGCGGGTCGCGAAACTCGGCAGCGGCAAGTTCCGGACCGACGGCGTAGTCGCGGGTGGGCGCGACGTCGATGCTGGCCCGATGGTGCTGCTCACGCTTGGCGGCGTGAGCGTCGCGGTGACGAGCAAGCGGCTGCAGGCCTACGACCAGGCGCCGTTCCGCCATCTCGGCATCGAACCCGCCCAGCAGGCGATCTTGGCGCTGAAGAGCACGTGCCATTACCGCGGCGAATTCGAGCCGATCGCCGAGGAGGTCATCGTCGTGCTCGCGCCCGGCTATTACCTTGCCGACCCGGTCGCCTATCCGTTCCGCAAGCTGCGGCAAGGCGTGCGGCTGCGGCCGCGAGGCCCCGAATTCAAAGGCGCGACAGCGAATCCTCGATGATGGCGATCGAGTCGGCGAGCGCGTCGGCGACGCGATTGCGGTCGCGCACCGCCTTGGTCTCGAGCATCCAGCGCTCTTCGCCCTCGCCGAGCCTGGAGAGCCGCGCAAGGTCGTAGAGCGCGGGCACGGTCGTCGTCTGCGGCGTGAAGCCGTAGGGATCGTGGCCGTACTTGCCGATCGCCGAGCTCATCAGCGGCACGAGCAGGCGGCTCAGCCGCTTCATCGCGCCGTTCAGAATCCTGGCCTGATCGTCGCTTCCCTTGCCGGCTGCAAAGCTGCCATTCGCCGAGCCTGTTGCGTCATCGAGCCGCCGCGCCGCCTGCAGGAATCTCTCTGCGCTCCTCAGCACGCCGTTCAACCCGACCGCCGCGCCTGCTCCTTCCAGCTCGCTCAGCCGCTGAACGATTTGCTCGGCCACCGGCGCATAGGTGAAAGGAAGCACCGGCGCGGTGCAAAGCTCCCAGAGGTAAGCGGCGTACACGCGCAGATGCTCCTCGATGAAGGTCCAGTCGACCTTGTCGATCGTGCACTCGATCGAGTGGTGCCACCAGCCGCGCGTGGCGAGCGCGCTCGCCTTGAGCTCGGCCTCGGTGAACGCGCCTTCGCCCTGAAACATCGGGATGCCGACGCCGATGAATGAGGCATCGCCGCTCTTCGCCACGCGCTTCCACGAGATGTGCCGGTCGCCGAGCAGCGCCTTTTCCTCGCGCTGGTGGAACGCCTTCAGCTCCGCGTTCGACGTCGTGTGCCAGGTCGTCGTGCCGGTGCATGAGGGCTGGTCGATCTGCAGATAGGCGCAGGCATGGTCGCGCAGCCGGTCCCAATTGCGGTCGGCAAACCAGGAGGAGCCCGCCATCGTTCCGGTCTCATGCGCGGTCCAGAAACCGAACAGCAATCCGCGGCGCAGCTTCTGCTGATGTTTCGTGAATACGCGCGCAAGCTCGATCATGATCGCGCTGCCGGCCGCGTTGTCGGTCGCGGCTTCGCCGGGCCACGAGTCCTGGTGGCCGCCCACCATGACGAAGTCATCCGGCTCCGGCGTCTGCTTCGCCGGCAGCTCGGCGATCGTGATCTGCACCGGCCGCCAGCCGTTGATCACGTGCGTACGGAACCACACACGCACCGACCCCTTGGCGCACATCTCCTTGAGCTTCAGTCCTGCGACGCGCGCAATGCCGATGCAGGGCATCGTCGCCATCTCGGTCTTGACGTTCTCCGGCGTCGGATTGCCCCACACCGGCTTCACCGAACCGAACGGAACCGCGGTATTTTCGGGACCGCCCCAGTTCATCATCACCGCGCCGATCGCACCTCGCTCGCCCGCAATGCGCTGCTTCTCGTGGCGCGCCGGCGAATAGGAAAGCTCGGTGAGGATGATCTTGCCGCGCACGTCCTTGCCCTCGAAGTCGGCGAGCGCCCCGGCGCCGACGTACACCAGCTCTCCCGAGATCCCCTCGGGCATCGTCTCCAGGCTGTGACCCAGCGTGTTCGCCTGGATCGCGATTTCGGCGGGCGACGCGACGCGGAACTCCGCGTGCTCCGGGAAGCTGACGACCGCCGGCAGCTCGTGGATCACTGCTTCGGCGCCCGACTGGCGCATCGCGTCGCGGCTGTATTCGGCCATGCGCCGGCCGTTCACCGAGCCCGCCGCGCGGTGCGGAATCTCGTTGACGATGCGCTCGACGTGCGCGCGGACGTTCTTTGCCGAGACTTCCTCGATGACTTGCGCCTTCGACATTTCCTTGCCTTCCCTATTTCTTCGGCTCGGGCGGGAACATCTCCATCATCTTCGGCCCGAGGTTCGCTTCGAAGTTGCGGATGCTCTCCTGCAGCTTCTCCGGCCCGGTGAAGACCGGCTTGTAGACGAGCACTCTGGATGCCTCGATGAACGCGGGGTCCTTCACCGCCTGCTCGATCGCGCTGGTGATGCGCTGCACAAGCGCCGGCGGCAGGTTGGGCGGGCCCCAGAAGTCGAAGCCGAACGGCGGCACGTCGAATGCGATGCCGAGCTCCCGCAGCGTCGGCACGTCGGGCATCTCCTCCATCCGCTGCGGGCCTGCGACCGCGAGCGCGCGAGTCTTGCCGGCCTTGACGTTGGGATACACCTCGGAAGGCTGCGCGACGCGATAGTCGACCTGGCCGCCGAGCAATGCGAGCCCGCTCGGGCCGCCACCCTTGTACGGAACGTACGTGACGTTGATGCCCGCCGCCTTCGCGGTCTCGAGCACGATCATGTTCATCATTCCGCCGGGCGCCGGGCCGCCGACGTTCAGCTTGCCGGGGTTCTTCTTCGCGTGAGCCACGAGCTCCTGCCAGGTCTTGAACGGCGCGTCGGCCCTTGTTTCGAGCATGCCCCAGGGAAAGTGCCCGGTCTCGCCGAGGATCGTCATCTTGTGCCAGTACTTCTCCTCGACGACGCCGGAATAGTAGTAGCCCATCAGCGCGAGATGGCCGGCGAGCATCAGCGTATAGCCGTCGGGCGGCGCCTTGACGATTTGCTCGGTCGCGATCTTCGTCGAAGCGCCCGCCACGTTCTCGACGATCACCGTGCCGCCGAGGATTTTCGCCAGCGGCTGCTGGATGGCGCGCGCGGAAAGATCGTTGGCGCCGCCGGCGGCGAACGGCACGATGATCCTGATCGGCTTGCTCGGATACGTCTGCGCGCTCGTTGCCTGCGCGAGTACGAGCGACAACAGCCCGGCCAGCGCGAGCGTGAAGTTCTTGCAGCGATTCATGCGGAGTCTCTCCTCAGAGGCAGTTCACGGCGTAAGGACAATCTTGCCGATGTGGGCGCCGCTGTCAAAGTATTCGTGAACGCGCGCGGCGTCCTTCAGCGGATGGACCGAGTCGACGAGCGGCGCGATCGCGGCGCGCGCCGGCAGCTTCGGCCAGACGTGCTCGAGCAGGCCCGCGGCGATTTCGCCCTTCTGGTCCGGCGTGCGGTGGCGCAGCGAGGATCCGATCATGGTGGCGCGGCGCCGCAGCAGCGTGCTCATGTCGATCTCGGCATGCTTGTCCGGCCCCTGCGTCGCGAGATGCACGAGCCGGCCGTCGAGCGCGAGCACGTCGAGGCTGCGCTGCACGTAATCCCGGCCGACGATGTCGACGACCACGTCGACGCCCCGGCCGCTCGTGTGCTGCGTGACTGCCGCGACGAAATCGGCGCTCTTGTAGTTGATCGCCTTCTCTGCGCCGATGCGCACGCACGCTTCGCATTTCCGGTCGCTGCCCGCCGTGGCGAGCGCGCGCGCGCCGAAGGCGCGGGCGAGCATGATTGCAGTCGAGCCGATGCCGCTGGTGCCGCCGTGGGCCAGCAGGATTTCCCCGGCTGCGAGTCGCGCGCGGCGAAAGACGTTGTCCCACACGGTGAAAACGTTCTCCGGCAGCGTCGCGGCATCGACCGCAGTCCAGTTCTGCGGGATCGGCAGCACGGTCTGCTGCGGCGAGACCGCATACTCTGCGTAGCCTCCGCCGGGAAGGAGCGCACAAACCGCGTCGCCCGGCTTCCAGCGGCGCACGCCTTCCGCGACCTCGACGATCGTGCCGGCGACTTCGAGGCCTGGAAGATCCGATGCGCCGGCCGGCGGCGGATGCATGCCGCGGCGCTGCAGTGCGTCCGGCCGGCACACGCCGATCGCCTCGACGCGAATCAGCACTTCTCCCGGATTCGGTCGCGGCACCGGACGTTGGGTTGCGCGCAGCGCGCCTTCCGGCCCCATGTTGACGATCTCCACCGCATTCATGGAGGCAGGCAATGCTGTGTTCATTACAATCTCGTATACCAGTCCTCGACGCGCTGATCAATCTTATCCATGACATCGAGCAAGGCCGGCGCGAGACTTCACGCGACACGCTCGACGCTCTATTGACCCAGTGCGAACCAGGCTCCCAGACAATCTCCGCTGCGCAGTAACGCTTGGCGTTGACTTCGACGGCCCGAGCCATGAAGTCGGGCGAGGAATCGCGCCGCTCGGCATCCACTCGTGGGGACGCTATTCGGCGCGCCGCGGCATCCCGCGGCTCATCGAGATGCTCCAGCGCCAAGGCGTGCCATGCACCTTCTTCGTCCCCGGGTACGACGCGCAATGCCATCCCGAGACGGTGCGCGCGATCGACGCGGCGGGTTTCGAAGTGGCTGCGCACGGCTACCTGCACGAGGCGTGGGACGTGGAGGCCGACGAGGAGTCGCGCCTGTTGCGCCAGACGGACGAGATCCTTCGCGATCTCCTCGGCAAGCCCGTCCGCGGCTGGCGCTCGCCGTCGGGGCGCAAGACCGCCAACACGATGCAAGTGCTGAAATCGCTGGGGTATCTCTACGACTCCAGCGACAAGGACTACGACCTGCCGTACAGGCTGCGGTTCGGACCGGCCGACGACGACTGCATCGTCGAGCTGCCGAACAATACCTACAGTCTCGACGATTTTCCGTTCTACAAGTTCAGCTACACGCCTCCGTCCGAGGTGCTCGCGCAGTGGCAGTCCGAGTTCGACGCGATCTACGCATCGGATCGATTCGTGGTGCTCGTCGTGCATCCGCGCTCCGGATGGGGTTCCGGCACTCCGGCGCGCACGGCCGTGTTCGAGCAGGCCATCGCATACATGAAAGCGCACGAGGGCGTGCGATTCTTCTCGTCCGCCGAATTCGCCGGCTGGTGCCTGCAGCATCCTCAGCATCTGGAAGAGTGGAGGGTCGCATGAACGCCTGCACCGTTTTCCTCTCCGTCAACTTCGACGCCGAGGCCTACGATCTGAAAAGCACCAGCGAGGATCGTCTCTACGGCCGCTTCTCGTACGGTCGTTACGGCGTGCGCGCGGGCCTCCCCCGCCTGCTCGCCATGCTCGAGCGGCGCAGCATCCAGGCCACGGTCTTCGCCGCAGCAAGCGATGTGCGACGACATCCAGATGCGATCCGCGCACTGCGCGATGCCGGCCACGAGATCGCCGCGCGCGGCGCCGATCTCACGTCCCTGCCGCTCCTCAAGGAACGCGAGCACGAATCGCTGCTCGAGGCGCGGGACGTTCTTGCCGCGATTGCCGGCGAAGCACCGCAGGGTTTTCGCGCGCCGACCGGCGAGCTCTCGCCGCGCACGCTGCACTTGCTCGCGCAGCTGGGGTTCACGTACGACTCTTCGTTCCAGGACGATGACCACCCGTATGTGTTCTCGCTGGAAGGAAATGCGAGGATCGCCGAGATTCCCACGGTACAGGCACTCGACGATTCGCTGCCGTTCTCGGCGCGCCACACGCATGCGCGCGTCGTCAAGATCTGGCGCGAAGAGTTCGATGCGCTCTATCGCGAAGGCTGCCTCGTGCCGCTCACCGTGCATTTGCGCGGCGATCTCGGCTTCACCCGCGCGGCGCGCATCGCCGCGCTCGAGGAGCTTCTCGCCTACATGGCGAGCCGGCCGGGCGTGCGGTTCATGACCGGCGCGGCACTCGCGGCGCAAGTGCTGGCGAGCGGGGGGCCGGCCGAGCCGGATCCGATCGTCGCGCACCGGGAAACGCTCGCGGTCACGCCCTACCGCGGCGATCTCGCCGTGAAGCCGATCTGACGATGCGATTGAACGGCCGCAAGGTGCTGATCACCGGCGGCGCCTCAGGCATCGGGTTGGCCACGGCGCGCCGCTTCGTTGCCGAAGGGGCGCGCGTGGCGCTGCTCGACCGCGACACGGGGAGCCTCGAACAGGCCATCCAGGCGCTCGGCGACGCAGCAGTCGCGGTACACGCGGACGTGATGGACGAGGCGAAGGTGCATCGAGCAGTCGGGGAGGCTGCGCAGGCTTTGCAGGGACTCGACGGCCTCGTCAATTCGGCCGGCGTCAGCTCCTGGCGGAGCTTCGCCGACCTTACGTTCGAGGAATGGCGGCGCACGCTTTCGATCAACCTCGACGGCGTCTTTCTCGTCTGCAAAGCGGCGCTACCGTCGCTGAAGGCTGCAGGCAAGGCGACGATCGTCAACATCGCGTCCGGCGCGGGCCTGCAGCCGCGGGCGAACTTCAGCCACTACTGTGCCTCGAAGGGCGGCCTCGTGCTCTTCACGAAGGCAATTGCCATGGACCTCGCGCCGGACAACATTCGCGTCAATGCAGTGTGCCCCGGCATTGTGATGACGCCGCTCGTGGAACGAAATCTCGCGCTCACCGGCGAACGCGAAGCCGCCCATCAGCGCTACGTCTCCCGCAACCTGATGCGGCGTTTCGGCTCGGCGGAAGAGATCGCCGACGCCGTGCTCTGGTTGAGCAGCAGCGAATCCGCGTTCGTGACGGGCTCGGCGCTGAGCGTCGACGGGGGTTCCGTCTTCCATTAGGACGGGGCGCTCGACACGCTTTGACTTCCAACCAAGATTCCGGCGCGTCGAAGACGCGCCGCGCCGCAGCCATGCCTTTCATCATGGCTACGACGCTGATCGACATGATCTCGATCGGCATCATCATCCCCGTCTTTCCCGCGCTGGTCGGGGAGTTCACCGGCAGCCTGGCCGAGCAGGCGTTCTGGTTCGGCGCAATCACGTTCACTTTCGCGGTCGCGAATTTCTTTGCTTCGCCGGTGCTGGGCGCGCTCTCGGACCGCTACGGGCGGCGGCCGGTGCTGCTGCTCGGCTTCTGCGGCTTTACGGTGAGCTTCTTCGTCACCGCGGTCGTGACCCAGCTGTGGCTGCTGGTCGCGATCCGGCTGGTGAGCGGCGCGCTGATGGCCAACGCCGCGATCGCCAACGCCTACGTGGCGGACATTACGCCTCCGGAGAAGCGCGCCCAGCGTTTCGGGCTGCTCGGCGCGATGCTCGGCCTCGGGTTCATCCTCGGGCCGGCGATCGGCGGGATCCTTGGCGACATCAACGTGCGCTTGCCGTTCGTCGTCGCGGGGAGTGGCGGACTGGTCAACCTGATCTATGGCTTTTTCGTGCTGCCCGAGTCGCTGCCGCCCGAGCGCCGCAGGCCGATGAACTGGCGCGCGGCGCTGAACCCGCTCGCGGCGCTCGTGCAGCTGCGCGCCCTGAAGGGCATCGGCGGGCTGGTCGCAGTGATCGGTCTCGGCAGCCTCGCGCAATTCATCCTGCAAACCGTCTGGGTTCTGTACACAACCTTTCGCTTCGGCTGGAGTCCACAGCAGAACGGCTGGTCGCTGTTCGCAGTCGGGGCGACCGGGTTCGTGATGCAGGGGTTCCTGCTGAAGCGCCTGATCGCCCGTTTCGGCAGCCAGCGGCTCGTGCTTGCGGGCCTGGGATCGGCAATGGTCTGCCATCTCGGCTGGGCGCTGGCGACGCAGGGCTGGATGATGTACGCGTTCATTGCGCTCAACCTGCTGAGCTTTGCGGTCGTGCCGACCATCCAGAGCCTGATATCGGCTGCCGCGGACGAAAAGACCCAGGGACAGACGATGGGTGCTGTGGCGGCGGTGTCGAGCCTCGCATCGGTGCTTGGGCCGGTCGTCGGTGCGCCGCTGCTGGGGTTCGTGTCACACCTGCCGCCGAACGACTGGCGAATGGGTGCGCCGTTCTTTCTGACGTCCGCGCTGCTGCTCGCATGCTGCGTGATCGCGGCAGTGCAGTTCCGTTCGCGGAATTGACGAAGGCGGGCGTCTAGACCGGTCAGTGCAGCGTACGGGTTGCAGGGCGCACGGTGTCCGGCGGTTTCGGCCCGACGGCGCGCCGTCGCGACTGGCGTCGCTTCAGCGCCTTCAGCGCTTGGTCAGCTATGAACCGCCAGTGCCGTGTCGCGTAGTGCAGCACAAGTCCACCGACGAGACCCACGGCGGAGGTTGTCCCTGCAACGGCGGCGGTCGATGGTGCTCGTCTGCGTGACCGGCCGGCGAGCCAGAAAACGACCAGACCCGCGGCCCCGGCCGCCACGATCAGCGTCGAAGGCCGTGAAAGATTTGCGCGGAACTCGACCCGCGCGCGCTGCAGGTTGTCGTGAAAGTCTCGCCGGGATTGCTCGACCCGCAGTTCAACTGCGTGGATCGCGGCCGGCGTGGGCGCGCGCGTCATGGCCGAGGCTGCTGAGTGGAGGACTGCCCCCACACTTGGCGCCGGACCGCGGGAAAGAGCAGGGCGCGACTGAAATGGATACACAGCTTGATCAAGCCTGCGGCGGCAACCAGATTGACCACCGCGATCGCGATCACCGTCGCTATCGGAGAAAGGCCGAGTGATACCGCCCACAGTCCGAGAGCAGTCATCAATCCCAGCCAAGCCGCGATGATGCACAGGGCCGCGACGAGCCCCCATACGACCATCCACATCAGCGCGAGACCGGCACCGCGGGTCTCGAGTGCGATCAAATCCAGAAAGTTCGAAAACGTGGCCCGCGCCGCGGCGAGTGTGCCGGACAGCTCTTGGAAGAGACTTGTCCACGCCGCACTCGATCCGGCACGAACGTCGTCCGTGCGCGGCGCGGCGGTCCCCGGGGATCCAGGGCCGCCCTGCGCCGGCAAGGGTTCGGGGCGCGACGCGTTGTCGGTCGCGGAAATCACGCTAGCGGATGATCCTGCTGATCACAAATCCGGCTGCCAGGGCAATCGCCACTGATTTCAGCGGGTTGGCCGCAATGTACCGGGTCGTATCGGCAACCAGCTGCTTCTGCGCGGCCGTCAGACTTTCGCCTTGCTCGCTCAGCCAGTCGGCAGCGGGTGCGGCAGCATTCGCCGCCTTGTCTACGGCCTGGTGAGCGATTGCCGCGGCCTGCTCGATCGCGGGCTTGGCTTTGCGGACGGCCTGGTCGGCGGCCCCGGCAAGCGAATCAACGGTGGCGTGCGCGCCCGACGATGCCTTGTTGAGTGCGCTTTCGGGATAGCCGGAGGGTAGGGGAGTGTTGCCGCGAACTGAGTTTTCCATGTAGATCTCCTTGGGTAGGGACAGAAGAGGATTCCGGCGAGGCAACCTTGATCTGATTGAAATGTGCTCCCGAGTTGAGATGAAGCAGCCGCTCGCGTGCTATTTGGTCCGCGCAGCACCGCGAAAGTTCAGCGGGCGACGAAATCTCCCTCGACAGACTGAGTTGTCGCTGATCAGTGTCACCCTGTCACTGCCCGTGGAATGGTCTGGATTGTGCTTCGTTATCGTCGCCAATTAGTACGCAGGAAATAGTTAGACGAGGGCTCTCTTTAGAGGCCCACCTGAAAACGAAACACTCTTGGAGACGACAATGACGGACAAGACAGACAAGCGCGACCGCGATGCAGACGACCAGCGTGACGCAGACGAAAACCGCGATCCGATCACGGGCGCGCACGGCGCGCATCCGGTTGGAACCGGACTGGGCGCGGCGGCCGGCGGCATGGCGGCCGGAGCAGCGGCAGGCACGGTGGCGGGTCCGGTAGGTACGCTGTTGGGCGCGGCCGCGGGCGCAGTAGCGGGTGGACTGGCCGGCAAGGGGGTCGCCGAGATCATCGACCCGACGATCGAGGAAGCCTATTGGCGGAGCAATTTTTCCAGCCGGCCTTACGTGACCAGCAACGCGACCTTCGACGACTATGGGCCGGCCTATCGATACGGGGTCGCCTCCTACTCGCGGTACCCGGGACGAACGTTTGGCCAGGCAGAAGCGGAATTGAGGCGCGACTGGGAGCGTGACAGAGGCAGTTCCCGATTGACGTGGAACGAAGCCAGGCACGCGGCGCGCGATTCGTGGCAGCGCGTCAGCGACGCGGTCGAGCGCGCAGTCCCCGGAGATTCGGATCGCGACGGCAAGTAGGCGAGAACCCTTGGTCCGCACGTAAGCACATTTTGAATGGAGGCCCAAATGACCAAACGCAAACAGCCGGGCGCAAGCCAGGCGAAGACGGATGCAGTCCAGTTGCTCACCGACGATCACAAGAAGGTGAAAAAGCTTTTCAAGGAGTTCGAACGGATCAAGGAGCGGGACGACGCCGCAGAGGAGAAATCAGCTCTGGTGCAGCAGATCTGCATGGAGCTCACGATTCATACCAAGGTGGAGGAAGAGATCTTCTATCCGGTAGTCCGTGAATCGATCGACGAAGAGGACCTGATGGACGAAGCCGACGTGGAGCACGCCGGAGCGAAGGCCCTGATCCAGCAGCTCGAGGACATGACGCCGGAGGACGATCACTACGATGCGAAGGTGACGGTTCTGGGTGAATACATCGATCACCACGTGAAGGAAGAGCACGAAGAGATGTTCCCGAAGGCAAAAAAGGCGAAGGTGGACCTGGTCGAGCTCGGCGCGCGGATTGCGGAGCGAAAAGCGGAGTTGCAACGGCAGGCCTGAGCGGACGCCGGGAGACGATCGCCCCGGATGCTGCGCTGCGGCGTTCTAGCATTCTCAGCGCACATGCGTTAGAGTTTCCCCGCTGTTGCAAGCGGAGGGGAACATGTACGCGATCGTCTACCGGACGGACGGATTTCCGATTTGCCGGCAGGTCGCCGGCGTCGAACCCGACCCGGTCGTCACCTGGAACACCGAGGCCGCCGCGAAGGCATTCATTTCTTCCAAGGGCGGCGAGGCGGACTTCGAGCCGGTGCAGCTCACCGATGACGCGATGGACAAGCTGGCTGCGGCGATGGGCTGCGAGGTGCAGTCGATGACGTTCGACCCGTACCCCAGCTAGCCGCTGCGGCCGGCCTCTATCCGAGGCTGAAAAACTCCCGCCGGCTCTTCATCGCCAGGATCCGCTCGACGAGCAGGTCGAAGTCGGCGTCGCGCGCGACGAAATTCAGGTTTTCCGAATTGACGATCAGCAGCGGCGCGGCCGCATAGTGGTGAAAGAACCGCGCGTAGCTCTCGGCGAGGAGCGCCAGGTAGTCCTCGCCGACGCCGCGCTCGTACCCGGCGGCGCGCCGCCGTACCCGCTCGATCAGCGTCGCCGGCCGCGCCTGCAGGTAGATCACGAGCTCCGGCTCCGGCGAGCGTGGGCGGACCGCGTCGTAGATCTTCTGGTACAGCACCAGCTCGTCGGCGGAAAGCGTCGCCCGCGCGAACAGCGGATCCTTGTCGATCAGGAAATCGGCAATGACAGGCCGGCCGAACAGGTCGGCCTGCACGAGCGGCTCGAGCTGCCGCACCCGCTGGAACAGGAAGAAGAGCTGAGTCGGCAGCGCATAGCGCGTCATGTCCTGGTAGAAGCGCGCGAGAAACGGGTTCTCGCCGGGCTGCTCGAGCACCGCCTCGGCTTCGAGGCGTTCGGCCAGGCGGCGCGCGAGGCTCGTCTTGCCGGCGCCGATCGGTCCCTCGACCGCGATGTAGCGATAGCGCGCGGCCATCAGCAGTCGGCCCGCTCGACGGGCTGCCCCGCACAGTGGCGCAGCAGCTCCGCCGCGTTGCCTCGACCCGGGATCACTGCGCCGGCGTCCAGCTCGAGCAGCGGCACCAGCACGAACGCCCGTTCGTGCATGCGCGGATGCGGCAGCGTGAGGCCGGGGGTGTCCATGGTTTCGCTTCCATAGAGCAGCAAGTCGAGATCGATGGTGCGCGGGGCGTTGCGGAACGAGCGTACGCGTCCGAGGTCCCGCTCGATCTGCTGCAATTGCGCGAGCAAGGCATGCGCCGGGAGCGCAGTTTCGAGCTTCGCCACGCAGTTCAGGAAAGCGGGCTGATCGGCGTAGCCGACCGGAGGGCTGCGATACAGGCTCGAGCGCGCGAGCGCGTGCGTGTCCGCGATGCGGCCGAGCGCGTCGCAGGCGGCGAGAAGCTGCGTGCGCGGCTCGCCGAGATTGGCACCCATGCCCACGTACGCCACTGTCATGCCTGAACGGGGCTGGGCACTCCGGTCTTTTTGCCGCGGCGCCGGCGGCGGCGTTTTTTCGTGCCGGTTTCGGGCAGCAGCATGGCACGCCGCGTCTCGGCGTCGCCGCCCTGGAACGCTCGCCACCAGGCTTCCAGCTCTGCGGGCACTTCGCCGCTCGCTGCGCGCAGCGCGAGAAAATCGTAGCCCATACGAAAGCGCGGCGCTTCCACGAGGCGCAGCGCACGCTGTCCGGAACGATGCTCGAGCCGCGGCTGCATCGCCCAGACTTCGCGCATCGTTGCGGTGAGCCTGCGGGTAATCGCGAGCTTCTCGCACTGCACGTCGAGGATTTCGTCCATCGCGAGCTCTAGGGCCGGCAGCGAAGGCTCGCCGCGGCGCTCGCGTGCCCGCCACGCCGCGAGCACTTCATGCCACAGCAGCGCGGCAAAGAGGAACGCGGGAGAGACGGACTTTCCCTCCTGCACGCGCGTATCGGTCTGCGCGAGCGCGAGCGTGACGAAGCGCTCCCCGAGCGGCTGGTCGAGGATCACGTCGAGCAACGGCAGCACGCCCTTGTGCAGGCCTTCGTCGCGCAACTGCCGCAGGCAAGCACTCGCGTGTCCGGAGAGCAGCAGCTTGAGCATTTCATCGAACAGCCGCGGCGGCGGCACCTGCTCGAGAAGCTCGGCGAGGCGGCGGATCGGCGCGCGGGTCGCCGGATCGATCGACAGCCCCAGCTTCCCGGCCAGCCGCACCGCGCGCAGCATGCGGACAGGATCTTCGCGGTAGCGCGTCTCCGGATCGCCGATCATTCGCAGCACCCGTTTTTTCAGGTCCGCCAGCCCGCCGTGGTAGTCGATCAGCTCCTCTCCCGCCGGATCGTAGAACAGCGCGTTGACGGTGAAGTCGCGCCGGCGCGCATCCTCCTCCTGGTTGCCGAACACGTTGTCGCGCAGCAGCCGGCCGCCCTCGTCGAGCACGCCGGCCTGCTGACCGTCGGCCACGACGGGGTGCGCCGCGCGGTAGGTAGACACTTCGACCGTATCCTGCCCGATCATCACGTGCACCAGCCGAAAGCGCCGGCCGATCAGGAACGCGCGACGAAAGAGCGGCTTCACCTGTTCCGGGCGCGCATCGGTCGCGACGTCGAAATCCTTCGGCGTGATCCCGAGCAGCAGGTCGCGTACTGCGCCGCCGACGATGCACGCCGCGAACTGGTGCCCGCTCAGCGTATCGCAGACGCGCAGCGCCGCAGGGCTGATGCGCGCGCGCGTAAGGCCGTGCTCGCCCGCCGCAGCGCGCAGCGGCCCTTTCTGCTGCAGACCCAGCACGCGCCGGATGAAACGCTGGATCATGACGGAGGTACTGCGACCTGCCGCAGCGACATCCTCTGCCAGCCGCGACGCGCGGCCTCGGCTTCGAGCTGGGGGTCCGGGTCGACGACCACCGGCTTGGTGACGCGCTCGAGCAGCGGCAGGTCGTTGTGCGAATCGCTGTAGAACGTGCTCGAAGCGAAATTCTTCAGCGCGAGGCCGAGTCCGCCGAGCCAATCCGCGACCCGATCGATCTTGCCTTCGCGAAAACACGGCGTTCCCGCGACGCGACCGGTGAAGCGCCCGTTTACCGATTCGGGCTCCGTTGCGATCAGGTGGGCGATGCGGAATTCCGCCGCGATCGGTCGGGTGACGAAGCTGTTGGTCGCGGTGACGATCGCGCACAGGTCTCCGGCATCGCGGTGCGCGGCGACCAGCGCCCGCGCCGGCTCGCTGATCATCGGCAGGATGCGCGTTCGCATGAAATCGGCGTGCCAGCGCGCGAGATCGCCGGGCTCGTGGCGCGCGAGCGGCCGTAAGGCGAAGCCGAGAAATTCGTGGATGTCGAGCGTGCCGGCCACGTACTGCGCATAGTATTCGCGGTTCTGCGCCTCGTATTCGCCGCCGTCCAGCACGCCGTGGTCGACGAGGAACTGGCCCCACTCGTAGTCGCTGTCTCCGGCGAGGAGCGTGTTGTCCAGGTCGAACAGCGCAAGGTTCATTCGTCCATCGTCTTCAGCACTTCGCGTACCAGCGGCAGCGTCAGGTACCGCTTCTGCTCGAGCGAAGCGCGGTCCAGCGCATCGAGAATCGTGCCGAGCGACTTCAGGTCGCGCCGCACCCGGGCGAGCAGGTACGCGACGAGGTCGTCGGCGAGGCGCATGCCGCGCCGCTCGGCTTCCGCGGCCAGATAGAGCGCCCGCTCCGCGTCGCTGAGCGGCTTCACGTGGTAGACGAGCCCCCATGCGAGGCGGCTTTTCAGGTCCTCGCGCAGCGCGAGCTGCGCGGGAGGCGCGCTGCCGGCGGCGAGTACGCCGCTGCCCGTTTCGCGCGCTTCATTGATCCGGCTGAACAGGCCAATCTGTTCCTTTTCGTCCAGCGAGTCGACGTCGTCCGCGACGGCAAGTCCCGGGCGCGCGCACGCGCGCAGCAGGTGGCTGCGTCCGGATCCCGGCTCGCCCCAGAGATAGACGATGCTTTCGGCAAGCCCGCCGGCCTTGAGCTCGCGCAGCCGCGCGACCAGTTCCGCATTCTGGCCGGGAACAAAATTGTCGAGCGACGGCTCCGGCGGCGGCGAGATTCCGAGCGCGAGCTGCCTCATCCCGCTTCGGCCATGTCGAGTAAAATCGATGAAGATTCCTAACTTTAGCATGTCGAAGACACTCTCTTATCGCGACGCAGGGGTCGATATCGACGCAGGCGATGCGCTCGTCGAGGCGATCAAGCCGTTCGCCAAGCGCACGCTGCGCCCCGAGGTGCTCGCCGGGATCGGCGGTTTCGGTGCGCTCGTCGAAGTATCGAAGAAATACCGCGAGCCGGTGCTCGTGGCCGGCACCGACGGGGTGGGGACCAAGCTCAAGCTCGCCTTTGCGCTCGACCGGCACGACACGGTCGGGATCGACCTGGTGGCGATGAACGTCAACGATATCCTCGTGCAGGGTGCAGAGCCGCTGTTCTTCCTCGACTACTTCGTCTGCGAGCGGCTCGACGTGCGAGTGGCGACGCAAGTCGTGAAGGGAATCGCGCGCGGCTGCGAGCTCGCGGGCTGCGCGCTCATTGGCGGCGAGACGGCCGAGCACCCCGACGCCTTTCCGAAAAACGAATACGACCTGGCTGGATTCGCGGTCGGGGTTGTGGAAAAGTCCAGGGTGATCGACGGCCGTTCGATCTCGCCGGGCGATCGGCTGCTCGGGCTTGGCTCGAGCGGCGCGCATTCCAACGGCTACTCGCTGATCCGCAAGATTCTCGAGCGCGAGAAGCCGGACGCGGCGGTGCTGGACGCGCTCATGGAGCCGACGCGCATCTACGTGAAATCCGTGCTGAAGCTGTTCGAAACCGTGACCGTCAAGGGCCTCGCTCACATCACGGGGGGCGGGATCACCGGGAACGTGCCGCGCATGTTGCCCGAGGGCACGCGAGCCATGATCCGCAAGGCCTCGTGGACTCGCCCGAAGATCTTCGACTGGCTGCAGCAGAAGGGCACCGTGGCCGAGGACGAGATGCACCGCGTGTTCAACTGCGGCATCGGCATGGTGATGGCGCTTGCGCCCGAGCATGCCGAGCGGGCAATCACGGCGCTGCGCGCCGCAGGCGAATCGGTCTACGAAATCGGCGTGGTGGAAGCCGGTCCCGCGGGAGAGCCGCAAGCGATCATTGCCTGAGCACCTGAGATCGGCGAAGGGGTAGAATTTTTTCGTGAACGCTCCGCGATTCGTCCACCTCAGGCTGCACAGCGAATATTCGGTGACGGACGGGATCGTGCGCATCGAAGAGGCGGTGGCGAGAGCGGCTGCGTATTCGATGCCTGCGCTTGCGCTTACCGACAGCGCCAACGTGTTCGGCATGGTGAAGTTCTACAAGGCCGCGCGCGCCGCGGGAATCAAGCCGATCGTCGGCGCCGACTGCTGGATCCGCAACGATGCAGACCGCGAGAAGCCTGCGCGCCTGCTGCTGCTGTGCGCATCGGCCGCCGGATATCGCAAGCTCTCCGAGCTGCTCTCGCGCGCCTGGCTGAAGAACCAGTACCGCGGACGCGCCGAGATCGCCAGGAGCTGGTTCGACGAGGCAGGGACCGACGGATTGATCGCGCTCTCCGGAGCCGGCGCGGGCGAGATCGGGCAAGCGCTCGCTTCCGGCAACGATGGCGTGGCCGCGCGCCTCGCCGCAGATTGGGCGGAGCGCTTTCCGGGCCGCTTCTATCTCGAGGTGCAGCGCGCCGGGTTCGCGAACAGCGAGGCGCTCGTCACACGCACGTTGGGCCTGGCGGGAAAAGCGCGCCTGCCGGTCGTCGCGACGCACCCGGTGCAGTTTCTGGCGGCCGAGGATTTCCGCGCGCACGAGGCGAGGGTTTGCATCGCGGAAGGAAATGCGCTCGGCGACCGGCGCCGCCCGAAGCTCTTTACCCCGGAGCAATACTTCAAATCCCCGCAGGAGATGGCGCGGCTTTTCGCCGACGTGCCGCAGGCGATCGAGAATGCGTGCGAGATCGCGCGCCGCTGCAATCTCGAGATCGATCTGGGCAGGAACCGCCTGCCGGAGTTCCCGACGCCGGCCGGCGTCACGGTCGACCAGCATCTCGCAGCCGAGGCGGGAAGAGGCCTGGAGGGCCGGCTCGAGCGGCTGTTTCGCGACCCCGCGGCGCGCGAGCGCGAAGCGCCGCGCTATCGCGAGCGTCTCGCTTTCGAGATCAACACCATCGTGCAGATGGGCTTCGCGGGCTACTTCCTGATCGTCGCCGACTTCATCAACTGGGCACGCGCGCACCGCGACGCGCAGTTCCCGAATGGCATCCCCGTCGGACCGGGCCGGGGCTCGGGCGCGGGATCGCTCGTCGCCTACAGCCTCGGCATCACCGACCTCGATCCGCTGCGCTACGACCTGCTGTTCGAGCGCTTCCTCAACCCGGAGCGCGTGTCGATGCCCGACTTCGACATCGATTTCTGCCAGGACGGGCGCGACAAGGTCATCGACTACGTGCGCGACAAGTACGGCGAGGAATGCGTCTCGCAGATCGCCACCTTCGGCACGATGGCCGCGCGCGCGGTGATCCGCGACACCGGGCGCGTGCTCGAGCTGGGCTACAACTTCTGCGACCAGATCGCGAAGCTCGTCCCGTTTCATCCCGGTCGCACGATCACGCTCAAGGACGCGCGGGAGATGGAGCCGCTACTCGCGGAGCGCGAGCGCAAGGAGGATGAGGTCCGCGAGCTGCTCGAGCTGGGCGAGACGCTCGAAGGACTCACGCGCAGCGTGGGCATGCATGCCGGCGGGGTGCTGATCGCACCGGGGAAGCTGACCGACTTCTGCCCGCTCTACGCCGCGGAAGGCACCGCGAACGTGATCTCGCAGCTCGACAAGGACGACGTCGAGGCGATCGGCCTGGTGAAGTTCGATTTCCTCGGGCTCACCACGCTCACGGTGCTCGACTGGGCGGAGCGCTACGTGCGCGAGCTCGGCGAAGCGGACTTCACGCTCGAGCGGATTCCGCTCGACGACGCCGCCACGTACAAGCTGATCGCGGCCGGGAATACCAGCGCCGTGTTCCAGCTGGAATCGCGCGGCATGCGCGACATGGTCAAGCGCGCGCGGCCCGACCGGTTCGAGGACATCATCGCGCTGGTCGCGCTCTACCGCCCCGGACCGATGGACCTGATCCCCGAATTCATCGCGCGCAAGCACGGCGAGCAGCGTGTCGAATACCTCGATCCGCGCCTCGAGCCGATTCTCGGTCCGACCTACGGGATCATGGTGTACCAGGAGCAGGTCATGAAGATCGCGCAGGTGATCGGCGGCTACACGCTCGGCGGCGCCGATCTGCTGCGGCGCGCGATGGGAAAGAAGAACCAGCAGGAAATGGATTCGCAACGCGACATCTTCGTCGCGGGAGCCGAGAGGAACGGGCTGTCGAAGAGCCGGGCGACGCAACTGTTCGACCTGATGGCGAAGTTCGCCGGTTACGGCTTCAACAAGTCGCACGCCGCGGCCTATGCGCTGCTCGCCTACCAGACGGCGTATATGAAGGCGCATCACCCGGCCGCGTTCATGGCGGCCAACCTCTCCGCCATCATGGGGGACGCGGACAAGGTGCGTGCGCTCTGCGAGGACGGGGTCGCAAACGGCCTGCGACTGCTGCCTCCCGATGTGAACGCGTCGTCCTACCGCTTTGTCGCGGTCGACCGCAACACCGTGCGCTACGGGCTGGGCGCGGTACGCGGAACCGGCGAATCCGCGATCGGCGCCATCCTTGCCGCGCGCGAAAGCGGGCCTTTCGCGAGCCTGTACGACCTTTGCGTGCGCGTGGACAAGCGCCGGATCAACCGGCGCGTCATCGAGGCGCTGGCGCGCGCAGGTGCTTTCGATTGCATCGAGCCGAATCGGGCGACCGTGCTCGCCTCCGCGGGCAGGGCGCTCGACGCGGCGGAGCGGGCCGAGCGGATGGCTTCGCAATCGAGCCTGTTCGGTGCGACGGAGCACGGGGCGGCGAGCGGCGAAGATACGGTGATCCATGCCGAGCCCTGGGACCTGAAGCGAAAGCTGCTGGAGGAGAAGGCTGCGCTCGGGTTCTCGCTTTCGGGACACCTGTTCACCGTCTATGAGAAGGATCTTGCCGGGTTCCCGCGCCGCCCGCTTGCATCGCTCGGCGCATCCGAGCACCGGGTGTGGCTGGCGGGAATCGTCACGGACGCGCGCATCCAGATGACGCGCCGCGGCCGGATGCTCGTGGTGAAGCTGGACGATGCCACCGCGCAGGTCGAGATTTCGGCCTACGCCGAGCTGCTCGAGAAGCAGCGCGACCGGGTCAGGGAGGATTCGCTGCTCGTGGTGCAGGGCAAGGTGCTGCGCGATGAATTCACGGGCGGGTTGCGCGTCGTCGCCGAGGAGCTGCTCGATCTCGCCGCGCTGCGCGGCCGCTACGCGACCGAATTGCGGCTCGACATGAACGGGCAGGCCGACGCAAAGCGCCTCATGGCGACGCTCGCGCCGTACCGCGCGTCAGGCCAGGGCCTGTGCCGAGTACTGGTGCACTACGAGAACGGTTTGGCGAGCTGTGACGTGCGGCTCGGGGATGACTGGCGGGTCTCTCCGGACGAGCGGCTGATCGGTGAACTCTCGGCTTGGCTCGCCGCGGAGAATGTCCGGCTGGTCTATTCCAGCACCGCCGGCGGCTAGTACGTGCCCTCGCGCCTCGCACTGAGGCGCCGATACCAGGTGTTCTGCAGCCGCTCCGCGGGGTCGTACCGCTTTTTCTCCGCGATGAATGCTGCGAGCTTCGGGTAGCAGCGTTCCAGCTGCTCCAGGCTCGGCTGCTGCGCCGCGCCGAGCTGAAACGAACCTCCACCCGCGAGGACCGTGTCCAGCAGCAGGCGCTCGATCTCGGTCGCGTGTACGCAAGCCCCGAGCGTCTGGCGCATCGAGTAACGCAAGGTCACTTCGGCCCATTCGCGCGTCGCCCAGCGCAGAAACGTTTCATGCTCGGGCTGAAGCCTGCGCACGGCCACACCGTCCAGACGGATGCGGCGCTCGGCCGCGAGTTCCCTGAAGCATGCGAGGACGGCATCGAGTCGCTCGGGGGGCACCAGAAACTGCGCCTTGCGGGCAACGCCGGCCGGATGGGCGGTGTCACCCGTTTCGAGCACCACCGGCGGGTGCGCACGATTCACGGCGCGCGACAGCGAGTCGATCCTGAGCGTCACGCTGTAGAGCACGCCGATCAGGCCGTGCCCGCCGATTGCGAGCGCGAACAGATCTGAATTCGCGTGCCGATCGGCGCGCCGCACGTCGCCCTCCGCTGTCACCAGCGTGATCGCTTCGACGTGCAGGCTGATCGGCGCACCGTCGGGGCCCGGAGCATTCTCCGATACGGCCTGTCCGACGGATCCGGTGAGAGTTCCCGCGAGTCCGGCGGCCGCTGGCGCGACGCCATCCTCGCCGAGGTACGCCGCGACCTCGGACCAGGACGCGGCGGCCTGCAGTTCGACCTGGCGGCGCTGACCGTCGAGCCGCAGCATGCGATTCAGGCCGGAGAGATCCAGGTGCAGCGCGTGCTCGCGAGCCGTGCGGAGTGCCCGGCGCAGCTCATCGGCCGAGCGCACCGGCACGGTGGATGGGCTGCGCGCAGCGTGCAGGTCGCCAAAGCGGGGAAAAGCCAGCGTCGCGTTCATCGGGTCCTCCTCTGCAGGGTGGCGCGTGCATTGTGCAGCCCTCTGGCGGCATTACAATACCGGCGTCCGAAAGTCTCACAAAGCGATACCTTCGGTTACCGTGCCCGCCACTAGCCCATTTGTCGCCGCGCTGAAGAAGACCTTGCGATCGCACGGCCTCACGTACCGTGAGCTCGCGCGCAAGCTGGGGTTGTCCGAAGCTACGGTGAAGCGCATGTTCTCGCGCGGCGCATTCACGCTCACGCGGGTGGAGCAGATCCTGCGCGTGCTCGACCTGGATCTCTACGACGTTGCGCGGATGAGCCGCGGGCAGGCCGCCACGCCGGTCGAGCTGAACCTCGACCAGGAGAACGCGCTCGCGCGCGACGAGCGGCTGCTCTCGGTGTTCTGGCTGGTGCTGAACGAGTGGACGTTTGCCGAGATCCTGGAGGCGTACGCGATCACGAAGCCCGAGCTCACGCTCGCGTTTGCGCGCCTCGCGCGGGTGCGTCTCATCGACTGGGGTCCCGGCGAGCGCGCGCGCCTGCTGGTCGGGCGCGATTTCCGCTGGCGTGCAGGCGGGCCGGTCAAGAAGGCGTACGGCAATCGGGTGCTGCAGGAGTTGCTAAAGGGCCGATTCGAAGGTCCTGCCGAGTTGCTGCGCTTCGAGGCTCGCGACCTCTCGGAGGAATCCGCCGCCGTGGTACGGCGCCGCCTGGAGCGGCTCGCAGCGGAATTCAACGAGCTCGCAGAAGTGGATGCGTCGCTGCCGGCGCGCAAGCGCAACGGGTTCGGCCTGCTGGTCGCCTGCCGGCCCTGGCAATTCTCGGTGATGATCGCGCTGAAAAAGAGAAAGGCCTAGGCCGACGGCAGCCAGTCGAAGCCCTGATACGGCCGGTCGAGATCGCCGCTCGCGGGCCGGGTCGTCACGTCGGTCACGCGGGCCGCGGACGGGCCACGCCGCGCCCAGGCAAGCACGGCTTCGACCGCGGCCGTTTCGCCCTGGAGGATCGCTTCGACCGTGCCATCGCGGCGGTTTCGCACCCATCCGCGGACACCGTGGCGCCGCGCCTGCGCGCATAATCCATCGCGGTAGCCGACGCCCTGCACCTGGCCCGCGACGAACACGTGAAGCGTCACGTCCATCCAGGCATTCTCGCATCGCAGCGTTAGAATCGCCGACCGAGCCCCGAAGGAGAAGCGCATGCGCATTTCCGTTCATTCACTGGTTGCCGCCGCGCTGCTTTCGCTGCTGGCAGGTTGCGCTTCCACCGGAGGCGGCTCCGACCGCGTCGTCTACCACTTGAGCGAAGGGCTGCCGCAGGCTTCCAACGGCCTCCGCAACATCAACAATCACCTCGAAGTGAATCCCGCGGCCAGGATCGTCGTCGTGACGCATGCGCTCGGCGTCGATTTCCTGATGAAGGACGCAAAGGACCGGAACGGCAACAAGTATGAGGATCTGGTCGAGCAATTGAAGAACCGCGGCGTGCGCTTCGATGTCTGCGAGATCACGCTGCGCAACCGCAAGCTCGCGAAGGAGCAGTTCATCGCCGACGTGACCTACGTGCCCTCGGGCGTAGCCGAGATTACGCGCCTGCAGCAGAAGGAAGGCTACGCCTACCTCAAGCCCTAGCGCCCGAGCGAGGCTACGGCAGTCAGGATTCCCTGCAGGATCGCGACCGGCGAAGGCGGGCAGCCGGGCACCGCGACGTCCACCGGAATGACGTTGGCGACGCGCCCGCAGCTCGCGTAGCTCTCGCCGAACACGCCGCCGTCGCAGCCGCAGTCTCCGATCGCGACCACGAGCTTGGGCTCGGGTGTCGCTTCGTAGGTGCGTCGCAGGGCCTCCTCCATGTTGCGCGACACCGGACCGGTGACGAGCAGCAGATCGGCGTGCCGCGGGCTGGCGACGAACTTGATGCCGAGCCCCTCGAGGTTGTAGTACGGGCTGTTGGCCGCGTGGATCTCGAGCTCGCATCCGTTGCACGAGCCCGCATCCACGTGGCGGATCGCCAGGGCACGCCCGAGCCGCTTCAGTACGTCGTCGCTGAGACGGCCGGAAATCTGGCGCAGCGCTGCGTCCGGAGAAGGCGCCGGCTCGCTGATGGTGCCGGTGCGCGCGATCTGAAAGAGGATCTTGCGCATGGCTACAAATCCGCGCCGGAGTAGCTGAGGTTGAAGGATTTGTTGACGAGCGGGAAGTCGGGGACGATGTTTCCGATCACCGCATGCTCGAGCGCTGGCCAGTTCTGCCACGACGGATCGTGCGGGTGGCAGCGGCGAATGCGCCCGTCCGCGCCCGCCTCGAGCGCGATCAATACTTCGCCGCGCCAGCCCTCGACCCAGCCGATGCCGAACGCGCCTTCGCGCGCCGGGCCGAGCGGGACGCGAAGCGCTCCATCGGCGAGGTTGCGGAGGATGACGCGCTGCAGCCGCAGCGACTCGAACGCTTCCTCGAAGCGCACGACGATGCGCGCCGCGACGTCGCCATTGCGATGCGACACAAGCCTTGGTTGCAGCTTTTCGTAGGGCGCGAAGCCCGGGTGTACACGGGCGTCCATGGCGTGGCCGCTCGCGCGCGCCGCGAGGCCGACGACGCCGAGCCGCGCGGCCGTCCCGGGCAGCAATCGACCGGTCGTCACGCAGCGATCCTGCAGGCCTGCGTGGTTGTAGTAGATCGAGCGCAGGGTGCGCAGCTCATCCTTCAGCCGCAGCGCCTCTTCGTTCAAGGCGTTCGCCGCTGACGCATCGACGTCGCAATCGACGCCGCCCGGCACGATGCGGTCCATCAGGTAACGGTGGCCGAACAGGCGCGAATTCGCCCGCAGCACGTCCTCCTTCACGCGCCAGAACTGCGCGAATCCGAACGCGAGCGAGCAGTCGTTGCCGAGATAGCCGAGGTCGCCGAGGTGATTGAGGATGCGTTCGCGCTCGAGGAGCAGCGCCCGCAGCAGCAGCGCGCGCTCGCTCGGGCGCGTGCCGCTCAGGCTCTCGAGCGCCATCGCATAGGCCCAGGCAAAGGCAACGGTGCTGTCGCCGGAGACGCGCCCTGCGAGGCGCGCCCCGTCCTCCAGCGTCATCGACTCGAAGCGCTTCTCGATGCCCTTGTGCTTGTAGCCCAGCCGCTCTTCCAGCCGCAGGACTTTTTCGCCGACGATCGAGAAGCGGAAATGGCCCGGCTCGATCGTGCCGGCGTGCACCGGGCCCACCGGGATTTCGTGCACGCCTTCGCCTTCGACCCGCACGAATGCGTAGTCGTCGCCGGCCGGAGCGGTGCTTGTCCGAGCGAAATCGCGCCGCAGCGGAAACTCCTCGGCCGACCAGGCGCCGTGACGCAGCCATCTGCGTGCGTCGGGCGCCCGTCCGTCGGGCGCCACGGCTTGAACGCCCATCAGATCGAAAGCCGCGCGATGCATGCGTCCCGCGCAGGCAAACAGGTCCGACAGATGGGGATAGGTCGGCCGGTCGGCGGAAATCGGCAACTCGAGGCAGACGAGCCCTTCGTACAGGACGAGCAGAACCCGCACGGAAAAGCCTCTCTGCCGGTCGCGCTCGTCGCTCGCCCAGAGTGCGGCGAGCCGTCCGCCCGCTCGATGCGCGGCTTCGCAGGCGGTGCGCCACCCGGCAGCGTCGACCTCCGCCCGCCACGCCGGCACCGCCCCGTCAACCGCGGCGAGCTGAATCCCCGGAAGGGTCGGCGTCATCCGCTCATCCGATCAGTCGTGCCGCCTGGCGATACCAGTCGACGAGGTACGGCGGGATATAGAGCCCGAGCATCAGCACGATCGCGAGATGGGTGAACACGGGTATCAGCGCAGGCGGATGCGGCAGGCGGCGCGCAGTACTTTCGCCGAACACCATCGGCTGCACCTTGCCGAAGATGGACGCGAACGCAACGCCGAGCGCGACGAGCAGGAACGGAGTCGCCCACGAGTGCTCGTGCATCGCCGTCGTGAGCATCATGAACTCGCTCGTGAACACGCCGAACGGAGGCATGCCGAGAATGGCGAGGCTGCCGAGCGCAAGGCCCCAGCCGATCGTCGGGCTGCTCTGGATGAGGCCACGGATCGAGTCCATGTCCTGCGTGCCGACGGCCTGCGAGGCATGCCCGACCGTGAAGAAAATCGCGCTCTTGGTGAGCGAGTGCACCGTCATGTGCAGCAGCCCGGCGAACGCGGCGACCGGTCCGCCCATGCCGAACGCGAACGTCATGATCCCCATGTGCTCGATCGACGAGTAGGCGAACATGCGCTTGACGTCCTTCTGCCGCGAGAGGAAAAACGCCGCGACGACGACCGACAGCAGCCCGAAGCCCATCATCAGCCCGCCGGAGAAATTGCGCTCGAGCGCGCCGTCGACGAGCACCTTGGTGCGCACGACCGCATACAGCCCGACGTTGAGCAGCAGTCCCGAGAGCACCGCGGAAATCGGCGTCGGACCCTCGGCGTGCGCGTCCGGCAGCCAATTGTGCAGCGGCACCAGGCCCACCTTGGTGCCGAAGCCGACCAGCAGGAAGACGAATGCCAGCGACAGCACGGTCGGCTCGAGCTGCTCTCGCACGTCGTACAGGTGCGTCCACAGGAGCGACGTGCCCCCCGGCCCGAGCACTTTCTCGGCTGCGAAGTAGAGCAGGATCACCCCGAACAGCGCCTGCGCGATCCCCACCGAGCACAGGATGAAATATTTCCACGCCGCTTCCAGGCTCGCCGGCGTGCGGTACAGGCTGACCAGCAGCACCGTCGACAGCGTCGCGCCTTCCAGCGCGACCCACAGGATGCCGACGTTGTTCGACAGCAGGCACAGCGCCATCGTGAAGCAGAACAGCTGGTACATGCTGTGATAGAGACGCAGGCGGGCGGCATTCAGCCGCCCGTGCTGCTCCTCGATGCGCATATAGGGACGCGAGAACAGCGCGGTCGTAAAGCCGACGAACGCCGTCAGCGCGACCAGGAACACGTTGAACGGATCGACGAAGATCTGCTCCCTGAGCGCTTCGTCGGGCAGACCGAAAATCTGCGTAAACGCAGTCGGCAGAATCGGCGCCGTGAAGGGGCCGTCGGCAATCACGCGAGCGGCAAGAAACAGGCTCGCTGCAAACGTGCCGAAGCTCAGCGCCGCATTGGCCTCCGCTGCCCAGCGCCGCTCCCCGATCAGCGCGAGAAGCGCAGCGCCGGCGAGCGGGATGGCCAGCACGAAATAGATCGATGCCGGCTCCACTTCAATCCTCCTTCAGCTTTTCCATGTGCCGGATGTCGAGGCTGTCGAACTGCTCGCGGATGTGGAAGAAGAAGATGCCGAAGATGAACGTTCCGACGAGCACGTCGAGCGCCACGCCCAGCTCGACCACGAGGGGCATCCCGTAGGTCGCGCTCGTCGCGGCGAGAAACAGCCCGTTCTCCATCGCCAGGAAGCCGATCACCTGCGGCACCGCCTTGCGGCGCACGATCATCATCAGGAACGACAGCAGCACGCTGGCGAGCGCGATGCCGAGCGTCGAGCGCGTCAGCGTGTCGGCCATCTGCGAGATCGGCGCGGCGAGCGCAAAGGCAAAGATCGCGAGACCGATCCCGAGCAGCATCGTCGTCGGGATGTTGATCAGGGTCTCGACGTCCCAGCGGATGTTCAGGCGGTCGATCAGGCGGTGCAGCACCCAGGGAATCAGAATCACCTTGAGTGCCACGGTCAGCACTGCCGAGAAATACAGGTGGTCCTGGCCGGTGCTGTACGCGACGATGAACGTCGATGCGGCCAGCGCCGCGCCCTGCCACGCAAAGAGGTGGATCAGCGTCAGAATGCGCCGCTGCGCGAGCATCGCGAACGCGATCAGCAGCAGCAGCGCGGCGAGCAGGTTGACGAGCTGGCTGGCGAGCGACATCTAGCCGCTCACCAGGAAATGGATCAGCATGCCGAGCACTGCGAGCAGGAACGCGGTCGAAAGGAACTCCGGCGCGAGCAGCAGGCGCATCTTCGCGAGCACCGTTTCGATCAACGCCAGCCCTGCACCGGCGACCGCCAGCTTGAACGCGAGCGCCGCGAACGCCAGCGGCAGTGCAGCCCAGTCGCCGGCTGCGGCGATGCCCCACGGCACGAACAGCGCGAAACCGATCGTCATGTACGCGAACAGCTTGATGGCGACCGCCCATTCGATCAGGGCAAGGTGGCGGGCCGAATACTCGAGGATCATCGCTTCGTGGATCATGGTCAGCTCGAGGTGGGTCGCCGGGTTGTCGATCGGAATGCGGGCGTTCTCGGCGAGCAGCACCATGAGGAAAGCCAGGCCGGCAAACGCCAGGCTCGGATGGACAGCGAACTCGCGGTGCGCCAGCGTGTCGACGATGGTGGCGAGCTGCGTCGAGCCGGAAATGAACGCTGCGGTGAACATCGTCATCAGCATCGCCGGCTCGGCGAGGAATCCGATCAGCATCTCGCGGCGCGCGCCCAGGCCGCCGAACGACGTGCCGATGTCCATCGCGGCAAGCGCCGCGAACACGCGCGCCAGCGCGAACACGCCGACGAGCGCGATCACGTCCGCCGCGGGAGCGAACGGCAGGCCGGTTGCAAGCACCGGCACGATGCCTGCGGCCAGCCACATGCAGCCGAAGAGGATGTAGGGAGTGATGCGGAAAAGCGGCGAGGCGTCGCGCGCGATGACCGCGTCCTTGTGAAACAGCTTGGCGAGCGTGTAGTACGGCAGCCAGAGGCTCGGCGCGGCACGGTTCTGCAGCCGCGCGCGGCACTGGTTGACCCATCCCATCACCAGCGGCGCGGCGAGCACCACGAATACCGATTGCAGGATCTGGAAGGCGAAGCCGGGTGCGTTGTCCATGGCGTCAGCGCACGAAGATCAGTAATGCGATCAGCGTGAAGAAGCTGTAGAGCAGGTAGATGCTGATCCTGCCCTGCTGCAGCAGCGCCACTTTGGCCGAGATCCAGCCGGTCAGCCGGGCGACCGGCAGGTAGATCCAGTACCAGTGCCGGTCCTCGATCTCCAGCTCGTAGCGCGGTCTCGCGTCGTCCGGCCCGGGGAGCTTTCTCTTCATGCGGTAGAGCGGGCCGAACACGTGGCGAATGGGCTGGCCGAATGCGTCTGCCGTATCCTGCATGCGCGAAGTCTGTGCGGGAAAGCCGCAGTCCCACGGCGCTGCCAGCCGCACGCGGCCATGGTAGAAACGGCGCACGACGAAAAACGTGGTGAGCGTTACCGCGAGGATCACCAGCAGGAAGATCACCGCGCTATAGCTCGCGTGCGCGGGCGCCGTCGGAACCAGCCACAGCCAGTTTGAGACCAGCGCGGTGTCGGGCAGACCGCTGCCGAGAAGCGCCTCGCAGATGCGGTTCAGCATCAGCAGGAACGCGGCCGGGAACAATCCCAGCACAAAGCAGCCGGCCGCCAGCCACGCCATGCCGAAGCGCTCGGCGGCGCCGCAATCATGGGCCGCGCGCGCAGCGGCTTCGGTTGGCGGATTGCGCGCCTGGCCGAGGAACGCGATTCCGTAGACCTTGACGAAACACATTGCGGTCAGCGCGCCGGCCAGCGCGAGCGTCGCCGCGAAGAGCGGCAGGATGCTGCGCACGACGCCATGCTCGATCAGCGGCGCCTGCAGGGCGGTCTGAAAGGTCAGCCACTCGGAGACGAAACCGTTCAGCGGCGGCAGGGCGGAGATCGCCAGCGCGCCGATCAGGAAATAGAACGCGGTGTTCGGCATCTTGCGGATCAACCCGCCCATGTCGTTCAGATTGCGCAAGCCGGAGTCATGCAGGATCGAGCCGGCGCCGAGAAACAGCAGCGCCTTGAAGACCGCGTGATTCAGCGTGTGATAGAGCGCCGCGATGAGGCCGAGCGCGCCGGCAGCGGTCTGGCCGAAACCGATGAACACCATCGACATCCCGAGGCCGAGCAGGATGATCCCGATGTTCTCGACCGAGTGATAGGCGAGCAGCCGCTTCAGGTCGTGCTGCATCAGCGCGTAGAGCACGCCGAAGAGCGTCGTGCCTGCGCCGATGACGAGCACCAGGATGCCCCATTCCCAGCGCACGCCGCCGATCAGATCGTAGATCACGCGCACCATGCCGTAGATCGCGGTCTTGATCATGATGCCGCTCATCAGCGCGGACACCGGGGAGGGCGCCGCCGGGTGCGCTTCCGGCAACCAGGCGTGCAGCGGAATCATTCCGGCCTTGGCGCCGAAACCGAAGAACGCAAGCAGGAACGCCACGCTCGCCCAGACCGGCGTGAGCTCTGCGGTGCGCAGCGCGCCGAACGTGTAGTCGCCGTGACCGCCGTGCAGGACGCCGAAACAAAGCAGGATCGCAAGTGCCCCGAGGTGCGCGATCAGCAGGTAGAGAAAGCCGGCGCTGCGGATCGCGGGCAGCCGGTGGTCCGTCGTCACCAGGAAGTACGACGACAGCGCCATCGTTTCCCACGCCACCATGAACAGATAGGCGTCGTCGGCGAGCAGCACCATCGCCATGCTGGCGAGGAACACATGGTATTGGAGCGCGATCAGCGTGAGGCGCCCCGCGGTTTCCTCGCGAAAGTAACCCGTTGCATAGACCGTGATGCCGGCCGCGACCGCGCCGAGCAGCAGCAGGAAGAATCCCGAGAGCCCGTCGATGCGCAGGTGAAACGGCAGGTCCGGCAGCCCGAGCGGCAGCGTCAGCTGTTCCGCGGGGATCCATAGAGCCTGGAGGCCGAATACAGCGAGCGCCAGGCTCGCCAGGGCACCGAGCGGAAACGCGAGGCGGCGCGCAAAGAACGCATTGCCGGACGGGATCAGCCCGAGCAGGCCGATCGCCAGCCAGCAGGCTACGACTGCAAGCGAACCTACCAGCGGTGACACCAGAGCGTTCGTGTCCGTTTTTCTTCTATTTGACTCGCATGCCGGGCGCAGCGCCCGCGTCCGGCGAAACGAGATAGATCCCGGGCCCCTCGCCCGAAGCGCAAAGCACCATTCCTTCCGAGACACCGAATTTCATCTTGCGCGGCGCCAGATTCGCTACCAGCACCGCCAATTGCCCCTCGAGCTTCTCCGGGGCGTACGCGGACTTGATGCCCGCGAACACCGTGCGCGTGCCGTCCCCGACATCGAGCGTGAGCTTGAGGAGCTTGTCGGCGCCTTCCACCTGCTCGGCCTTGACGATCTTCGCCACGCGCAGGTCGAGCTTGTTGAAGTCGTCGATCGTGATTCCGGGGCTCACGCTGTGCTCCTTGGCTGCGGGCTGCTGCTTCTCGGCGTGGCGCTGCGGCGCGCTCGCCTGTGGCACGGACTCTATGCCGAACAGGGCATCGAGCTGTTTTTCGTCGACGCGAGCGATCAGATGGCGATAGGGCGAGATGCGCTCGGGCAGGGTATCCGCGTCGGTCCACACGAAATCGCGCTCGAGGCCGAACAGCTCTCGCGCCACCCGAGACGTCGCTGCAGGCAAGATCGGTGCGAGCAGGACCGACAGCAGCTTGAACCCGTGAAGAGCACGTGAGCAGACATCCAGCAGTTCTGCATCCCGGCTCCTGTCCTTCGCGAGATTCCACGGCTGCCGCTTGTCGAATTCCTCGTTGATCCGATCGGCGATCTGCATGGCCTCCCGCACGGCCTTGCCGAATTCGCGTGCTTCATAGGCTTCGGCACAGAGGTGCGCCGAGGCCCGGGCTGCCTGCCGAAGCGTTTCGACGTCACCCGAGTAGGCGAGCCGCCCGGACGAAAGGCGATTGACGAAACCCGCCGCCCGGCTCGCGATGTTCACGTACTTGCCGACCAGATCACTGTTGACGCGCGCGATGAAGTCGTCCGGATTGAAGTCCAGGTCTTCGACGTTGGCGTTCAGCTTGGCGGCGATGTAGTAGCGCAGCCACTCGGGATTCATTCCCAGCTCGAGGTAGCGCAGCGGGCTGATGCCGGTGCCGCGCGACTTGGACATCTTCTCGCCCGACACGCCGATGAATCCGTGCACGTACACGTGGTCGGGCACACGGTACGGCGCGCCGGCGAAACGCAGCATCGCCGGCCAGAACAGGGTGTGGAAGTAGATGATGTCCTTGCCGATGAAATGAATCTGCTCGGTCGGGTCGCGAAGCATCTGGGCGAAATCGAGCTTCCTCTTCGCGCAGTAGTTCTTAAGGCTGGCGAGGTACCCGATCGGCGCGTCGAGCCACACGTAGAGATACTTTTCTTCCGCGATATCCGGGATGCGAATGCCAAAGTAGGGCGGATCGCGCGAGATGTCCCAATCGTGGAGCGATTTGTCGCCCTCGCCGTCGAGCCACTCCTTGGCCTTGTTGACGACCTGTTGCTGGAGTCTGCCCGGCGTTTCCAGCCAGCTCCTCAGGAACGCCTTGCATTTCTCATCGGAAAGCCTGAAGAAGTGATGCTCGGAGCGCTTCAGGACGGGGGTCTTCCCTGACAGCGTCGAGTATGGGTTCTTCAGTGCCGTCGCCGCGTACACCGTGCTGCAGTTCTCGCACGCGTCGCCGTACTGATCCTTCGCGCCGCAGTTCGGGCACTCGCCCTTGATGTAGCGGTCGGCGAGGAACATGTTCTTGACCGGGTCGAAGAATTGCTCGACCGGTTTCGTGTAGACGAAGCCCGCCGCTTTCAGCTTGCGGTAGATATCCTGCGAAAGCTCGACGTTTTCCGCGGAATGCGTCGAGTGCCAGTTGTCGTAGGAAAGATGAAAGCCGTCGAGATACTGCTTGCGCCCGCGCGCGATCTCTTCGATGAAACGCTCGGGTGATTTTCCCGCCGCCTCTGCCGCGAGCATGTTTGGCGCGCCATGAGCATCGTCGGCGCCGACGAAATGCACCTCGTGCCCGTTCATGCGCTGGAAGCGCACCCAGATGTCGGCCTGGATGTACTCCATCATGTGCCCGATGTGAAACGCGGCGTTCGCGTAGGGCAGCGCAGTGGTAACGAAGAGCTTGCGGTGATTCATCGGGCGCTCGAAAAAGTCCGCAATTTTAGCTTACACTGCGACCATGCCTCTCAGCGAACCGCAAGTGCTGGACACGCTCCGCACGCTCGTCGATCCGAATACCGGAAAGGATTTCGTTTCCACTCGCGCAGTGAAGAACCTGAAGGTCGCCGCAGACTCGGTTTCGCTCGAGATCGAGCTCGGCTATCCCGGCAAGAGCCAGTTCGAGCAGATCCGCCGCAGAGTGATCGATGCGCTGAAGGCCGGCGGCGCGTCCGCGGCCAGCGTGACGGTGCGCTCGGCGGTGGTCGCGCACGCCGTGCAGCGCGGGGTGAAGCTCGTTCCGGGGATCAAGAACATCATTGCGGTCGCCTCCGGCAAGGGCGGCGTCGGCAAATCGACGACCGCGGTCAATCTTGCGCTGGCGATGGCCGCCGAGGGCGCAAGCGTCGGGATCCTCGATGCCGACATCTACGGGCCGTCGCAGCCGATGATGCTCGGCATCTCGGGACGCCCCGAATCGAAGGATGGCAAGAGCCTCGAGCCGATGGAGGCCCACGGCCTGCAGGCGATCTCGATCGGATTCCTGATCGATGCCGACACGCCGATGGTGTGGCGCGGCCCGATGGTGACGCAGGCGCTCGAGCAGCTCCTCAAGGACACGCGCTGGCGCGATCTCGACTACCTGATCGTCGACCTGCCGCCCGGAACCGGCGACATCCAGCTGACGCTCGCGCAGAAGGTGCCCGTCACCGGCGCCGTCATCGTCACCACGCCGCAGGACATCGCGCTGATCGACGCCAGAAAGGGTCTCAAGATGTTCGAGAAGGTCGGCATCCCGATCCTCGGCGTGGTCGAGAACATGGCGCTGCACGTGTGCCCGCAATGCGGCCACGGGAGCCATATCTTCGGCCAGGGCGGTGCCGCGCGCATGTGCAAGGATTATGGAATCGAGCTGCTCGGTCAGCTGCCGCTCGACGCGCAGATCCGCGCGCAGACGGATTCAGGCAAGCCGACCGTCGTCTCCGACCCCGACGGTCCGGTTGCGACGATCTACAAGACGATTGCGCGCCGCTGCGCGGTCAAGATTGCAGAGTCGCAGAAGGACATGACGTCCAAGTTTCCCAGCATCGTGGTGCAGAACACCTGAATCAGTTGCAGCGCCCGAAGTCGTCCAGACGCCATGGGTTGTTCAGCGTGCTCAGGGATTCGAGAAACACCACCAGATCGGTTTGCTCGCGCGCAGTCAGCCCCAGCGGCTTGAGCTGGATCGAGCCGCGCTCGGAGTAGTGCCGCACGACCTCGGCGAGCGTCTCGATGTCTCCGTGGTGCCCGTACGGCGCAGTGAGCATCAGGTGCCGCAGCGTAGGCACTTTGAAGGTGCTGGGCTTCTGCGGGTCCTGGACGTCGCGCAGCCGTTGCGCCGTCGCTTTCGTCGAGTCGTCGTTGTACGGGCCCTGCAGGTTGAAGCGGCTCGCCCGGACTTCCTTCAACCCCTCGATTCGTCCGCGATCGATGCGCGCCTGCGCGGCGAGAGCCGAAAAGCCGTTGTCGTGAAATTCGCCGCCGGTGAAGTTCGGCCCGCTATGGCAGGTGCTGCAGTTTCCCTTGCCGATGAAGATCCGCAGCCCGCGCCTCGCCGCCTCGGAGTAGAACTCGGGCCTGATCGGCTCGGCGCGAGCGAGCGCATTGCGGAACCGATCGAATGGCGTCGCGGGGCTCTCGAACGTCTCTTGGAATGCCGCCAGCGCCTTGGCGACATCGACCAGCACCGCTTCATCGTCGGTCGGGGAAGGCAGCGCGCCGAAGCTCTTGCGATAGCGGCACGACAGCTGCTCGTCCTTGCGCACGACCTCCGCGACGTGGCGCGGGGTGGCGCCGAGCTCCCGCGTATCGAGGATCGGGCGGATGCTCTGCGCCCAGAGGCTGTCTGCACCGCCGCCCCAGCCGAACCAGCGCCCGAGCCGCACGTTCATCAGCGTCGGCGTGTTGCGGTCGACCTCGGCGCTCGCCGCGCCGCGTGTGCGGTTGTCGGTCCAGTTGCGCTCGGGGACGTGGCAGGTCACGCAGGCGAACTTGCCGGCCGCGGACAGGCGTGTGTCGAAGAACAGGCGCTCGCCGAACTCGATCGCCGCGCGATTGCCCGAGACCCGGTTGCTCGGGTCCTGCGTCGCCGGCGCCGGCCACGGGCCATGGGCGAGAATCGCGCGGATCTCGCTGTCGGTGAATGCCGCATCGTCGGTCGCAACCGCCGCCGCCGGCAGCAGTGCCGCCAGCACCCCCAGGACCGCTCCGGCCAGGCCTCTTGTTCCCATCTTCACGGGATATGATAGGACAGGACCCCAGGATCGAGACAGAGAATGATCAAATCAGACCGCTGGATCCGCCGGATGGCGGCCGAGCACCGCCTCATCGAACCGTTCGAGGCGGGCCAGGTGAAGGAAGTGAGCGGGCGCAAAGTCGTTTCCTACGGGACCTCGAGCTACGGCTACGACATCCGCTGCTCGAACGAATTCAAGATCTTCACCAACATCAATTCGACGATCGTCGACCCGAAGGCGTTCGACGCCAAGAACTTCGTCGATTTCCGCGGCGACGTCTGCATCATCCCGCCCAACTCGTTCGCGCTGGCGCGCACCGTCGAGTATTTCCGCATCCCTCGCAACGTGCTCACGGTCTGCCTCGGCAAGTCGACCTATGCGCGCTGCGGCATCATCGTCAACGTCACGCCGCTCGAGCCCGAGTGGGAGGGGCACGTGACGCTGGAATTCTCCAACACCACGCCGCTGCCGGCGCGCGTCTACGCCAACGAAGGCGTCGCGCAGGTGATCTTTCTCGAATCCGACGAGGTGTGCGAGACGTCGTACAAGGATCGCGGCGGCAAGTACCAGGGCCAGCAGGGCGTCACGCTACCCCGCATCTAGTAGTTCATTTCGCTAGCCCCACCATATTTAGTAGCTTTGCCCTTGACGGGCCCGGCACGGTCCCTATAATCCTCAAGCTGGCTTGATCCACGCGGCACAGGGGATGCGGAGGAATTGAGATGGGCGTTCGTCCCGGCAGCCTTGCACGCACCCGCCCGACGGCGCTTTGCCAGGATCAACTCTTCGACACGCACCCCGAGTCGAGCCTCGACTTCGAAATCGTGCGCCAGGCGGCCCGCCAAGCGTACGCGCGGCCGTTCGTGATCCTCGACACTACGATCGTGCGCGAGAAGGCGCGGCGCTTTCGCGCCGCGATGCCGCGCGTGCGGCCGCACTACGCGATCAAGGCCAATCCCGACCCGCGCGTGATCGACGCGTTGCTGCAGGAAGGCGTCGGTTGCGAGATTGCCTCTTGCGCCGAGCTCGACCTGCTGCTCGGCCTCGGCGTGCCCGCGGCGGAGGTCTTCTACTCGAACCCGATGAAGTCCCGGCAGGCGATCGCGCACGCATCGGCCAAAGGGGTCGAGTGGTTCGTCGTCGACAGCGTGGACGAGCTGCGGCGCATTCACGAGGCGAAGTCCGACGCCAAGCTGTACCTGCGCATCAACACGCCCAATATCGGCAGCGACTGGCCGCTCTGCGGAAAATTCGGCGCCGGCGCGGCGGAAACGCGCGAAATCGTCGCTACCGCGGCCAAGCTCGGTGCGGATCTGGCGGGGGTGACCTTTCATGTGGGTTCGCAGTGCCGCAACCCGGCGAACTGGCGCGTCGGGATCGAAAAGGCGCGCAGCCTGTTCGATGCGATGCTCAAGGCGGGGCTCGAGCCACGCCTGCTCGACATCGGCGGCGGGTTCCCGGTTCGCCATGTCAAGCCGATCCCGTCGATCGAGGTGATCGGCGGGGTGGTGAACGAGGCGCTCGACGCCTTCCCCGAAGACGTACAGGTCATCGCCGAGCCGGGACGCTATCTCTCGTCCGACGCCGGCTATTTCGTCTGCCGCGTGGTCGGAACGACGACGCGCGGCGGGAAACGCTGGATGCACTGGGACGCGGGGCTGTTCGGCGGTGTGATCGAGACCACCGGCGGACTGAAGTACAGAATCCGCACCGACCGCTCGGGACCCGACGTTCCGTGGCACGTTGCCGGACCGACGTGCGACTCGGTGGACGTGGTGCTGCGCGACGAACCGCTGCCTTCCGATCTCCAGGAAGGAGACTTCATCTACCTGCGCAACGCCGGCGCGTATACGAACGCCTACGCGAGCGAGTTCAACGGCTTCCCGCTTCCCGAGGTGCGCGTCCTGGAGTCCACGCCAGATACGTGTCGCGGCTAGGCCGCGCGCGCGTACCAGACGAAGTCGAACGGGATTCCGTTCGCCGCGACGCGGGACTCGCGCCGCGTTTCCTTCCATGCGCGCCGATCGAATTCCGGGAATACGACGTCGCCCGGATAGTCGCGGTGAATTTCGGTCAGGATCAGGCCGGCGGCATGCGGCAGCGCCGCGCGGAACACCTCGTTCCCGCCGATCACCATCACGGACTCGCGCCCCGCGCACAGGGCGAGCGCTTCATCGAGCGAGGCGGCAACCTGCGCGCCGGGCGCGACAAAGCCCGGGCGCCGCGAGACCACGATGTTGGTACGGTTCGGCAGCGGCTTGCCGATCGATTCCCACGTCTTGCGGCCCATGATGACCGGATGGCCCACGGTCACCTGTTTGAAGTGTCGCAGGTCTTCCGGCAAGTGCCAGGGAAGTTTCCCGTTTGCGCCGATGACGCCGTTTTCGGCCACCGCCGCCACCAGATAGATGCGTGCGCCTGCGCTCGCCATGCGATCCGTCTCCGCCGCGATACTGACCGAATCCTGAGCTTCCTGTCGACTCGTGCTGCCGGGCTTATTATAGGGACCCGATGCGCCCCCACTCGAACTCGAATCGCTATCCAAGATCGTTCCCCGCCCTGCTGCTGGCCGGGTTTCTGGTCGTGGTACTGCCGTTGGCGGCGGCGCTGCTGTGGTCCGCATGGAACACCGAACGGCTCGCGGACCGCGGCACGAGGGCAGTCGGTGGCGCGCTGAAAGCGTCCCGCGCCAGCCGCGGACTGGTGAGCCACGCGGGATCGATCGAGCGCCTTGCGCGCCAGATCGCGGTCCGGCCCGAAGCCGACCTGCTGGGCGACTTCGAGCTGGTGCATTCCAACTTCGTCGCGGTGGCGAAGGAGCTCACGGAGTTGCCTCTCGAGCCCAAGCAGGTCGCGGCGCTCGATCGAATCGTCGAGCAGGAGCGGGCGCTGTACAAGGCCGTCTCGGCCGCGCCGCAGAGCCCGATCGATGCCCGCGCCACGGTGGCGCAGGCGGGGACGATCGTCGACGGCGCCTACGAAATCCTCGTCGTCAGCCATCTCGTCGCCGATCGCGAAATCGAACGCTTGCGCGAGAGCGCCGAGGAATCGCGCCTGTTCCTGTTTGCGCTGATCATGGTGGCGGGTGCGGCAGCGCTGGCGTTCGCTGTCGTCCTTGCGCGAATCATCGCGCGCCCGATTGCACAGCTCGACGACGCGATCCGGCGCCTGGGTCGTGCGGAATTCGAGCGACCGATCGAGGTGAGCGGGCCGCGCGACCTGGCGTCGCTCGGGGAGCGGCTGGACTGGCTGCGCAGGCGCCTGACGGAACTCGAAGGCGAGAAGACCCGCTTTCTGCAGCATCTCTCGCACGACCTGAAGACGCCGCTCACGGCGCTGCGCGAAGGCGCGGAGCTGTTGGGCGATCAGATCGCCGGGCCGCTGGCGCCTTCGCAGCACCAGGTGGTGGCGATCATGAGGGAAAACTCGATCAAGCTGCAGGGCATGATCGAAGACCTGCTGGACTACCAGCGCTCGCTTCATTCCGCGGCAACGCTCGACGCGGAGCGGATTTCGCTCGAGCCGCTGCTGCGAAGCAGCGTGCAGGCGCATCGGCTGGCGGCCGCCGCAAAGGGTCAGCGCATGGTGATCGAAGTCGCGCCGGCGATGGTCTGGGCCGACGCGACGAAGCTCCGCTCGATCGTCGACAACCTGCTCGGCAACGCGATCAAGTTCACGCCGTCCGGCGGCGTCGTCACCTTGCTGGCGCAGGAAAGGGGTAGCGAGATCGAGATCGATGTGATCGATACCGGCCCGGGCGTTCCGGTAGAAGAACGCGAGGCGATCTTCGACGCATTCTTCCGCGGTCGCGCCGGGGCGTCGGGACGCGCCGAAGGCACAGGGCTTGGCCTCGCGATCGCGCGCGATTTCGTCCAGGCGCACGGCGGCCGGATCGAGGTGGTGCCGGGTTCCGCCGGAGGCCATTTCCGCGTTCTGCTGCCGCTGCGTCCGGCATCCGCGCTGGCCGGGGTGGCATGAGACTTGCGATCCTCCTCGTCGGATTGCTTGCAACAGGATGCGCTGCGCTGAAGCCTGGTGCGGAAGACGCAGGGGTGGTAACTGAAATTGTAGCGATGGCGGTGGATACCCTACGCTCGACGGCCGATGTTCAGCGTCAGAGGCTTTCCTCGACGCTGGAGAGCCTTGCGTCGCGGTCGGACGACGCCGCGCAACTACGCGCGGGCGTACTGTTGGCAACCTTGCCGCCCCCACTGCGCGATGATGCACGGGCGGCAGCACTGCTCCAGCCGATTGCCGCGCGCCAGCCCGAGACGCCGCTTGCCCAGTTCGCGGGCCTGTTCCAGGCGCGCCTTGCGGAACGCGAGCGAGCGACCGAGCAGCTGCAGGAACGGTTGCGTGCAGCGGAAAAGCAGGCGGAGGCGCTGCGCGGCGAAGTGGAAACGCTGCGGACACACGAGCGCGCGTTGGCGGAGCGGGAAGAGGCGCTGAAACGGCGCGGCCAGGTGCTGCAGCGAGGCGTGGCCGAGCGCGAAGAGACCGTGCGCCGGCAGAGCGAGGCGCTACGCGAAAGCGAGCGCGCGATGGCGGAGCGGGAAGAGACCGTTCGCAAGCAGATCGAAGCGTTGCGCGAGACCGAACGAAGCATGAGCGAGCGCGAAGGGCGGCTCGGGACGAAAACGAGGTGAGCACGATGGAACGCAATGGACCCCGAATCCTGCTGGTCGACGACGACAAGGATCTGTTGCAGCTGATCGCGCTGCGGCTGCGAGCCGCGGGCTACGGGGTGCGCACGGCGGAATCCGCGGAGGCCGCTCTTGCCAGCCTCTCGGCCGAGCGCCCGCACTTGGTCGTCAGCGATCTGAGGATGCAAGGCATGGACGGGCTTGCGCTCTTCGACGCAATCCGGCGCGAGGCGCCCGACCTTCCGGTCGTCATCCTCACCGCGCACGGCACGATTCCCGAGGCAGTCGATGCGACGCGTCGCGGCGTGTTCGGGTTCCTGACCAAGCCCTTCGACAGCAAAGTGCTGCTCGACACCGTGGCCGATGCGCTGCGGCTCTCGGGTGCTCCGATCGGCGAAGGCGAAGAGTGGCGCGAAGGGATCATCACACGGTCGCCGGCGATGGAGAGCCTGCTTGCGCAGGCCCGTCGGGTCGCGGCCACCGATGCGAGCGTCTGCATCTACGGAGCGAGCGGTACCGGCAAGGAATTGCTCGCGCGCGTGATTCATCGTTCCAGCCGCCGTGCGGCAGCTCCGTTCATCGCCGTCAATTGCGGCGCAATCCCCGAAGGGCTGCTCGAGTCGGAGCTGTTCGGCCACAGAAAGGGCTCGTTCACCGGCGCCACGCAGGATCGCAGAGGCCTCTTTCAGGCGGCCGAAGGCGGGACCCTCTTCCTCGACGAGGTCGGGGACATGCCGCTCGCGCTGCAGGTCAAGCTGCTGCGAGCGATCGAAGAACGAGCCATTCGCCCCGTTGGCGCAACCGCAACGATCCCGGTGGATGTTCGGATCCTCTCCGCCACCCATCGCAAGATCGAGGATCGGATCAGCGCCGGAGAGTTTCGCGAAGACCTTTACTATCGCCTCAACGTCGTGCGGCTTACGCTGCCGGCGCTTGCCGAGCGGCGCGAGGACATTCCATTGCTCGCCGGCCACTTCCTCTCCCGCCTCGGCCAGCGCTACGGGCGCGAGCGGATCGCACTGTCGCCCGAGGCGATTGAGGTCTTGGTGGCTGCGCCGTGGCCGGGCAACGTGCGCCAGTTGCTGAACGTGATCGAGCAATCGGTGGCGCTGGCGCCCGCAGACGTCATTCCGGCGGCGCTGGTGCGCGAGGCGCTCGACACTGCGACGCCGCCCTTGACGCCGCTCGACGAGGCGCGGCGCGCGTTCGAGCGCGAGTACCTCGCGCGGATTCTGAAGATCACGCAGGGCAATGTGACGCAGGCAGCCCGGCTGGCGGGTCGCAACCGCACCGAGTTCTATCGGCTGCTGGACCGGCACGCGCTGCAGCCGGCGATGTTCAAGATGTCGCCTGCAAGCGACAGTGAAAACGCAGAGACATCAAGCGCATCCAGAGCCAGGACGTAACGACGTCGCCTGGCGGCGACATAACAGGCGGACTTCTGTCGGTCCGACTGCCTGCCGATTTATCTTAACTATCTGAAATGTGTAGAGATTTCTCTACTGGCCCGTTCATTGCTCTTAGCACTGCACCGTAACTGTTAAGTTTCCCCCTGGCCCGTCCTTCCCCCCTGCAGGCGGGCCTTCTTTTTTGAGGGATCATGCTAGCGCGCCACAGCGTGACAGAACAAAGCAAAGCGGCCCCTCCGGGTCTGCTGCGCTCGGCGGCGCAGTTCGTCGGCGGCTTCGTATTGCTGGCGCTGGTCATGCTCGGCGTAGGTGGGACGATCTACAAGCTGATCGCCCCCGAGGGCTGGCTCTCGCAATTGGTTGGCGGCAGTCTCAACTACCTCGGCGCGATCGCGCTCGCGCTCGTCGGGGTGGCCATGTTCGCATGGTTCGCGCAGGACCAGATCGCGCAGACGCGCCGCGACAAGGTCGGTGACTGGTGGGTCTACGTTTTTGCGGCCACCGGGCTGATCTACGCCGGCCAGTTCCTCTTCCGCGGGACCCTGTAGAAGCTAGACCGCGATCGGTGCGCGGATCGCGGGGTGAGGCTCGTAGCCTTCCAGCGTGAAGTCCTCGTAGCGGAACTCGAACAAATCCTTCACTGCCGGGTTGATGCGCACGCGCGGAAACGGATTGGGCGCGCGCGCAAGCTGCTCGCGCGCCTGCTCGAAGTGGTTCAGGTACAGGTGCGCATCACCGAGCGTATGCACGAAATCGCCGGGCTTGAGAGCCGTCACCTGGGCGACCATCAGCGTCAGCAGCGCGTAAGAGGCGATATTGAACGGCACGCCGAGAAAGAGGTCCGCGCTTCTCTGATAGAGCTGGCAGGACAGCCGTCCATCGGCTACATAGAACTGGAACAACGCGTGACACGGCGGTAGCGCCATGCGATCGACGTCGGCCGGATTCCAGGCGGTGACGATGTGGCGCCGCGATTCGGGGGCCTTGCGGATCGACTCGATCACGCGCGAGATCTGATCGATCGCCCGGCCGTCGGGCGTTTTCCAGTTTCGCCACTGGGATCCATAGACGGGGCCGAGTTCACCGTTGGCGTCCGCCCATTCGTCCCAGATCGTTACGCCGCGCTCCTGCAGCCAGCGCACGTTGGTTTCGCCGCGCAGGAACCACAGCAGCTCGTAGAGGATCGACTTGAAGTGCAGCTTCTTGGTGGTCAGCAGCGGAAAGCTCGAGTCCAATGCAAAGCGCATCTGCCAGCCGAACACCGAGCGCGTGCCGGTGCCGGTGCGGTCCCCTTTGGCCGCGCCGTGCTCGAGCACGTGCCCGAGAAGATCGAGGTACTGCTGCTCGCCCGGGTTGAGCTTCATATCGCGTGAAGCGAGCCGCTATGGTAGCGGGTCACAGGACCTGCGTCAGCCACGCTGCGATGTCGGCGATCTCCTGGGCGCAGACGGAGTGCGGCATCGGATACTCGCGCCAGTCCACTTTGTAGCCGAGCCCCATGAGCAGATCGCGAGAGCGCCGGGCGTGCTCGATGGCGATCATGGGGTCGTGCGTCCCATGCGCCATCAGGATCGGCATTTCCCGCGCAGCCGCGTTACGTTCCGCGTCGAGCGCAGCGAGCGGCAAGTAGGTCGATAGCGCAAGCACGCCCGCCAGGCGCTCGCCAAAGCGCAGCGCCGTTTGCAAAGCAATCGCTCCGCCCTGCGAGAAGCCGGCGAGCACGACCCGCTGCGGAGAGATGCCGCGCGCGCGCTCGCGTTCGATCAGACCCTCCAGCTGCTGCTGCGACGCGCGAATCCCTGCTTCGTCTTCCCTGCCGCCACCCAGTTGCACGATGTCGTACCAGGCGCGCATCCGCATGCCCTGGTTGATCGTCACCGGGCGTAGCGGCGCGTGCGGAAAGACGAAGCGCACGGCGAGACGCCCGGGAAGGCGCAATTCCGGCACGACCGGCTCGAAATCATGGCCGTCGGCGCCCAGTCCGTGCAGCCAGATCACCGCGGCATCGGGCTGCACGCCGGTTTCGATTTCAATCGTTTCAAGGGGTTGTGTCATCCGCGGATTGTATCGGTTGGCATGTGCGATCCTAAAGGGATGCCGCCCGCACCGGTACTTCTGGACACCAGCCAGCACGTCATTACTTCGCTCCTCGCCATGGGAATGGCGCTCGCGTTCATCATTGCCGATCGCTCCTCGCCGACCAGCCGCGCACTGTCGCTGTTTCTCGCTTCGGTCGGTCTTGCGATCGGCGTCGGTTCGCAAATCGCGTATCCGTTGCACGTGCAACGCGGCGTCGCGGCCTGGGACGGCATCTTCGCGATTCCGGAGACGCTCGCGTTCATCTTCGCCTACGAATGGGTATTGCGGGTGCGCCGCACCGTGCCGGCACGCGATCTGAAGACGCGCGGGCCGGATGCGCTGCTGCGCGTCGCTCAGGCGCTCGCGGTGTTCTACGGGCTTGCGTCGCTCGCGATGCCGAAGCTGCGCGTGGATCATTTCATCAACGCGGGCTTCAGTGAAGTATTCGAGCGCGGGGCGCCGGAGTTCTGGCTGTTTGCGCTGCCGCTGACGATCTCGCTGGTGCTCGGCATCTTTCCCGGCCTGCTGATGCTCAGGCGCCGTCCCGACCGGGCCGAGGCCGTGCGCCTGCTCGCGTTTGCGATTGCCGCGCCGTTCATGGCGTCCGGCGTCGTGCTGCCGCCGACGATCGCGCCGCTCGCGACGTCGATCGGGCTGCTGATCTTCCTCGTCGGCGCGGTCCAGTATCACGTGGTGCAGGGGCGGCGAGCGCAATTCATGTCGCGCTTCCTTGCGCCGCAGGTCGCAGAGCTCGTTCGCGTGCGCGGGCTGAAGAGCGCGACCGAGGAAAAGACCCTGGAGCTGTCGGTCGTGTGCTGCGATCTGCGGGGGTTCACGGCCTTTACCGAGGCGACCTCGTCGCGCCGGGTCATCGCGATCCTGCGCGAATACTATGACGCGGTCGGCGCTGCGGCCTCCGGCTTCGGCGGCACGATCAAGGACCAGGCGGGAGACGGCGTGCTCGTGCTGGTCGGCGCGCCGGTTGCCTTTCCCGACCATCCACGCAGGGCGCTCGAAATGGCCAAGCGCATCCGCGACAGCGGGATCGCCATCACGGCGCGCTGGTCGGACGCGGAACTGCGGCTTGGCGTCGGCGTCGGCGTGGCGAGCGGGTACGTTACGGTCGGCGTGATCGGGGCGGCATCGCGCCTCGAATACACCGCGGTCGGCCCGGCGGTCAACCTGGCGGCGCGGCTGTGCTCCGAGGCGGCGCATGGACAGGTGCTCGTCGATGCGCGGACCACGGCCCTGCTCGACGCAGAAGCCGGGCGCCGTGAGCTCGAACCGGGCGAAGCGCTGCAATTGAAGGGATTCCAGCAGCCTGTGCAGAGCTACGTTCTGTCACCCGCGTAGGTCGGCAAGACGTCGCGCAATGTGCAAAACGCTGCCAGTTGGAGTAAGTTTGCGCCTGCGGGTCGCCTGAAGCCGCCGCTTGCGTGGCCGGACTGAACCCGGGCATTGCCATAAAACAGAGAACCGAGGTCTGCCGTCCATGGTCAAGATGCATCCGGTGCTTGCCGAGTATTTCGAGAAGAAGCCGGACCTGTATCCGCAGGCGCTGGAGGCCAAGTATTCGAGGGTCTTCAACAAGATCATGGCGATGTGGGGCACGCAGGCACTCGAAGAGCACTTCTCGGACCTGATCGTCGACAAGCGAGGCGGCCGGGCTGGATTCCCGGCGGAAGTCGCCGCGGACATCATTCTTCTTTCCCGGCTCCATACTCGCGTTCTGGAAGGCGCAGGCATGAAGCGCCCGGAGGGCTCGGATCCGTGGGGGGACGAGCGGCTGCGCCACAAGCTCGCGACCGAGCAGATCGAATACAGCAAGGAAGGCTTCCTCGTTGCCGTGGAGCGCGGCAACGAGCGCGCAGTGAAGTTGTTTCTCAATGCTGGAATCGCGCCGGATCAGAAGGACGCCCTCGGCGTCACGCCACTGATCAAGGCTGCCATGTTCAATCGCGGTGCGGTCGCATCGGTGCTCATCAAAGCGCACGCGGACGTAAATGCCGCCAACGCCCAAGGCTACACCCCCCTGCATTGGGCAGCGTTGAAGGGATATTTGGATATCGTGGAGATGCTGCTGGCGGCGGGAGCCGGCGTGGATCCGCGCAGCGGTCTCGGGCTCACACCGCTAATGCAGGCGGCAATGTCGGGCCACGCGCGAGTGTGCGACGCACTCATAGCGAAGGGCGCAGGCGTGAACGAGGCGGATAAACGGGGCATGACCCCGCTGCACAAGGCCGTCAACGACGGCCACGTCGCGGTCGCGGAAATCCTGATTGCGGCAGGCGCCGATGTGAGCATGGGCGACGACAAGGGCATCACGCCGCTCGCGATCGCGCAGAGGAAGAAAAATCCGGCGATGATCGCCGCGCTCATGAAGTGAGCGCGTCGCGCCGCGCTACGCGCGCGGCCGGATCGCAGACTTCGGGCGGAACGCCTTCACCACCGCTTCATCGGTTTCGATGTAGGGACCGCCGAGCAGGTCGATGCAATAGGGTACGGCAGCGAAGATCCCCGGAACGTCGGGCGGCAGGCCCTGCAGCGTCTCGCGAATCGATTTCGGCTGTCCCGGCAGGTTCACGATCAGGCTTGCCTTGCGGATCACCGCGACCTGGCGCGAGAGGATCGCAGTCGCAACAAAACGCAGCGAGATCTGCCGCATCTGCTCGCCGAACCCGGGCATGACCCGGTCCGCAACGGCGAGCGTCGCTTCCGGCGTGACGTCCCGCGGCGCCGGGCCGGTGCCGCCGGTCGTGAGGACGAGTTGGCAGCCGACAGTGTCCACCAGTTCCCGGAGCGTCGCCTCGATCACCGGTTGCTCGTCCGGAATGAGTCGCGTCGCGTCGCGCCATGCGGGCGATGCAATTGCCTTGCCGAGCCACTCCTTCAGCGCCGGGATGCCCTCGTCCCGGTAGGCGCCGGCAGACGCGCGGTCGCTGATCGAGACGAGGCCGACGAGCAGGGCAGTGTTCATTGACAGGTCGCGCGCAGAATCCTGAACAGCGCGCGTTGCGCGTGCGGCTCGCGCTTCGCGGCGATTTCCTTGCGCGCGTTTCGAATCAGCGCACGCAGCGCCTGCAGGTCGGCCCGCGCATGCTCGCGCGCGAACTCGGTGAGCGCTTCGTCGTCGCCCAGCAGCCGGTCGCGCCACTGCTCGACCCGGCGGTGTCGCGCCCGCGCGGACGCCGCCCGGCCCTGGAGCTCCTCGAGCGCGTTGCGGATCGGTTCGGCATCCACGCGTCGCATGAGCTTGCCGATGTATTGCAGCTGTCGGCGTCGCCCTTCGTGGCTCGTGATCTGCTGCGCTTCGCGGATCGCGGTGGCGAGCGGCTCCGGCAGGGCGAGCGCATCGATCTGCGAAAGCGGAAGTTCGACGAGGGCCACGCCGAGCGCCTGCAGAGCGTGCATCTCCTGCTTGCGCTTCGTCTTGCTGACGAATTCCTCTTGCATCGCGCTGTTATCATAGCGCGCCATGCCGACCGAGCGCCGATTCACGTATTCGCACAGCGAGCTCTGCGAATACGCCGCGTCGATACTGGCCCGGGCAAAGCACGTCGGCGCCTCGGCTTGCGAATGCGAAGTGTCTGAGGGCTACGGCCTCTCCGTGACCGTGCGCAAAGGCGCGGTCGACACGATCGAGCACCACCGCGACAAGGGAATCGGCATAACGCTCTACGCGGGGGAGCGGCCACACGCGCGTCGCGGCCACTCGAGCACGTCCGATTTCAACGCGGCGGCGCTCGAGCAGGCCGTCGATGCGGCGTTTTCCATCGCACGACGGACTGCTACGGACGATTGCGCGGGGCCGCCGGAGCCCGACCTCCTGGCGCGGGACACACCGGACCTCGACTTGTTTCACCCGTGGGACCTCGACACCGAGGAGGCGATCGACATCGCGCGGCGGACCGAACGCGCGGCCTTTGCGCTTTCTCCCAAGATCCGCAATTCCGAAGGCGCCTCGATTTCGTCCCAGCATTCGCAGTTCGTGCTCGCGAACAGCGTCGGCTTCCTGCATGGATTTCCGACCTCGCGCCACACGCTGTCGCTCTCGGTGATCGCCGAGGATCGAGGCAAGATGCAGCGCGACGACTGGTACAGCGCGGCGCGCGTTCCCAGCGGAGTCGCCGACCCGGCGGCGCTCGGCCGCTATGCCGGCGAGCGTGCGCTCGCACGCCTGGGTGCGCGCAAGCTCGCGACGTGCAAAATGCCGGTGCTGTTCGAAGCCCCGGTCGCGTGCTCGCTGATCGGCGCTTTCGTTGCGGCCGCAAGCGGCGGCGCCCTGTATCGCAAGGCGTCGTTCCTCTCCGATGCGCTCGGCAAAATGGTGTTTTCCTCCCTGGTCACGATCGAGGAGCGGCCGCGCGAGCGGCAAGGGCTCGCGAGCTCACCGTACGACGAGGAGGGCGTCGCCACCGCGGAGCGCGCGGTCGTGCGCGACGGCGTGCTGCAGGGCTATTTTCTCGGTTGCTATTCCGCGCGCAAGCTCGGCATGCGCTCCACCGGCAGCGCAGGCGGCAACCACAATCTCGTCGTGCGCTCGGAACGCACGAACCTGCGCGGCATGCTGCGGCGGCTGCATCGCGGGCTCTTCGTCACCGAGCTGCTCGGGCATGGCGTCAACCTCGTCACCGGAGATTTCTCTCAGGGTGCCGCCGGGTATTGGGTCGAAGGCGGCGAGATTGCGTTCCCGGTCGAGGAAATCACGGTGGCCGGAAACCTGCGCGACATGTTCCGGTGCATCGTGGGCGTCGGCAGCGACGCAGTAGTGCGCGGTTCGCGGCGAACGGGCTCGATCCTCGTAGAAGGCATGACCATCGCGGGCGATTGACCGCCCGGCGCGCTCATCCGCAGTCGCTGCACTGGCCCGACTCTTGCGTGCCACATGGGGGCAAGAGCTTCCCAGATTCCCATGCGACTCGAACGCAAACCCACAGCAGGCATCGATCTTCTCGCTCTCTTCGCGATGGCGCTGGCGATCTGCACGATCGTCTGGGCACACATCGCGGTGTTGGGCACCGGTGACATCGAGGCGGCGCTCAGCGGGGAAATCCCGTCGTCCGCTGCGCCCTACGCCTCGCATGTCGAAGCGCTCGTGCGCAACCGTTGGGTCGCCAGCCTCAACCAGTAGCTGCAGGCCGATCCGCACTGTTCGGGCATAATCAGGGGCATCCGCGCACTCTCGCGTGGCGCTCCCAAGGAAAGGTTTATGCCGCTTTCGATCGTTGTCCTTTTTACAGCGCTGCTTGCCGCAGTACCTGCCGCGGCTCAGGCGCAAGCCCAAAAAGCAGCGCCGCGCACGCCCGACGTCATCTTTGTTCCTACGCCGCACGAAGTGGTCGAGGACATGTTGCGCCTGGTGGACGTCAGGAAGGGCGACGTGCTCTACGACCTGGGCTCGGGCGATGGTCGCATTCCGATTGCCGCAGCGAAGATGTACGGGGTGCGCGCGGTCGGGATCGACATCGATCCTGCGCGCATTGCCGAAGCGCAGGACAACGCAAAAAGGGCGGGAGTGACGCACCTGGTCGAGTTTCGCCAGGCCGACCTGTTCCAGTCCGACTTCAGGGAAGCGACGGTCGTCACGCTGTATCTGCTTCCCGAACTGAACGTCAAGCTGCGGCCGCGGCTCTGGGCCGAGCTGAAGCCGGGAACGCGCATCGTTTCGCACCAGTTCGACATGGGCGACTGGAAGGCGGACAAGAAACTCGAATCGAGCGGGCGCGTGATCTATTTCTGGACCATCCCGGATCCGAAGAAACGGCGCTGAGCACTGTGGCAAAGCCGCTTCGCATCGAAGTCGCCTCGGATGTCATTTGCCCGTGGTGCTATATCGGCAAGCGACGCCTGGCGAAGGCGCTGGAGCGGGTCGCTGGGGAAATCGAAGCAAGCATCGAGTGGCTGCCGTTCCAGCTCAATCCGGACATGCCGCCGCAGGGTGTGCCGCGCGCAGAATACCGAAGTGCCAAGTTCGGCTCGCTCGAGCGCAGCCGAGAGCTCGATGCGCGCGTCGCACGCGAGGGTGCGGGGGAGGGAATCGAGTTTGCGTTCGATCGCATGCAGCGCACGCCCAACACGATGGGCGCTCACCGCCTGATCGATCTCGCCCAGCGCCAGCACAAGGCCGAGCCGGTGGTCGATGCGCTTTTCCGCGCCTACTTCGAAGAGGCGCGCGACATCGGCGATGCCAGCGTGCTGGCGAGTGTCGCGGCGCAATGCGGCGTCGCCGACTGGCCGCAGGCAGCGGACGCGGAGCGCGTCGCGCAGCTCGAAGAGCGTGTGCGCGAGCTCGGCATCAGCGGCGTGCCGACGTTCATTTTCGACCGGCGTTCCGGAATTTCAGGCGCCTACCCGCCCGCGGAGCTCGCCGCGGCAATCCGCGCCGCCGCTGCTCGCTAGGCTTCGCCCTCGAACACCAGGGTAACGCGCTTGTTGCGCTTGCCCTCGCTGCGGATCTTCGCGACCGCGAGATGTCCGATTTCCTGCGTGTTGCGCACATGCGTGCCGCCGCAGGCCTGCAGGTCGATCCCCGGGATTTCCATCAGCCGCACGCGCCCGGCACCGCGCGGTGGGGCGACCGACATCGTCTTCACGAGCTCGGGACGGGAATCGAGCTCGGCGTCGGTGATCCAGCTGAATTGCGTTTCGTGAGCGGCATCGACGAGGGTATTGACGGCCGCTTCGATCTGCGGCTTCACGAGCTTCTCCATCTCGATGTCGAAATCGAGATGCGCCTTGTCGGTTCCGATCCGACCGCCGGTGACCGGCGCTTTCACGACTGCGCCCAGCAGGTGCAGCGCGGTGTGAAAGCGCATGTGCCTGTGGCGGCGCTCCCAGTCGATCTCCGCGACGACACTTGAGCCCGGCGTCGGCGCAGCGACGCCGGGCTCGAGAACATGGAGGACCGCTTCCCCCTCGCCCTTGAGCGTGTCGATGACACGCAGCGTGCCGATGCGTCCCGTGTCGCCCGGCTGGCCGCCCCCTACGGGATAGAACACGGTTCGGTCGAGCTCCACCAGGTTGTCGCGCGTCGCGACCACCCTGGCTTCGCACGAGCGCAGGTAGGGGTCGTCGCGAAACAGCAGCAGCGTCATTCAGAACAGCACGATCAGCGCAACCAGCGAGACCACCAACGCGCCGGCGGCGAAAAAGGCGAGCGAGCTGGGCGGAACGTCGGGCAGCTCCGGATCGCGGGGCACGGGTCCGGGATGGTGGTCGGCGTGCTCTTCGTGGTCCGTGTGCGCCGGCGCAGCGTGCAAGCTTGCGACCTTTGCGTTGAAGGCGGTAAAGAAGTCGTCGGCGAGCTTGCGTGCCGCCGCGTCGACGAGCCGCGAGCCGATCTGCGCCAGCTTGCCGCCTACGCTCGCCTTCACCTGGTACGAAAGGCGCGTTGCATCGCCCTCGGGCGCGAGCTGAACCTGCGCGCCGCCCTTGCCGAAGCCGGCAACGCCGCCCTGTCCCTCGAACGCGATCGAGTACGACTGCGGCGGCTTGAGATCGGAAAGCGTGAGCTTGCCCTTGAACTTGGCTGCGACCGGCCCGATGCGCGCCGTCATCCGCACGGCATACTCGCTATCGGTCACGCGCTCGATCGACTCGCACCCCGGAATGCACCCCTTCAGGATCTCCGGGTCGTTGAGCGCGGCCCAGGTATCGGCCTGCGAAGCCACAATCAATTGTTCGCCTTTCATTTCCATGCGCGCTTCTCCACGTGCCTCGGCGCGGGCTGGGAAATGGCGTGCGCGAGGTCGATCAGGCTCTTCAGATTATGCACCGGCAGGAAGCGGTCCACGTGCGGCAGCATCGCGCGCACGCCGGCCGGTCGCGCCTCGAACTTGTCGTAGCGCAGCAGCGGATTCAGCCAGATCAACTCCCGGCAGGATTTGTGCAGGCGCTGCATTTCCTCCGCCAGACCCTCGCCTGCTTCGCGGTCGAGCCCGTCGGAGACGAGCACCACGCAGGCGTTCTGTCCCAGCACGCGGCGGCTCCAGCGCCAGCTGAACTCGCGCAGGCACGCGCCGATGCGCGTTCCCCCGGACCAGTCCTTGATCGCGTCCGCCACTTTCGCCATCGCGACGTCGACATCGCGATGGCGCAGCTGGCGCGTGATGTTGGTGAGCCGCGTGCCGAACACGAACACGCTCACCCGGTCGCGGTCATTGGTGATCGCATGCAGGAAATGCAGGAACATCCGCGCGTACGGGTTCATCGAGCCGGAGATGTCGCACAGCACGACGAGGGGCGGATGCAGATCGGTCGTCGCCGCGCGCACCAGCGGAATCACCTCGCCCCCTTCGCGCAGCGACTCGCGCAGCGTGGCTCTCAAGTCGATCCTCGTGCCGCGGGGCGAGGGGCGGTAGCGCCGCGTCCGGATCATCGGCAGCGGCAGGCGCAGCTCGCGCAGCATGCGCTTCGCCTCGGCAAGCTCCGCCGCGGACATCGTGTCGAAATCCATCCGCTGCAGCACCTCGCGCGCGGAGAACGTCAGCCGCGCATCGATTTCGACCTTCTGCTCGTCGAGCGGGCGCACCTCTTTCTGGTTGCGCTGGGAGAACAGCGCGTCGCTCAGCCGCTGGCTCTGCTCCTCTTCTTTCGCAGCGCGACCGTAGGTCTTCGGCAGCAGCGCCTGCATCATCTTCTGCGCAAGCTGCGGATCTCGCCAGAAGATGCGGAAGGCCTGGTCGAAGATCGGACGCTGCTCCTCTCTGGAAAGCAGCACGGCGGACATCGTCCAGTACCAGTCCTCGCGCCGCTCGCAGTCGGCGAGCTCGAGCGCGCGCACGCAGTCCAGCACGCGGTCCGGTCCGATGCGCAGACCCGCTGCGCGCAACAGTCGCGCGAAGTGCATGACGTTTGCCGCCAGAAGCCCCTTCGAGCCTGCCGCGTCGAGCGCCGGGATCATGGTCCGGGAGCGCTGGCGCTCGCGAGTGCGGCGAGCGGGCAATCGCGAGCCAGCTTGGCGACGGCGCGCGACGCGACGACCTCGTGCTGCCGGAAATAGCGATCGTGGTTGCGTTCAAGCTCCGAGAGGCGATAGAGGTAGTTCGCCATGATGCCGGCGGAGCGCGCCAATCCCGGGTCCGACGTGTCGCCCAGCCAGTTCAGGCGCTCCAGCGCAGCGCCGTTTCCAAGATGAAAGCGGGCCACCCGGTCCGAGGGCTCGGCGTCCTGTTTCTCATGCATCAGGTACCAGGCGCAGAGTTGCAGCAGCAGATTCGCGAGCGAATCGGACACGGCGGCTTCGTGCCAGCCACGCTGCTCGATTTTCTGCAGCAGCGCGATGCGCTCCTCGCCTTGCGGGCCGATCGCGAGTCGCGCGCGGCACCCCTCGAGCCAGCGCCGGAACCCGGGAATCGGCGACAGCGTTGCGAAGGTCCGCAGCTGCGGGACCTCGCGCTGGAGTTCCTCCGCCACTTGCTTGATCAGCAAATTGCCGAACGAGATGCCGCGCAAGCCCTCCTGGCAATTCGTGATCGAGTAGAACATCGCGCTGTCCGCCTCGCCGCTGGATGAAACCGACGATCCGACCTCGAGCAGCGGTTGCACGCGGGTGCTCATGCCCCGGGTCAGCGCCACCTCGATGAACACCAGCGGCTCGTCCGGCAGCTGCGGGTGGAAGAACGCGAAGCAGCGGCGGTCCGCCTCGAGGCGGCGGCGCAGGTCGCCCCACCCCTGGATGGCGTGAACCGCCTCGTATTGCATGAGCTTCTCCAGCACGATCGCAGGGGTGTGCCAGTCGATCCTTTCCATCCGCAAGAACCCGCGGTTGAACCACGAGCGCAGCAGCTTCAGCAAGTCGTTGTCGAGGACCTTCCACTGCGGATGCGTCGCGATGCCTTTGAGGATCAGCCTGCGCATCTCGACCAGCGCCGCCGTCGCGCCGGGCGCTGCGTTGAGACGGCGGAACAGCTCCGGGCGCAGCGATTCCGCCGATTCCTGCAGGCGGATCAGGTTTTCGGGAATCGGGTCCGCCCGGTAGGCGTCGGCGGCCTGGCCGACGGCGTCGGGCGATGGCGAGAAGGTCTTCGCCAGCACATCGAAGAACTCTTCGCGCTCGCGCTCGCCGAGCGTCTGGTAGCAGGCGAGCGCCTCGCGGGCGAGCGCCACGCCGGTGATCTCGCCGTGCTCGCTGAGGAGCGTCTCGCAGAGCGAAACGAGGCGGCTCGTGTGGTGATGGATCTCCCCGTTCGACAGCCTGAACAGGCGCCGCAGGAAGGACGAGGCGCTCATCGAGTCCGCATCAGGCCGCGGTCGCCGCCGCTTTTGCCTCGCTCACCAGTCGCTCGGTTTCCTCGCCCGCCATGCGCGCGAGGTCGTCCTGGTACTTGAGCAGCACGCCGAGCGTGTTGTTGACGGTCTCCGGGTCGAGCGCGATGCGATCGAGCGCCACCAGGCAATTCGCCCAGTCGATCGTTTCGGCGACGCCGGGAAGCTTGAAAAGGTCGACGGTGCGCAAGCGCTGCACGAACGCGACCACTTCCTTCGACAGCGCGGCGGACGCGCGCGGCGCCTTGCGCCGCAGGATCTCCAGCTCGCGCGCTGCGTCCGGATAGTCGACCCAGTAGTAGAAGCAGCGCCGCTTCACCGCGTCGTGGATCTCGCGCGTGCGGTTCGAGGTAATGACGACGATCGGAGGCTCCGCGGCGCGCAGCGTGCCGATCTCCGGGATCGAGATCTGCCAGTCCGAAAGCACTTCGAGCAGGTACGCTTCGAACGGCTCGTCGGTACGATCGAGCTCGTCGATCAGCAGCACCGGCGCCGCGCCCTTCTTTCCTTCGAGGGCGCGCGCCAGCGGACGCTTGACGAGGAACTTCTCCGAGAAAATATCCTGCGACAGCTTCTCTTTCGACTTCTCCCCCGCGGCCTCCGACAGCCGGATCTCGATCATCTGGCGCGAGTAGTTCCATTCGTAGGCCGCCTGCGCGATGTCGAGCCCTTCGTAGCACTGCAGCCGGATCAGCTCGCGGCCCAGCGAATCGGCAACGACCTTGGCGATCTCGGTCTTTCCGACCCCGGCCTCACCCTCGAGGAAGAGCGGGCGCTGCATCCGCAGCGCGAGGTAGAGCGCGATGGCGAGGCTGCGATCCGCGACGTAGTCGCCGCCGGAGAGCAGGGTATGGGTGTCGTCGATGTTTTTCGGCAGCGGGCGGGGCATGGCGGGCCAGGCGGGAAAAGCCGAATTTTCCGCGAATTGCTGCGGTTGCGCCACCTAGACGGCGGAACGGGTCCGCAAGAACAGATTGCCGCGTGCGATAGCATCCCATTGTGAAAAAGTCGAGCTGGGCCGAATCGATGGCCAGTTGGTTCTCGCGGCGGACGTCAAGGCGCACCAGAGACGAGGCATTCTTGAGAGACGCCTTGCAGCATCATGCGGCTGGCCGCCTGCCTGAGGCCGAGCGCGCATGCCGGGCGGCGCTTGCTGCCTGCCCGGGTTTCGCGGAAGCGCATTTCCGGCTCGGCAACGTCCTTCGTGACCAGGGGACGCTCGACGCGGCGATGGAATCTTACTTGCGGGCGCTGGAATTGCAGCCTGTCTACGCGGAGGCGCACGTGACGGCTGGAAACCTGCTGAACGATCTCGGCAGGGCAGGAGAGGCCGGCGCCCATTACCTTGCCGCGATCGCGGAGAAGCCGGGCTATGCAGACGCCTACGCCAACCTGGGAAACTCTCTGCAGTATCTGGATCGCCTGGACGAGGCAGTCGCGTGCTATCGGCAGGCGATCGCGCTTGACGCGCGCTATGTCGAGGCCCACCACAATCTGGGCAATGCACTGAGCGCGTTGGACCGATGCGAGGATGCCGGCGCCAGCTTTCGCGCCGCGCTCGCACTGGATCCTAGCTATGTAGAGTCGCGCTGGGCGCTGGCGATGTCGCAGCTGCCGGCGGTATGCATGAATCATGACGAGGTGATCCGGCGAAGAGCGGAGTTTGCGCGGGAACTGAGGGCGTTGGACCACTGGTTTGATTCTTCCCGGGCGCCGCTCGGCGTACGGGCGGTCGGCGCCAACCAACCCTTCTACCTGCCGTACCAAGAAGAGAACAATCGGGACTTGTTGGCCGTTTACGGGGCGCTGTGCGTCCGCGTGATGGCCGAGTGGGCAAGGCGCAAGGGCATGCGCGGCCCGGCACCGCGCAAACGTTCCGGGGCGGCACGCGTGGGTGTGGTATCGGAATACTTCTGGAACCACTCGGTGTGGAACGCCATCGTCAGAGGCTGGTTCGACCGGATCGATCCCAGCCGATTCATGCTGCACGCGTTCCACCTCGGCGCTACGCGGGACCAGGAGACCCAGTTCGCAAGATCCCACGCCGCGCGCTTCGAGGAAGGCGCCAGAGGATTGCAGCAATGGGCGCAGGCGATTCTCGACCAGGAACTCGACGTCCTGATCTATCCCAATATCGGCAACGACCCGATCGCCCTCAAGCTCGCGAGCTTGCGCCTGGCACCGGTCCAGGTCGCAAGCTGGGGACACCCGGAGACCACGGGCCTGCCAACCCTCGACTACTACTTGTCAGCGCAAGACATCGAGCCACCGGGCGGCGAGGCGCATTACGTGGAACAGCTCGTCAGGCTGCCGCATCTGGGTTGTTGCTACCGTCCTCACCCGGTCACGCCCGTGTGCGTCGACGCCGCCGAGTTGGGCATCGCTCCTGATCTGCCGTTCCTTCTGTGCCCCGGTACGCCGTTCAAATACGCGCCGCAGCACGACAAGGTCCTGATCGACATCGCCCGTCGCGCGGGCCCTTGCCTGTTCATATTCTTCGAGCACGAAAGCCGTCGTCCTCTTACCGCCAAACTGAAACTGCGCCTATCGGCGGCGTTCGCCGCCGCCGGAATGCAGGCGCAGGAGCACGTTGTGTTCGTTCCCTGGCTGGACCGCGCGCGCTACTACGGCCTGATGCAACGTGCGGAAATGCTCCTGGACACGATTGGATTCTCGGGCTTCAACGTCGCGATGCAGGCCGTCGAGTGCGCCCTGCCGATCGTCGCGTGGGAAGGCCGCTTTCTGCGCGGCAGGTTCGCGAGCTCCATCCTTCTGCGCATGGGGCTGCCAGACCTTGTCGCGCGTAGCGCCGAACAGTACGCAGCGATCGCGGCACGCTTGCTGCAAGACGGGGAATTCCGCTCCCGGGTGCGAACGCAGATCGCAGAGAGGCGCACAGCACTGTTCGAGGACAGAGCGCCAATTGACGCGCTGGAGGATTTCCTCGCCAGAAAGTCCTCCGGCGCAGCGGTCGGCTACGCTGAGCGCAACCCGTAGCGCCCGTTCACCGAATCGCTCGCTACTTCAGCGCCGCCTCCACTGCGCGCTTGGCCATCACGCCGACGAGATGCGCGCGATACTCTGCGCTCGCGTGCAAGTCGCTGTTCAGGCCGTCTGCTTTCTGCTTGACGCCCGCGACCGACGACGGATCGAACTTCGCTGAAAGCGCCTTTTCCATGTCCTTCTGAC